>Ga0256406_1006188_pt1 | contig 12148 bp, 9 predicted proteins | sample RumenRJG_03DNA_FD_185986 | JGI IMG/M metagenome (GOLD analysis project Ga0256406, IMG submission 185986) | Bovine rumen microbial communities from Lethbridge, Alberta, Canada - RJG_03 | ecosystem: Host-associated > Mammals > Digestive system > Stomach > Rumen | place: Canada: Alberta | collected...
ATCATTGTTTCAAATCAAATCAAGAAGGGATGGTTTGTTATGCGTGAAGTTGTAATTGCAAGTGCTGTAAGAACGGCCATTGGCAAGTTCGGCGGCAGCCTGACTCCCCTGTCTGCTCCGCAAATGGGTGCTGTGGTCATCAAAGAGGCTCTGAAGAGAGCCAACCTGAAGCCTGAACTGGTGGACGAAGTCATCATGGGCAACGTCCTGCAAGCCGGGCTGGGCCAGAACCCTGCCAGACAAGCTGCCATTTTTGCCGGCCTGCCGGTGGAAGTGCCTGCTTTTACGGTGAACAAGGTCTGCGGTTCCGGGCTGAAATGCGTGGAACTGGCTGCTCAATCCATTCTGGCCGGTGACAACGACATCGTCGTAGCCGGTGGTATGGAAAGCATGTCCAACGCTCCGTTCACGGTTCCCGGCAAAGCTCGCTGGGGCCTGAAGATGGGCGACCAGAAGATGGTGGACGTGATGATCCGCGATGGCCTGTGGGATGCCTTCAACGATTACCACATGGGCATCACCTCTGAAAACGTGGCTGAAAAATTCGGCGTGACCCGGGAAGACCAGGATGAAGTTGCCTGCCGTTCCCAGCACAGAGCCATTGAAGCCATCAAGAGCGGTGCCTTCAAGGAAGAAATCGTTCCTGTGACCATCAAGACCAAAAAAGGCGAAAAAGTATTCGATACGGATGAATTCCCCAGAGAAGGGACCACGATGGAAGTCCTGGCCAAACTGCGTCCGGCCTTCAAAAAAGGCGGTACCGTTACCGCTGGTAACGCTTCCGGCCTGAACGACGGCGGCGCTGCTCTGGTCATCATGAGCGCTGACAAAGCCAAGGAACTGGGCATCAAACCGATGGCCAAGATCGTTTCCTACGCTTCTGCCGGTGTGGATCCTGCCATCATGGGCATCGGGCCCATTCCTGCAAGCCGCAAGGCTCTGGCCAAGGCCGGCAAGGAAGTCAAAGACATGGATCTGGTGGAAGCCAACGAAGCTTTCGCTGCCCAGACGGTTGAAGTGGGCAGAGAACTGGGTCTGGATTGGAACAAGACCAACGTCAACGGCGGTGCCATTGCTCTGGGTCACCCCATTGGCTGCTCCGGCGCCCGTATCCTGGTAACCCTGCTGTATGCTCTGAAACACAGAGACAAGAAGTGGGGCCTGGCTACCCTGTGCATCGGCGGTGGCATGGGCACGGCAACGGTTGTAGAAATGCTGTAATCCATTCAGGGAGCGCTGCTTCCTGAATGCGGGGCTCCCTCTAAATTTCTATTAGGGAAAAGAGAGGTATATACCATGGATTTCAATCTGACTGAAGACCAACAAATGATCAAAGACATGGCCAAGGATTTTGCTGAAAAATTCCTGGCTCCGACCGTAGAAGAAAGAGATAAGAACCACACCTTCGACCGGAATCTGATCAACAAGATGCTGGAAACCGGTTTCGGCGGCGTATGCTTCCCCGAAGAATACGGCGGCATGGGCCTGGACGTACTGAGCTACATCCTGGCTGTGGAAGAACTGTCCAAGGTCGATGATGGTACTGGTATCACCCTGTCCGCAGACGTTTCTCTGTGCGCAACTCCTATCGCTATGTTCGGTACGGAAGAACAGAAACAAAAATACCTGACCCCGATCTGCGAAGGGACCCATCTGGGCGCTTTCGGCCTGACCGAACCGTCCGCAGGGACCGATGCTTCTGCACAACAGACCACGGCTGTGCTGAAGGGCGACAAATACATCCTGAACGGCTCCAAGATCTTCATCACCAACGGGAAAGAAGCTGACACCTATGTAATCTTCGCCATGACCGACAAGAGCCAGGGCGTACATGGTATCTCCGCTTTCATCGTTGAAAAGGGTATGCCCGGTTTCCGCTTCGGCAAACTGGAAGACAAGATGGGCGGTCATACTTCCATCACCGCTGAACTGATCTTCGAAGATTGCGAAGTTCCCAAAGAAAACCTGCTGGGCAAAGAAGGCGAAGGCTTCAAGATCGCCATGGAAACCCTGGATGGCGGCCGTATCGGCGTAGCTGCTCAGGCTCTGGGTATTGCTGAAGGCGCTCTGGCTGCTGCTGTGAAATACTCCAAAGAACGGGAACAGTTCGGTCGTCCGATTTCCAAATTCCAGGCTCTGCAATTCATGATGGCTGACATGGCCACCAAGATCGAAGCTGCCCGGTATCTGGTTTACAACGCAGCCATGCTGAAACAGGAAGGCAAACCCTTCTCCGAAGCTGCTGCCATGGCCAAATGCTATGCTTCCGATATTGCCATGGAAGTGACCACGGATGCTGTACAAATCTTCGGCGGCTATGGCTACACCGTTGACTATCCTGCTGAACGGTATATGCGTAACGCCAAGATCACCCAAATCTACGAAGGCACCAACCAGGTTATGCGTATCGTAACCTCTCGTGCTCTGCTGAGAGATAAAAAGAAATAATTCCATCCCCTTCCTGTGAGAGGACGGCTCAAGGGCTGGTATATTGCCAGCCCTTGCTTTACAAATACTGGAATCTTCAAAGCTTGACATTTTCAAAAGCCGGCAGTTCCGGAGAAATCCGCATGCTGCCTGATTGATACGATTCGGGCTTCAGCCCGAAATGAAGGGTAAAGGAGATTGTTATCATGGAACTGAAGAAAGTTATGGTTATCGGCGCTGGCCAAATGGGCAGCGGCATTGCTCAAGTCATGGCTGCCCATGGGGTGGAAGTGACGCTGAGAGATATCAAACAAGAATTCGTAGACCGCGGCATCGCCAAGATTGAAAAAGCCCTGGATCACAGTGTAGCCAAGGGCCGCATCACGGAAGACGACAAGAAAGCCACCATGAGCCGCATCCATGGTGTTGTGGATCTGACTCCGGAAGCCTGCAATGTGCATCTGGCCATTGAAGCCGCTACGGAAAACATCAAGATCAAACAAGGGATCTTCAAAGAACTGGACGAAAAGCTGCCGAAGGATGCCATCATCGCCAGCAACACCTCTTCTGTTTCCATCACCATGCTGGGTGCCGGCACTTCCCGTCCGGACAAATTCATCGGCATGCACTTCTTCAATCCGGCTCCTGTGATGAAGCTGGTGGAGGTGACCAAAGGCCTGGGGACTTCTGAAGATACCTTCAATAAAGTGTATGAACTGGCCAAGGCTCTGGACAAGAACCCTGTGAAAGTCCATGATGCTCCCGGGTTCGTGGGCAACCGGATCGTGATCCCCATGATCAACGAAGCCATCTTTACCCTGAGCGAAGGCGTTGCCAGCAAGGAAGACATCGATGCTGTGGCCAAACTGGGCTTCAACCATCCCATGGGACCTCTGGCTCTGTCCGACCTGATTGGTAACGATACGGTCCTGGCCATCATGGAAGTCCTGTACAAAGGCTTCGGCGATCCCAAATATCGTCCGGCTCCTCTGCTGAGAAAGATGGTGGAAGCTGGCTACCTGGGTCGCAAGACGGGTAAAGGGTTCTACGATTACAACAAATAATTGAAAGTGGGTGTCTGCCATGTACGAGTACAAGGATTTGCTGGTAGAAATTGCAGAAGACGGGGTGACCACCGTTTCTGTGAACCGTCCCAAATTCCTGAATGCGCTGGATACTCCCACGCTGTTGGAAATGAAGGATTGCTTTGGCAAACTGGCCACGGATCCGGCTGTCAAGGCTGTGATCATCCGTGGGGCCGGGGATAAGGCTTTTGTGGCCGGTGCTGATCTGAAGGCCATGAGCACCATGACGGCTGTAGAAGGTCGTACCTTCTCCAACCTGGGTCATGAAGTGTTCGATGCCATCGAAAAACTGCCGGTGGTGGCCATTGCTGCAGTGAACGGCTATGCCCTGGGCGGCGGCTGTGAACTGGCTATGGCCTGCGATTTCCGGTTTGCTTCCACTACGGCCAAATTTGGCCAGCCGGAAGTGAACTATGGGATCATCCCCGGGTTTGGTGGTTCTCAGCGTCTGGCCCGGCTGATCGGCAAAGGGTATGCCAAGGAAATGATTTACACCGGGGCCATGATCGATGCGGAGGAAGCCCATCGGATCGGCCTGGTGAACCGGGTATGCAAACCGGAAGAACTGTATACCATGGCAGAAGAAGTCTGCCGGAAGATCATGAAGAAGGCTCCCATTGCCATTGCCTCTGCCAAGGATGCCATCAACAGAGGGCTGAACATGGACCTGGAATCCGGTCTGAACTACGAAGCCCAGGTATTCGGTACCTGCTTCGCAACGCTGGACCAGAAGGAAGGCATGAAGGCTTTCCTGGAAAAACGGAAACCGGTCTTCATGAACAAGTAAGGCTGTTTCAAGGCTGCCGCATTTGGGTGCGGCAGCCTTTTTGGTTCAAAAGGATGTTTTTATGAAGAAATTGATTGTTTGCCTGCTGGGGATCGCCCTTCTGGGGGCCATTACGGTGCTGCGGCCCCTGCCAAAACAGACGCAGACGGCTCCGGAGGCACCGAAGGACCCCATTGTGGAAAAAATCCACGCCATGACTCCCTCCCAGAAAGCCGGTCAGCTGATGCTGGTGGGGCTGGAGGGGACGGAGCCCAGTGAGGCGTTCGCCAAAGAGCTGAAACAGAACCAGTATGGGGGCGTGATCCTGTTCGACAGCAACCTGCAGAGTGCGGAACAGACGAAACGGCTCACCGGCAGGCTCCAAAGCCTTTCTACCCAGAGCCGGCTGTTCATCGGGGTGGACGAGGAAGGAGGCCAGGTGGCCCGGATGAAGGGCTTTGTGGAACCGCCGCCCAGCGAGGCGGCCATCGGGCGCACCGGAGACCCGAAACAGGCAGAGCAGTGGGCCCAGAAGACGGCCGGCAAACTGAAGGAACTGGGCTTTACCCTGAACCTGGCCCCGGTGGCGGACCTGGGCAGTGCCAACGGCCGGTCCTACAGCAAAAACGCAGCCACCGTATCCAAGTTCGTAGAAGGGGCCCTGACCGGGTACCGGAAGGCCCATCTGCTGGCTACGCTGAAGCATTTTCCCGGGCTGGGGAAGGGCCAGGCGGACACCCACGTGGATGAAGTGGTGGTGGATGCTGACAGGGACACCCTGCTGCGGGAGGACGTGAAGCCCTTCCAGGACGCCATGGGGCAGTTCCCCACGGAAGCCTTTGCCATTATGGTGACCCATGTGCGGTATCCCGCCCTGGATCCGGACCATCCGGCCTCCCTGTCCAGGGCCATCATGACGGACCTGCTGCGGAACCAGCTGCAGTACAAGGGCATCGTCATGACCGACGACCTGGGCATGGGGGCCATCTCGAAGCACGTGACCATGGAGCAGGCCGGGGTGCAGGCCATTGCCGCCGGGGCGGATCTGGTGATGATCTGCCACAATCCGGAGTGGATCCGGCAGGTGCATGAAGGCCTGACGAAGGCCATCGAAGACGGCACCCTGCCAGCAGAAAGAGTGGACGAGGCCCTGTACCGGGTGCTGAAGGCGAAGGAGGGGCTTTAAAAACGGTCTCTAGTCTCTGGTCTCTGGCCGAAGGAGAAAATTTGCCTTTGGCAAATTTTAGGGAATGTGTAGCCCGCTGGGCGACCTGGGAACGGACGTCCCTGATGGGCCGTCCCTACGGTTGGAAACGGAGTGTATGGCATTAGGCAGTCCGCCCCCAGTGGGGGCGGGGGACCGCGCTTGTCGCGGTGGTGGGGTTATCGGCGACAGCCGATACCTCAAGTTGGGGAATCGATGGAGGAGGAATCTTGTGATGCAGCACAAATTGTTGGCATTGGTCCTGGCGCTGGGTGTGGCCCTGCCGGCCCCGGCCCTGGCGGCCATGGTGGACAAGCCCATCGTCTGGAACGCCCGGCGGAAGGCCCTGACGGAGCAGTATGCCCGCACCCATTATGGCCGGGCGTTCACCACCATCACGCCCCGGGCCGTGGTGGTCCACTGGACGGCGGATGACAAAATGGCCAGCGCCTGGAACTGGTTCAACCGGGAGGCGTCCCCCAGGGGCATGGCCCAGGTGGCCTCCCACTTTATCGTGGACCGGGACGGCACCATCTACCGGCTGACCCCGGAAACGAGGCTCAATCCCCACGCCATCGGGTACAACTGGTGCGCCATCGGCATCGAGAACGTGGGCGGCAAAGGGGGCAGGGAGGACCTGACCCAGGCCCAGCTGAAGGCTGATGCCTGGCTGATCCGCCACCTGCACAAACAGTTCCCCACCATCCGCATCGTATTCGGCCATTACCAGCAGGACCAGGCCCGGAGCACCGGGCTGTATAAGGAGCTGGTACCAGGCTACCATTCCGTGAAGCACGACCCGGGGCCGAAGTTCATGCAGGGGCTCAAGGAGCTGCTGCAGGGCGAAGGCGTGACGGTGCTGGAACCGTGAGGGGGTAGAACCCACCACCATTGCGCTGACGCGCAACGGTCCCCCGCCCTTGAAAAGGGCGGATATCCTTGTTATCGTTTGATTGTCGTTGCTTGTCGATTGTATTTGGTTTTGATAGAACATTTGATTCAAATAAATCCTAAAATCGGAAACGCAGCACTCCGATTCACGATTATCCGCCCTTTTCAAGGGCGGGGGACCAGCCGAATGGCTGGTGGTGGGTTCCCCCCACACAAGAATATCTGTAAGGAGCTGAAACTATGGAACAAACCTATTCCCGCAAAGAGCCCGTGTGGGCTCGGATGAGCGAAAGAGAACGCCAGGCCGTCATGACCTACGGCGAAACGTATAAACATTTCCTGGACAAGGCCCGCAGCGAACGGCTGGCGGTGAAAGAAATCCTGGCCCAGGCCCAAAAGGCCGGCTTCAAGCCGCTGTACGATTGCAAGGACCTGAAACCCGGCGACAAGGTGTACTGGGACCAGAAGGGCAAGGCCTGCATCCTGGCCGTCATCGGCGAAGAACCGGTGCACGAGGGCCTGAAAATCGTGGGTTCCCACATCGACTCGCCCCGGCTGGACCTGAAGGGCAACCCGGTGAACGAGCAGGATGGGGTGGTGTACTTCCGCACCCACTACTACGGCGGCATCAAGAAGTACCAGTGGCCCTGCATCCCCCTGGCCCTGGTGGGCGTCATCTACACGAAGGACGGCCGCAAGATCGAAGTGAACATCGGCATGGATGAAAAGGATCCGGTGTTCTACATTACGGACCTGCTGATCCACATGGCCCAGGACCAGATGAAGAAGACCCTGGCGGAAGGCATCACCGGGGAACAGCTCCAGGCTGTGATCGGTACGAACAAAGATGGGGACGAAAAGGCCAAGGATGCCCTGCTGCGGCTGCTGAAGGACACCTATGGGGTGGAGGAGGAAGACTTCACCACCGCCGAACTGGAACTGGTGCCGGCCCTGAAGAGCCGGGACGTGGGCTTCGACCGGTCCCTGATTGCCGCCTATGGCCAGGACGACCGGGTGTGCTCCTACGCCAACCTGGAAGCCCTGCTGGAAGCCAAACCGGGGGTGAAGACCCAGGCCGCCCTGTTCACCGACAAGGAAGAAATCGGCTCCTACGGGAACACGGGCATGCAGTCCTCCTACTTCGTGAAATTCGTCATGAAGCTGCTGGCCCTGCAGAACCGGGGCACGCTGCTGGACTTCTACGAAACCATGGAAAACAGCGAAATGCTGTCTGCGGACGTGAACAGTTGCCTGGATCCCATGTTCCCGGAAGTGACGGAAAAGGACAACGCGGCCCTGCTGGGCTACGGCGTGGCCCTGACCAAGTACACCGGGGCCCGGGGCAAGGGCGGCAGCAACGATGCCAACAGCGAGTTCATGCAGAAGGTGCGGAACATCTTCAACGAAGCCGGGGTGGCCTGGCAGATCGGCGAACTGGGCAAGGTGGACCAGGGCGGCGGCGGGACCATTGCGTTCATGCTGGCCGACTGGGGCTGCGAAGTGGTGGACTGCGGCACGGCCATGCTGAGCATGCATTCCCCCTACGACCTGTTGAGCAAGGCCGACGCCTACGAAACGTTCCGGGCGTACAAGGCATTCTTTGAAAGCAAGTAAAAAGGGGCGTCATACGTCATAGGTCATACGTCATACGCCGATGGAAGCCAGCTTGAGCTGGCAAAATAAAGCCTTTCGGAACCCTGGGCTCGGACGTCCCTTACGGGCCGTCCTTACGCATAAAAACGTATGCGGCCCAGATTTCCCGGTCCCTGGATGATACGGATGTGGCCTGCGTGAACACGAACTACGCCATCCCAGCGGGGCTGAACCCCCAGAAGGATGCGGTGCTGGTGGAAAGCAAGGATTTTCCCTATGCCTGCGTGCTGGCCGTGCGCCAGGGGGACGAGAACAACGAAACCTATAAGAAGATCCTGGCCATTTACCAGTCTGCGCCCATCAAGAAATTCATCGAAGACAAATACAAAGGCTCCATCCTGCCAGCCTTCTAAAGAATGACTTTTACCATCAAAAGAACCCGTTCCCAAAAGGAACGGGTTCTTTCCATAAGCTGCGGACTAGTGACTAGAGACTAGTGACAAAAAATAGAGGGTGCGCATTTCGCACCCTCTGTTTTTTTATTAGTTGAATTTCAATACCGCGCCCTGTGCCGCAGAGGATACCAGGGAAGCGTACCGTGCCAGGTAGCCTTTCTTCACCTTGGCAGGCGGGCACACCCATTTTTCTCTCCGTTTGGCCAGCTCTTCGTCGCTGACCCGTACGTTCAGGGTCCGGTTGGGGATATCGATATCGATGATATCGCCTTCTTCCACCAGAGCGATGTTGCCGCCTTCCCGGGCTTCCGGGGAGATATGGCCGATGCAGGCACCCTGGGTGGCACCGGAGAACCGGCCGTCCGTCAGCAGGGCAACGGATTTGCCCAGGCCCATGCCGGTGATCACGGCGGTGGGGTTCAGCATTTCCCGCATGCCCGGGCCGCCTTTGGGGCCTTCATAACGGATGACCACCACGTCGCCCGGTTTGATCTGTTTGCCCACGATGGCTTCGATGGCTTCGTCTTCGGAGTTGAACACACGGGCGGGGCCGGAGTGTTTCAGCATTTCAGGCGCAACGGCGCTTTCCTTGACCACGGAGCAGTCCTTGGCCAGGTTGCCCTTCAGCACGGCGATGCCGCCGGTTTTGCGGACCGGGTCTTCGTAGGTGTGGATGACTTCCGGACGGAGAATCTTGGCACCCTTGATGTTTTCGCCCACGGTCTTGCCGGTGACGGTCAGGCAGTCTTTCTCGATCAGGCCGTGTTTGGCCAGTTCGTGCATGACGGCACGGATACCGCCGGCTTCCTGGACATCGATCATGTGGAACGTACCGCCGGGGCTCAGCTTCGTCAGGTACGGGGTCTTCTTGCTGATTTCATCGAACAGTTCCAGGGGCAGGTCCACACCGGCTTCATGGGCGATGGCCGGCAGGTGCAGCGCCGTGTTCGTGGAGCCGCCCATGGCCATATCCACGGTGATGGCGTTGCGGAAGGCCTTTTCGGTCATGATGTCCTTCGGGCAGATGTTCTTTTCCAGCATTTCCATGACCTGTTTGCCGGCTTCCTTGGCCAGAGCGATCCGGGCACCCTGGTAGGCGGCAGGGATGGTGCCGTTACCGGGCAGGCCCATGCCCAGCACTTCCGTCAGGGAGTTCATGGTGTTGGCGGTGAACAGACCGGCGCAGGAGCCGCAGCCCGGGCAGGCACAGTGTTCGATCTCGGACAGTTCCTTCTTCGTGATCTTGCCCGCTTCGAAACGGCCGGCCGCTTCGAATACGGTGCTGACGCTGATGTCCTTGCCCTGGTACCGGCCGGGGAGCATGGGCCCGCCGCTCACAACAACGGTGGGGATGTTCAGACGGGCGGCTGCCATGAGCATGCCGGGGACGATCTTGTCGCAGTTGGGAATCAGCACCAGGGCGTCGAAGGCATGGCCATTGGCTACGGCTTCGATGCTGTCGGCCACCAGTTCGCGGCTGGCCAGGGGATATTTCATGCCGTCGTGCCCCATGGCGATGCCGTCACAGATGCCGATGGCAGGGAATTCAATGGGAGTACCGCCGTGTTCCAGGACGCCGTACTTTACGGCCTTCGCAATTCGATCCAGATCCATGTGGCCGGGAATGATTTCATTCTGGGCATTGCAAATCCCGATCAGGGGTTTCTTCAATTCTTCTTCGGTGTACCCCATTGCATAGAACAGGGAACGATGGGCCGCGCGGGTCGAACCTTTTTTCACAGTCGTACTTCTCATACTATTCCTCTTTTCTTTTTTCGAACCAGTTGCAGTTCTCTAAGGTTGTAACGCTTAATCTAGCACGGAATGTAACGGCTGTCAACGAAAAAGTCATTTAGTTATTTTTACCGGGGACAACTGTACAAGGTTTAACAAAAAGCGTGGTCTGGCCCGTATAGATCACGAACCCGGGCTTGGCGCCGCTGGGCTTTTTCACCAGTCGCTTCTCTGTGTAATCCACGGGCACCCGGTCCGCTTCCTTCCCCTTGCTGAAGCCGGCGGCCAGCTGGGCGGCCGTCAGGATATCCTCTTCCCGGGCCTGGGGCAGGGTGGTCTTCAAAATCACGTGGGAGCCGGGCATGTTCTTGGCGTGGAACCACAGGTCATTGCCCCGGCCCAGCTTGAACGTCACTTCGTCGTTCTGCCGGTTGTTCTTGCCGATGTACAGGAACGTCTCCGGGGTGAGCTGTACCTTCAATGGGGTGCTGCGGCTCTGGCTGGGCTGCTTCTTCCGGGGAGCGGGCAAAAGGCCCAGGGCGATGATCTCCTGCTTGATCTCGGCGATTTCCCCTTTGGTGGAGGCGGTGCCCAGGGACACGTCCAGGCTCTGCAGGTATGCCAGCAGGTCTTCCGCCTCTTTCTGTTGCTGCTGGATCTCGCCCACGGCCCGCTTGAATTTATTGTAGCGTTTGTAGTAGGCCTGGGCGTTTTCCATGGGGGTCAGCTCCGGGGCCAGGGCGATGGAGAGGGGCTTGTTGTCGTAGATGCTGCTTAGGGTGCACTTCGTCTGCCCCTTCTTCAGGGACCAGCCGTAGGTCATGAGCGTATCGGCCATGACCTTCTGGGCGTCGGCGTTCTCGGCCTTGGCCAGGTCCTGGGCCAGAAACTTCAGCTTCTTTTCCGTCTTGGCCTCCTGGGCGGCCACCAGCTTCGTGAGCACATCCTTGTCGGGAATCTGCACCGGCACCAGGGAGGCGCTGTAGGCCATGGCGTCCAGCAGGGAGGGGAAGGACTGCTGCTTCCAGTCCGGATGGATGTGGGGCGTATAGGGCACCAGGTTCTTCATCCGGTTCCGGGGGTCGATCTGGGCGATGACCGTAGGGTCCGTGCCTTCCAGCCGGCTCTGGATCTCGGCCTGGAGCCCGGCCAGGGCCTGCTCCAGCTTCTGGGCGGACGGCAGGTCCAGCAGGTTCACCGGGCCTGTGATGCCGCTGCGCAGGGCCACTTCCTGGGCCGTTGCCTTGCCGATGCCCACGGTGGCCGTGATGAGGGCCCGCACCAGGTCCACATCTCCCTGGGCCACCACGGCCTGCCGGAGGGCGTTGGGGGTCTCGTTCAGGAAATCCAGGCCTTCCTGGGCCGGGGGATAGGCGTAGGGCAGGTTGGGCAGGATCTGCCGTACCCGGCTCTGGGCTTTCGTCACATGGCGCAGGGCGTCCAGGATGACGCCGTTTTCATCGGTGAAGATGATGTTGCTGTTCTTGCCCGTCAGCTCCAGGATCAGTTTCTTCGTGATGATCTTCCGTTCGGCGCCGATCAGGTCCACGTCCAGGATCAGCACCCGGTCCAGGCCGTACTGGTGCACGCCGGCGATGCGCCCTTCCTCCAGGTGCTTGCGCAGCAGCATGCAGAAGGCCGGGGGCAGGTCGGGCCGCTCGGGCAGGGTCTTCGGCAGGGTGATGAGCGGCGAATCCCCGCTCATGTCGATGAGCAGGTTCCGGGTCTGGTTCAGGGCATTCACCTGCAGCAGCAGGGACGCCCGGCTGGGCATGAAAATCTTGAAAATCTTGCCGCCGCCCAGGGCCCGGGACAGTTCCCGGGTGAGCAGCTGCAGGGTGATTCCTTCTAAATTCATGGTTTCCTCCAAAATTTGCACGGTTTCGTTAAATTCGTTATAATATATAAGATTAGTATACCCATCAATGAACGTTCGGTCAAACTGTAAAGGAGAGGATACAATGAAGAAATTGGGTCTTGTGGCAGCGTTATG
>Ga0256406_1006191_pt1 | contig 12143 bp, 9 predicted proteins | sample RumenRJG_03DNA_FD_185986 | JGI IMG/M metagenome (GOLD analysis project Ga0256406, IMG submission 185986) | Bovine rumen microbial communities from Lethbridge, Alberta, Canada - RJG_03 | ecosystem: Host-associated > Mammals > Digestive system > Stomach > Rumen | place: Canada: Alberta | collected...
TAACTCTCTATAATTCTATCACTTTGAAGTCAGAATGCAACGAAAAAACCTTTATTTTTAACAAAAACTCACTATCGGCCACCTCATTAATCCGGTCGAGAGTTAATTATCTGGAAATCCACATTAAGATATTACTGTGCAAAATCAGCAAACTTCACTACAACAGTATCATTAATAACGCTTATAGATCCATCGTCAGGATAGCAAGGCATCATTTTTACAATACTATCATTTTGCAAGTTTTTCATTGTAATATTATCAACAAGTCTTGGTTCAAAGCCACACCAATACCTCATATAATCAATCCAGGAATTATCATTAATAATCTCTTTCCAATCAATAGGAAATAGTGCCGCCAAATCAAGCTCCGGGATCTGTGCCCAATTAGTGTCTTCCTTCTTCTGCCCTTCGATAAACGCTATCTGATAATCCTCTTTATAGCCCGCTGTCGACTCTATCCGTGAAATTAATGTTGTATAATAGGAAATTGCTTCCGACTGGATAAACTGTATCTTTAAATAGCAGATATTATCTAATTTACAGAAAAGTAAGCATGAAAGACTTATAAACAGAACATTAATTTTGGGGAGAAATAGTCCTTTTTGCAGTTTCGGTCTTGCGATTATCATTCTATCAGAATATAAGACTAGAAGTATAAATGGCATAACCTCAGAATACTTCATAATGCCGTATACAAAATACGGACTAGTCATAATATAGATGAACTCAACTGTCACCGGAAAGATCACAGTCAACAGAATTAGAGCCAATGCCTCCCAGTATTGCTTAGATTTCCATATCTCAAGTGCAGCAATTGCTGTCATCACTAGAAAAAGTATGACAGTCAAGTATAAAAAAAGCCTGAGTGCCTCTGGAAACAAATCACTGGCTGGAATGCTCTCTCCAGAAAGCGGTATAATAAACGCTTTATACGCAAGCCTTATTTTATAGAATATTCCCCGAAATGCAGTTAGTATATAGTTTCCCTCAATCCCTTTATAACCATCATTCTTTATGTTCAGTATTTTTCTGCAGGCAATAGCAGCTAAAAAATACATCACCACAGAGGATACAAAGGTTGCTGCAAATGCAATTATCTTTTTCACCAACTGTTGATTCTTATTATGATTTAGGATACATCCAATCAGATAAATCAGGCACAATGACAGGCCAAAAGGTAAATATGCCTGATAGATTGATAGAGATAATGTACATAATATCAAAGCTACCACATATGCTTTTATTGAATTATATTTTCCTGCTAAGAATACACCTCCCGTCATCAACAACAGGCCAAACATGTAATATGAAGACGTGAACATGTAGCAGAACGTTATTGTTAATGCAGGAAATGCTGTCATTAATACAGGGATAAGTACTGTTCCCACAATGGATTTAATATCCAGCATCTTAACAATCAAAATCGAGATAATGGCAAGAAAAACAATACACAGCATTCCCTGAAATATCGGTAAACTATAATTTCCTAATCCAACCTTATCAACAACCCATGATAAAATTCCTAACCCCCAACGGTCCTCCGGATATGTATTCCCGGTTGAATACATATAGTTAATATCATCAAAAAATGAATATTTTGAAGTTAGCATTACTCCATGAGAAATCAATCCGGAAACTGATGCAGTTAAAACTACTGCTATATCAGCTGATCTTGGATTTTCGAAATGATTACTAAAATAATAATTTGACATGCATACTCCCTGATTATTCATGGCATGAACGCTTGTAATTGCATTAGCGCAATTACCTGAGTAGAAAAAATAACTATATAGATTAATCTCTCAAGTTGAAGTTCTGGTAATTGTATGCTTTGATTATTTCGCACCCATATTGGTAAGAACATAAGTAAAGGAATAAAATATCTACCTTGCACCCCTAAAATTTCTCCGATTCCATCGAAGGGTATGGAGGAAAATGATAGCATCATAACGCTATAGAATCCTAGCACAATCACAGCTGTAATAATTATGGAAAGGATGCGGTTTGATCTTGTAAAGTGATACTGGTTGGCAATACCGAATGTAATAATAAGTAAGATAATAGAATCTATCGTTATGAATATTGATTCTACGTTCGCCCTTCCCAGAAAAGCGCTGCCCATCATTTTAGCGTAATTAACGCCAATTTGACTAATCAGGCTTTTTATAAAGACTTGCATCACATATATGGGATGCCTGATACACCATGAAACAGAATATGGATAATATATGTTACCATTTTCTGTTTCAACTGGATTTGCATCATTTAGTAAAGACATATTAGATCCTTCCATAAGATCATCCGGTTCTTTGGTTTCCAGCATTGGTATTGCCCTCGGGTCTACCTGGCTGTTCCTCAAAACACCTTCAATTGTATCCTTACGTATAAATGCAACAAAGACTAACAATACTAAAGATATGATGAGCATAAAAACTTTTGACTTCTTATGCCCGTGATTTTCCAGCGCAGCTGGAATCAAAAGCATCAAAATGAGAAATGGTGCTTTAATCAATGTCATGAAGATAATCATGACAACCATAGTTATAATTCTTAACGTCAGCTTTTTAGATTTTTTCTCTTTAATCGAATAAAAGTTACCGAATAACACCATCCCTGAGGCGACAATCAAAGAATCATATGAATACGATGCGCCAAGGAATATGCATCCTGGAAGCAGAAAAAACACAAGAATAAATCTTGAAAGAGATGGGCACACTGCTGATGCAAATGCAGCAGCTGCTGCATAGATCAGCAGATTTCCTATCTTCCCAGACAATGCGATAGCAAACCAAGGTGCCCTAAGTATGCGCATAAATGTAATACAGCCAGCACTTATTATCTGAGTAAAATCCGGATAACCTGTCATTAGATAACTGTCAGAAGCATATGGTGGCTGATCCGTTTCATATTTCTGCGAGATCTGCCAGCTCCACAACTCATCGGTCCAATTTCCCTGCGTTGTAAGGTATGCCAACTCACGGTTATCGAATAACACTGTTCCATGTTCAGACAATTCTCCCCGGCCAAGCATTCGATTAGATAATTGATATGCCTGAGCAAAATGGACTGTTTCATCTGGTACTGTTAATGGACTTTCCGTAATTATTATGTTTAATCCAATCAGCATAATAGACACAAAAATTCCCAATGGGGTCAACAGCTTTCTGTGCACTATAATACTTGTCAAGATAATAGTCGTGGCAATGACGCATATCGCTATGAGACAATAATGCCAGTTGAAGTCGATATATCCTCCATACATTCTGACAGCCAGGTTAACTTGCATATTTTCGTTAGCAGTGTATACAACTATCCCGTACTTATGTCCTTTTTTTAAATGTATAGGATCTTTTGATAAATCGATGCGATTGTTTTGATTCCAAGAGCCTATTGTAACATTGTGAATCGTTCGCTGCTCAATTATATCAAGAATGTCGCCATCTTTTGAAATCACTACCGTGATATCCGTTGGTCCAGCCTCCACATAATCCTTCCATTTAGGATCATTACTTGATAATGAAAGTGCATTAATCTGATCAAATTTTGCTGTAAAACTTTCTAATTTATGGTCAAATTCAATATAGTTTTCTACGCGTGACTTAGAATAAAAAGCAAACCAAAGAAGGCATATCACAGATAAAGCAATAATGCCAGAAAATAAGATAATCCTAAAACTACTATAGTTTCTGGTCTTACAAACACTATTATTCTGTGAATCTGTTTCCTTTTCTAATACTAACATTGAAAGTAAATATCCTTTCTATTTCGTGTGCCTCTGTATAGTTTCACGTTTCCTCTTGTCATCCGCCGTCTCCAGATGCAGAAACCGCTCATCCCGTATCGCAACTTCCTGTGCGAGCCCCGCTAGCCTGGCTTCTAAAGCTGAGATCCGGACGGCACTGTAGAAACATATCATGAGCAACAGAAAAATCATGACCAGATATACCAGATTCACAGGAGATGTTATCCCCAGCACCCGGCAAAGCCAGTAGACAATCTGCGGAAAGATACTGATGATCAGAAGGATCAGCGACATCATAAACCAGACGAAACCGTCCAGCAGCCGCAGTCTGGACTTTCGGATTCTGGATGCAATAAAGAAAGTTGTTAAGATGGAAGCAAAGATCAGTAACACTCGTAATGAAATCGGCATATTTACTCCTCTGAATCCGGCGTCCTGAAACAGGTGCTCTGCAACCGGTGCCGTGAAATTACCTGCAAATACCGGCGTTTTACAGCTTCTCTTTCCCCCGGAACCACTGCATGAACAGGATGGACGAGCAGACACGGACCATGTACTTGAAGATCGAGCTGAAATTGAAATAGCTGTGGCCCGCCATCCTCTTCCGCATATTTACCTGTATCTCTTCGACCTTTGCCCCACACCGGATCAGATAGGCAATCGTATCCGGCTCCGGCTCAAAGTTCATATATTTGGCGTATAAGCCCATCAGGCGCCGGCTGTACAGCCGCATTCCGGAAGTCGAATCCAGAATCTTTTTATGCGTCGTAAGATAGACAAACGCACTGATGACCGAATTTCCTGCTGCCCGCATGCCGAACGTCTTTTTATCTTCGACAAAACGCGAGCCGATGACGATATCCGCATCCGTCTGTTCCATTCTCTCGACCATCGCGCCAATATACGCCGGATCATGCTGTCCGTCCGCGTCAAACTGCAGCGCAGCATCATATCCGTTCCGGTACGCGAATTTCATCCCGGTCTGAAATGCGCCGGAAAGTCCTAAGTTAATTGGCAGACTGATCAGATTGAAGCCGTTTTCCTTACAAATTCTGGATGTCCGGTCCAGCGATCCGTCATTCACAATGACGTAATCATAGCTTGGATATTCATCCCGCAGCTCATTAATGACCGTCGTAATATTATCTTCTTCATTGTAAGCCGGTATCACGATCAGGATTTTGCGAATCGTCATTTCCTGCTATCCTCTCTGATTGCTGTCTTCCGCCCTTGCATAAAACTTCCCGATCAGAGAAGCGATCCATGACGGCCAGAATCTGCGCAGCATGGCAAAATCTTCTCTGCCGCGCTCATTGTTTTCAATCAAAGCCGTTGTTGTAGACTCCTCATGGATGCGGTGTCCCATTAATTGCTGCGGAATATAGATAAAGCTGCCCTGCTCCCTCGAGATCTTTTCCCACGCCTGCCAGTCAATGTTGCTGCCGAAGCCTTCCTCGAAAAGAGGAAACGGCAGATTTTCCATAACGTAAGTCACCGCCGGACAGCAGATTGCGTTGCCAAAACACAGGCACCCCCGCTTTGCTGCCGTACTCCCCCGTTTCTTCACGAAAAGCAGCGGACGCAGGAGCTTTCTTTTGACTTTCAAATTCTTATTGTCATAGACCTTCTTGGTTCCACGGATCTCATAATAATCCGTGAACAGGATCTGCGGGCGCTCCCCTCCCTGCCTCGCTTTCTCAAACGCGTCCAGAATCGATTCCGCATAGGACGGATCATAGATATCATCCTGATGCGCCAGAGTTACAAGGTTCGTCGCCGCGCAGGAAAGCGCCGCGTTCCAATCGTTGGCGATACCGTGCAGCTCATGCGTAATGACAGGTATGCCGAAGCGTTTCGCTGTCTCATCAATAAAACCGTTGCCGGTTGAGGTTGAGATGACCAGCCGGACCGGTACGGTCTGCTGCCGGAGCGACTCTATGCACCTCGGCAGATATGGACTTTCTTTGTATGCCAGGATGACGAAGGTCAGTTCGTTTTGTAATTGCATATCCGTTTCTGATTACCGCTGTCTATGGTGAATGCTTTGAATCTTTCCTGTTTCATATAACATCAACAGGATCGTAAGAAAGAGTCCGCAGGCGGTAACAACCGCACCCCTTTTTATACGAGGTACATGATATTTCATGACAATATTGTTTGATCCCTCGTTGAGCTTAATAAGATCGAGACATCCATCCAATGTATCAGAGCTGATTTCCTGCCCGTTATTGATGATCTCCCATCCATAGTCTTTAGGGATGGACAGGAACAACACATCTCCCTCATGTGCCTGGTTGATTGTTATCTCAGCCGCGCCGTTTTGAATATTGGTATGCTCCGGGACACTGCTCTTAAGCTCTTTCGTCACTTCAGCAAGAAGTGATAGGTCCAGAGCATAAAACTGAACTTTATCATAATTCAGGTCATAAGCCTGTGCTGTCGATAACTCAATATCTGCCGTGGCATCACTATAAGGTATGTAAAAAACAGATGGAGACAACCACTGTGCATACATGAACTGAAAACTGCCATTTATGCTGAGTTTCGCAGCTATATCAGAATTCCACGGCAGATTCCCATAGACCGCGTAATTCCCCTCCGGAATCCTGATCCTGAAAATTAGTGGCACCGCTTCACCATTTCCATTTTGAATAATCTCATACGGAACCGGACGATATAAATCGACCTTCCTGCCCAGAAGTCTGCTGTATACGTCATTTTGAAACAGGAATGGATTTTCAGTATTCAGGTTTTTAAAATCCGGATCACCATGAACGATAAACGCCATCGGTAAAACATATGGATTTTCATAAACGCTTTTTCCGTTTGCCGTACCCAGATTTTCACGTTTCGTGAGTCCATTTATCGGATAATCTGACAGCACATATTTAACCCCGAGCAAGGCATCTGCTGCCAATATGGATGTGTTGGTTATATTCATATTTTCGCCATTAATCGGATAACCAACGTGATCAAGGAACTTCCTCTGCCAGTCATCCGGCGAAGAAGTATATCCACTGACAGACCAGTAATTATAAGCAAGCGCCTCATTATAATACGCTGTCAGATTGCTCCCATCCCAGTTCTGATTACGTGTTCTTGTCTGTGAAATTCTATATGGAGCCTTATCTTCCTCTTTGAGCATACTGATAAATTTCTCTTCCTGTTCAAAATAATCATCATTTGAATCAGCATCGGATGCCCGATAAGTTTTTAATAACAGGGCTGTATTTATAGCCAGATCAAACATACATACAACGCAAATCACTCTCCCAATTGTTAAAATCACTCTTTTATTTGTTCTCGCCGTGCCCATCATTTGATAATAAAAAAGTGACGACAATAAGGCGCCAATAAGAAGTGACATTGCAGCCGTTGCATATACGTTATTCCAGTTATTGGTTCCTGTCAGATAATCAAATGTCACCAGCACTACTGAAAATATTACCGCGCTCTTGAGCGGTTGAAGATAATCATGTTCCACCACAGCAAGAAAATAGTAGGAGGCAATAAACAACAGGATAAACACGTTCAGATAAGAATACCTGAACCAATAGCTTGTCGCACTTTTTAATAATGAAAAGGCCACAAAAAACGGGTTCCAATAAACCATCAGCAATCCCGTGACAGCTGCCACACCGAGCGTAACTTTCGTTTTTCTTGAGGAAGCTTTCGAAAGAAAAACTGAAATAAAGCCAACTGCTGCCTACAGCCCGCAAAGACTGCAAGTCTGCTGGGATACGGCTCACTTGTGCCACCGTACACATATTTGGGAATGAAACTCAGCAGTGTTCCATTGAAGGACGGATTCGTAATTAAGCTCCAGTCGATACTGCCTCTATTACCGTTTTTTAATGCAGTGATAGTAGGAAGGAACAGAACTGCACTTATCATTACACCGAAAAAAGCGGATATCCCAAATTTAATGAATCTGCAGAAGAAGGTTTCAAAATGCATCTTCTTCCGTTTATCTGATGGAAGCAGTGTATATTCTACAATAAACCATATTACCATAAACAGGCAGTTAATACCTGCCGTATACCAATTGAAAAGGATAGAAACGCCAACTGCCACAGCAAGCTTCCATCCGGAAGTCCTATCGTTGACAATTTCATATACAAAGAGCAATAGCACTGGAAGAAGATAAACTCCGTCCAGCCAGTTAATGTTGCTGCTCTGCGCAATTGTATATTGACATAATGCGTAACTTACCGAAAGTATGACAGCAGCGGCTCTCTTCCAGCAGTCAGCAACGCTTACTTTAAAACGTTTTGTAAGAAACGCACAGAAGGTGAGCGAACACATCATGAGCTTTAAAACTATAGTAAAATTAAAGAAAAGCTCCAGCTGATTTTTAGCAAAGAAGGCGACCAAAAGCGAAAATGGGGAGGACAGGTAATAGCTGAATACTGCAACACTAGTCCCGCCTAATGTTTTACTGAATGTATAGGAAATGTTATTCCGACCGGAAAGTACATCTTTAAAATATGCAAAAAAATCAAGATATTGGATATCAGCATCCATTGATGCCATTGTATTTGTTCCAAATGGCACATAATCACCGATATACAGGATGATTAACATGATCAGTCCGGTCACAAGTGGAGGAATTAAATAATAGATAATGGTCTTTTGTCTATTTGTCAGCATACGTTACTTCTACAGTTGATTTCCTGTTTAATAAACTCTTCTATGTTTTGTTCCTTGTAATCTGATACCAGCGGATTCCAATGAAATCTGTGACCAACTTTCGAAAATGAGGAAACAATTCTGTTATCACGTTCAGGAGATGATACAAACGCATCTTCTTCTCCTGCCCATAGACCATCTGCATCGATTTCCACTCACTCATTTGACGATATTGATCATAAAATGCCCGATAGAAATTTCTGTTTCCGTGTATCCATGGACGTTCCTCACCCTGATAATGGATGATAACCGGTTTCCTTAATCTGTCTGAATAGACTTCCGAAGGTTCATAGCAGAAAGCTTTCTGTATTCTTTTAAGATACCACTTCGGAAAATACGGCAGATTCGTACACGTATTATACCACTGTGGCAATGTCAGAACGTCCCTTCTGCAGCAATGATTGATTATATCTTGGTCATTATAGAGCAGATCCCCTTGTTTCGCACGATAATAGGCTAAAAAGCTTTGGTCCAGATTTAAGGCTCTCCATCTGGAAAGATTGATCAGTATCACACCGGCATTGAAATATGTGTCTGTTTTATCAAGGCCAATATTTCTCTTTTTGTCATCCGGCATATACAGCTCGGGACACATGGCAACCGAATACTCTGTGAAATCTGATCCGCCTATTTTATCCTCAAAAAGCGCCTTCAAGGAGTCAGTAACGATGATGTCACAATCGAGATAAAGGACCCGGTCTACATTTACAGGAAGATAACTTGTTAAAAAGAGTCTGGACAGGACGATTGGATTGTATGCCGATGTATTTACATCAAAACCGATCTTATCCTGAAAGTCCTCTATATCAATCATCAGCAGTCTGGCGCCATACCTGTCGCACAATACCTTTAACTTATTACAATTCTGATCTGATATCCTGTAAGCCAAGATATACACAGAAATATCGCTTACATCCTGATTGTTTTCCAAAAGAGATGTAAGCGATATCCCGCAATATCCGGCATAACGATCATCTGTTGCGTAAACAAAATTCATACCCATATCTATAAATAAAATGAGGTAACTCTGGCAATGCGATAAATCAGTTTCATTCCGGCGGAAAGTTTTCTCTCCGGTTCCAAAATGAACAAATGCTTCACTCTCCAGTCATTCTTTCGAATGTAAACATTGAGCAGACGTTCCGCAAGCAGACCGTACATTCTCTTCTCCAGTGATGAATAACCGGTGAAGTCAGCATACTTTTCCATTTCCGATAATATCGGAAAAAGCCAGCTGCAATATTCGTCATACCGTTCTTTACTGCAAACCATCATGTTCTTATAAGTGGTTGTATGGCCGGACATATAGCTGTCAAAATACGGAAGATATGACGGACATTGCTCAACTATAATTTTTCGAACGGTATCCAGATCCTTTTCTCTGCCACAGTTATGAAGATATTCTTCACGTACACTTTCTGACAGGTGTGCAGTCTGCGGAAGAATTACATCATAATTTTTCAGGATCCGAAGCGCATCCTTTTCTGTCAGGATACGCCTGTCATCCCAATATCCCGAGAAATATCTTCGATAGTGACAAATACCGATATATGGATCATTACGGTTTTTCCAGATCCAATATAAGGCTGTTAATTCACAGTAACTTGGATTCTTCCCGGATATCGAATCACCGGTGTCGTCATATAGATCGCCGAAAATATGTCCATGCAGCGCCGCACCTGCTAGGATAGACACATATCCTATCTCCCGAGGCTGTTCAAATTTCTTATGCGTAACAATATAGAACATTTCTGTTGGTTTTCCTTTTAAAGCAATGTTGAAACACACATTTATCTATGCAGCTTCATATATACTCGATCCAGCCATGCTCTTCTCTTCGTAGACACGGGAAAAATCTGATTGACAACTTCGGTTATCTTTCCAGATGAACTCTTATGTTTTGCACCATTTCTACAAAGATTCGCTAGAACAGTCTCATAGTATGGAGTTTTCCTCAGTTCTTTCCAAAAATAACGTGCCAGATCATCTTCCGGCCGATTCCACGGCTTAATACATCCGGCATAATGAATTATTGCAGGATTTTGATGTGCCCTCTCATATTGATTTTGTACAGTCGCGCTCGCATAGGAAATAACATTTGAAAATCTCTTGAACTCCATGTCGGTAATGAGATTCCATGACATATCTAGGAACTTGACACGGCCTTCACAATACAGATTTAATACATCCTGATCATTATAGCGATAAGGTGTTTCCGCATATCCGAGCCACTCCTGTATCGAATGGCTCTTTCTCATCTCTTCTTCGTTGAAAAGAATCACGCCCGCCTGAAAATAATTCGCCGGATTTTTTAATTGTAATTTTGTCTGTACATATTCCTGCGTATTGAGATCTGCTCCGCCTATCTGACCGAGGAAATCCGGATCCAACGTAGCAGCCAGCATATAGCCGCTGACATCCGTAGTAAAAAGTTTGGCTATATCAGAATTTACAACGAGATCGCAGTCAAGATACAACACCTTATCACTATGCGGCAATATCTCCTGAATCAGGAATCTATAGTATGTTTCCTCAGTGATATGCGCATTTGCATGGAGTCTGTATCCACCAAGAAGAGGCATAGGATTATAAAAACGGAGTGAAATATGATCATATCCTGCAGTCATTCCCCGTAATATGTCTTGATTTACACGCGAAATATTTTTACTGATCAATACTAAATCATAATTATTTTGCGGAGAACTATGGTCAATTACAGACTGCAGGCATGCTGAGAAATACGGAATATAATTATCATCAGCAGCAAAAACAACCGGAATATTGTTATGATCAAATGCCGGGCATAATGTTTCTACCCAGTCAGTATTCTGCAGGTATACTGTCTGCAGTTCCTTTATCCTTATATTCCTGTTCTCCTCCTGCAGATGTATAATGAAGATATTAAGCAGCCTTTCAGCCAAATGTCCGGGCGTTCTGAGTGCTTCTCTGCTATAACCGGACATATCCCGCTCTCTGCAGAATATGTCCAGCACTGCGAAAAGCCATGAGCAATATCGCACAAACATGTCCTTCTTCATGATAAACATGTTGCAAAAGCTGGAATAATGCCCTTCACTATATGTTCTGGCTGCGTTTGTGTATTCCGGAAAATGTTGGTCTATGATATCAAGCATTAGCTGATAATCTTCCGCATGAAGATACTTAGCCCAAGCATATTGCTCTTGCGGAGTTTTATAATTTCCCGGAAGTTTACGCAGATCCTGTCGTTTAGATACAAGCAGATCATATTCAGAAAGCAATGGCTGAACATTTTTCCAGGATATTCCATATTTTCCGGCTGTCCCGTCGAGCAGATATGGTTCCAATATATCTCCATATGAATCTTCCGGAAATACGTTTTGTGTCAAATTGAAATATCTTCTATAGTGACAAAAGCCATAATAGTCAGCATCTACATTCTTCCATGCCCAATATTGTGCCGTCAGCTCACAATACATCGGATTCTTCGACGATATATTATCTCCCGTATTATCACGCAGTATCCCCTGCGAAAGCGATTTTTCGTGATATACCGCTCCTGTTTCAATCGGAGTGAAAACTTCGTCTTCAATTACTCTGGAAGGCTTATGACATGATATGAAGATTTTTATCGTTTTATTCAATGTCATCTTTTTGTAATCAAACTACAGTTCCTCTGCAAAATGCTTTTTACTCTTATTAAATACTATATATCCGACGATCATAACTAACA
>Ga0256406_1006192_pt1 | contig 12142 bp, 12 predicted proteins | sample RumenRJG_03DNA_FD_185986 | JGI IMG/M metagenome (GOLD analysis project Ga0256406, IMG submission 185986) | Bovine rumen microbial communities from Lethbridge, Alberta, Canada - RJG_03 | ecosystem: Host-associated > Mammals > Digestive system > Stomach > Rumen | place: Canada: Alberta | collected...
CATGATTAAGGAAGACCTTCTCTCTTGGTTAAGTTTTGTAGCAAAAACTATTTTAAGATGAAGGTCTTTCTTTTTGCAACTTTATAAGGGATTATTCATTCCACCGAGAACTATTTTACACTAAGGAAAAGTTGTTTCGGCAGCGTTCCACCCCGAATCGATATGACAAAACAGGTAATTTTTAATATTTTCCAACATTATAGAAGAAAAAGTTGGACAATTTCCTTCATTAGTGGTATTGTCATAGCCATGTAAGGCGGCACTTCCGGCAGCAGGGTACGGACAGTTTTTCCGTTGCCTGCCGTCCCGGGAGTGCCGGAAGTTCATCGCACTCACTCTGCAGCAAGGGATGTGGTAAGCATGGAAGCTATCTACGAGGCAGCCCTTTCGAGCCTGATGCCGGGAAGGGACGCACCTGCCATGGAAAATCTGTACGCACACTTCGGTTCTGCCAGAGCTGCCTTTGAAGCAGGGCCGGACCCTCTTTCCCGGCTGGGGCTTTTTACAGAGCGCCAGCTGGCCCATTACCGGGCACAGTATGACAGGCACCTGCCGGAAAAGCTTGATTCGTACTGCCGGACGAAGGGAGTCCGCATCTGCGCCTTCAGCGGCAGCATCTATCCGGCGCCTCTCAAGGAAATCTCCGACCCGCCGCCCGTCCTGTACGTGTGGGGCGAGCTGCCCTCTCTGCAGCACGCCCTGGCTGTCGTGGGTTCCCGCAAGGCATCCGGTTACGGCCTGTCCGCAGCCGGACGGCTGACGGGAGCGCTCGCAGGAAGGGGAATCGTCATCGTCAGCGGCGGAGCCTACGGGATCGATGCAGCAGCCCATCAGGCGGCTCTGGCCGCAGGAGGCAGGACCATAGCCGTCCTCGGCGGCGGGTTCGAGCATCTTTACCCGGCCGCCCATCGGGCGCTGTTCCGGCAGATCGCCGCCAGTGGTGCCCTCGTGACGGAACACGCTCCCTGGGAAGCACCGCGGTCCTATTTTTTCCCGCGGCGCAACCGGATCATCGTCGGCCTGAGCCGGGGCGTCCTTGTCGTGGAGGCTGCTGAAAAAAGCGGTGCCATGATCACAGCCCATACGGCAGCCGATGAAAACCGGGAAGTCTATGCTGTGCCCGGACCGTTTTATGGTGAGAACCAGCGGGGGACCCACAGCCTCATCAAGGAAGGGGCCCGGCTCGTGGATTCGCCGGAAGACATCCTGGCGGATTTCTTCCCGGCGGGCAGGGACCCTGTCCGCAAGGCGGAGGAACCTTCCCTTTTCGCCCGGTTTCCTGAAGAAGATCAGGGCCGGGCGCGGCAGCTGTATGAATGGCTTTCGCAAAGCGGGGGACAGCCGCCGGAACTGATCAGTGCAACTTTCAAATGGCCCTTCGCCGTCATCAGCTCACTGCTGCTCCGCATGGAGATCGCAGGGCTGGTCCGGCAGGGACCGGGTAACCGATATTTCGCATTATAGGAGGAATTCTATGACACAGAACCTGGTGATTGTGGAATCGCCGACTAAGTCCAAGACAATTGGCCGTTTCCTGGGAAAGAATTATACAGTCAAGGCATCCATGGGCCATCTTCGGGATCTGCCAAAGAGCCAGTTCGGCGTTGACATCGAAAATCATTTCACTCCGAAATACATCAACATCCGCGGCAAGGGAGAATTGATCAAGGAACTGAAGAGTCTTGCCAAGAAAGCGGACAAGATCTATCTGGCGACGGACCCTGACCGGGAGGGCGAAGCGATTGCCTGGCATCTGGGATATCTGCTCGGCGTAAAGCCGGAAGACCCGTGCCGGATCTCCTTCCACGAGATCACTTCCCGGGCAGTGAAGGATGCCCTGAAGCATCCAGTCCCCATCGATATGGACAAAGTGGATGCCCAGCAGGCCCGCCGCATCCTGGACCGGATCGTGGGCTACAAACTCAGCCCGCTCCTCTGGCGCAAGATCCGCCGGGGGCTCAGTGCGGGCCGCGTACAGTCCGTGGCTGTGAAGATCATCTGCGACCGGCAGAAAGAAATCGACATGTTCGAGCCGGAGGAATACTGGACCGCATCCGTCAAGCTTGCAAAGGACCGTAAATCAGCCAAATTTACGGCTGACGTCGTCAAAAAAGACGGTAAGAAGCTGAGTATCCATAATGGGGAAGAGGCGGCTCAGGTCACGGCAGATCTCAAGGCTGCGTCCTACAGCGTCACGGACAGCAGTGTCAAGGACCGCGTGCGCCGGCCGTATGCTCCGTTTACGACGAGCAGTCTCCAGCAGGAAGCCGTCAAGCATCTGAACTTTACGACGCGCCGGGCCATGCTCGTGGCCCAGCAGCTGTACGAAGGCGTTCCCATCGGCCGGAGCAAGCAGCCTGTGGGTCTCATCACTTATATGCGTACGGACTCCGTCCATCTGGCGGCAGAAGCCGTGGAAAGCATCCGCAGTTTTATCGGTGAGCAGTACGGCGCAAGCTATGTGCCGGTAAAACCCCATGTCTATTCCAGCCGGAAAAATGCCCAGGAAGCCCACGAAGCAATCCGTCCCACCGATGTCAAACGGACTCCCGCGGAGGTCGCCAAGTACCTGGACCGGGATCAGCTGCGGCTCTATACCCTCATCTGGAACCGTACGGTCGCCTGTCAGATGGCCAGCAGCATCAGTGCCGTGACGACCCTCGTGATCTCGGCCGGTGCCTACGAACTCCGGGCAGCGGGATCGGTCATCAAATTCGACGGGTTCCTGAAGCTCATGGACAAGAAGGAAGTCGATGCGGAAAAGACGAAAAAGGTGCCGAATCTGCCCAAGGGGACGGAACTGGTACTGATCGGCGTCGACGAAGCGCAGCAGCATTTTACGGAGCCGCCGGCAAATTACACGGAGGCAACGCTGGTCAAGGAGCTGGAAGAAAAAGGCATCGGCCGCCCCAGTACGTATGCCACCATCATCAATACGATCCTGAGCCGCGGCTATGTCGCAAAGGAAGGCAAGAAGATCCTGCCGACGGAACTGGGAAAACTGACTGTTGAAATGCTCTCGCAGTACTTCAAGGAACTCATCGATGTCAAATTCAGTGCTCATATGGAAGATGAGCTGGACGCCATCAGTGAGCACAAGGCGGATAAGGAGAAGGTCCTGGAGGAATTCTATGAACCTTTTGCAAAGGCTCTTGAAGTTGCGGACAAGAATATCCCCGTCGTCGAGAAACCTGTCGAGGTCAGCGATGAGATCTGCCCGAACTGCCATTCCCATCTGATCGTCAAAGAAGGCCGCCACGGGAAGTTCCTGGCCTGCCCCCAGTTCCCGAAATGCCGCTACACCAAACCCATCCTCGTCAAGATCGGTGTCGCCTGTCCCAAATGCGGCCATGATATCATCGAACGTCACAGCAAGACGGGGCGCCTCTTCTACGGCTGCTCCAACTATCCGGAATGCCGCTTCACTTCCTGGGACAAACCGGTGAATCAGAAGTGCCCCGTTTGCGGCAGCATCATGCTGGAAGCGACTGAACGCGGCGGGAAGAAGGTCCTCTACTGCAGCAACGAGGAATGTACGAACGGCCGGCCCAGGAAAAAGACCGTCCGCAAGACGAAACGAGGTAACGAGTGATGCATGTCCATGTAATCGGTGCCGGCCTTGCCGGCAGTGAAGCCGTCTGGCAGCTGGTGAGCCGGGGCGTACCCGTGATCCTTCACGAGATGCGTCCGGGCAAATCCGATCCGGCTCACCACACGGGCTATTACAGCGAACTGGTCTGCAGCAATTCCCTGCGGGCCAACAATATCGAAAATGCCGTCGGTCTGCTGAAAGAAGAGATGCGCCGTCTGGATTCCCTCATCATGCGGCAGGCAGATGCGCATCAGGTCCCGGCGGGGGGAGCCCTGGCCGTCGACCGGACGGAATTTGCCAAAGCTGTGACGGATACGATCCGGAACCATCCGCTCGTAACTGTAGTGGAGGAAGAAATCACGTCCCTTGATTTCCCGCCGGAAGATTATGTCATCGTCGCGACAGGGCCGCTCACTTCGCCCGCCCTGGCTGAAGCGATCCAGAAAGTGGTGGCCAGGGATTATTTCCACTTCTTCGATGCCGCAGCTCCGATCGTAACGCTGGAATCGGTCGATCTCGACGTGGCCTACAAGGCCTCCCGGTACGGAAAGGGAGAGGCCGCCTATTATAACTGTCCTTTCACGCGGGAACAGTACATCCGCTTCTGGCAGGAACTCTGCGAGGCAGAAGTCGCTCCCGTCAAGGACTTCGAACACGGCATGGTGTTTGAAGGCTGCATGCCCATCGAGGAAATGGCCCGGCGTGGTGAGGATACGATGCGTTTCGGCCCTCTGAAGCCGGTGGGCCTGCCCGATCCGGCCACGGGGAAGGATCCCTATGCGGTGGTCCAGCTCCGGCAGGACAATGGAGCCGGCAGCCTCTACAATATCGTCGGCTTCCAGACCCATCTGCGGTGGCCGGAGCAAAAACGCGTATTCCGGATGATCCCCGGTCTCGAGAATGCTGAATTCGTCCGCTACGGCGTCATGCACAAGAACTCCTATCTGAATTCTCCGCTTCTGCTGAATGATGACTATTCCCTGCGCGCAAACAGCCATATCTATTTTGCCGGCCAGATGACCGGTGTCGAAGGGTATGTGGAATCCGCCGCGTCCGGACTTGCGGCCGGGATCTATCTGTACCGGGCGCTCCAGAAAAAGGCAAAGCTCGTTTTTCCTCCTGAAACGGCGATCGGCGCCCTGTCCCACTACATCAGCAACCCGGAAGTGAAACATTTTCAGCCCATGAACATCAATTTTGGCCTGATTTCACCATGGGACGGACCCAAAATTCGTAATAAAAAAGACAAAAATTCGGCAATAGCTGCCAAAAGTTTGAAAATTCTCGAAAATTATAAAAATTTCTTGCATGATTGAAATAGATGTGTTAGTATAAATTGTCAGGATTTATATACAATTTTGTAAAATTCGGGGTGCCCTATGGATTTGGATCAGAAACCGGATCGTTGGGCAGAAGCATTCCTGGACTACCTGAGGATAGAAAAGGATGATTCGCCCAATACCATCTTAAACTACAAAGATGACATTGCGGCCTTTTCCGGGTTTCTACAGAAGCGTAAGGCGGATGCAGGCTGGACCGATGTGACCATCCTGGATATCCGTTCCTACCTGGCGGAACTCCATCGGGAGAACCTGGCCAGGCGGACAATTGCCCGCCGGATTTCAGCGCTGCGTTCCTTTTACCGCTATTTGCTGCGGGAAGGAAAAGTGAAGCTCAATCCCTTTGCCAAGGTCAGGACTCCTAAGCTGGAAAAAAGACTGCCTGTCTTTTTGGAGGAGTTTGAAATCAATCAGCTTTTGGAAAGTCCTGATTTGTCCACTGAGTTGGGGAGACGGGACCGGGCGGTGCTGGAACTTCTGTATTCCACCGGCTGCCGGGTGTCAGAACTGGCCGGCCTTACTCTGGACCGGATGGATCTGTCGAACCGGTATGTCCTGCTGATGGGCAAGGGGCGCAAAGAAAGGATCGTCCCTTTGGGCCGTCCCTGTGTGAAGGCAATGACAGCCTACCTGGACGGGACCCGGGATGCCCTGATGGAGCGTTATCAGGCAAAGCCGCATTCCATGGTGTTCGTCAACAGCAGAGGGACGCCGCTTACGGCGCGCAGCGTCAGGCGGATCCTTGACAAATACGTGGAACAGACGGCACTGACAAAACACATCAGTCCCCATACCATACGGCATACTTTTGCGACGCACCTGCTGGATCACGGTGCGGACCTGAGGTCAGTCCAGGAACTGCTCGGACACTCCAGTCTGTCGACAACTCAGATCTATACTCACGTTACGGCGGAGCGTATTACAGCGGTATATCGGAAACATCATCCAAGAGCATGATAGGAGGAAGAGAGAAATGCTAGCTTTACTTGAAAAAACGAGAATGATCAACAAGCTCCTGCAAAATACAGAAGCCGTGAGCTACAGGAAGATTGCGGAAGTCCTGAAGGATGTCATCAAAGCCAACATATATATCGTCTCGACAACAGGCGAAGTCCTGGGATATTCGATCCTTGACGGCTTCGAATGTGAGCTGATGATCAAAAAAGTGCTGGATGTGGGCAAATTCCCGGATCATTATGTCAAGTGGCTGGAAAGCATCCATGAAACCTCTTCCAACTACCGCCTTGTAAAGAACATGTGCGCTTTTACGGAAGACACGAAATGCTATTTCGAAAACAAGTTCACGACGGTCGTCCCGATCTTTGGCAACGGGATCCGGCTGGGAACACTGATCCTCGGCAAATTCAAGAAAGAATTCGTCGATGCCGACCTGCTCCTGTCGGAATATGCGGCTACGGTCATCGGCATGCAGCTGCTGCATGACAAGGCGATGAACATCGAAGAAGCTTCCCGGAAGAAGGCCATGGTGCAGATTGCATTCTCCAATCTTTCCTACAGTGAACTGGAAGCCATTTCCGAGATCCTCAAGGCACTGCCCGGGGATGAGGGACTGCTGGTAGCCAGCAAGATCGCCGATCAGGCCGGCATCACCCGCAGCGTCATCGTCAATGCCCTGCGCAAATTCGAGAGTGCCGGTGTCCTCGAGACGGAATCCCTCGGCATGAAGGGAACTTATGTGCGCATCCTGAACGAATACCTCCGGGATGGATTAAAGACCCACAAGAAATAAACAGGAACGAAAAGAGTCAATCTGCCTGTGCACTTTGACTCTTTTTTTTGTAACAGCAGGCGTGCGGGGCCGGGCTTCCGGACAGTTCCCTGCGAAGAAAGGAAAACCATGCTCGTACTCAGCTCTTTGATTTACCGTGTACCGGCGCTGCTGATGGCCCTGACCGTACACGAATATGCCCACGGCGCCATGTCGGCGTCCCTGGGCGATCCGACACCGGGAGCGCAGGGGAGACTGACCATGAATCCTCTGGCCCACATCGATCCCATCGGTGCCATCATGCTGGTCCTTGTCGGGTTTGGCTGGGCCAGGCCCGTCCAGGTGGATCCCCGTTATTACCGCAATCCCCGCAATGACTTCACCAAAGTTGCCCTGGCAGGACCCGGAGCGAATCTGCTGCTGTGCTTTTTAGCACTCTTCATCGGATCCCTGCTGGCAAAATTCGTGGCACCTGCAGTGGGCATGAGGAGTTTTTCCGGTGTGGCCGCATTCCTGCGCTGGCTGGCACTCTATAACGTCTGGTTTGCCTGCTTCAATCTCCTGCCCCTGCCGCCGCTGGACGGCTACAACGTGATCAGGCGGTTCCTGCCCTATGAGACAGCATATGCCTACGAGAATTTCATTGGACGCTATTCGACACTTATCTTGATTGTCCTTTGTTTTACGAGTATAATTGGAATAATTTTACAGCCCATTGCTTCTCTTTATGTAGAACTGTGCTATGCAGTGATTTCCCTGGTCCTGTAAGTGCGGGCTGATGGAAATGGATGGATGGAATGCCTTATACGCTGAAGCTGCCGGAGTTCGAAGGGCCTCTCGATCTCCTGGTCCATTTGATAGAAAAAGACAAGGTGGATATCTATGATATCCCGATCGAGTCCATTACAGAACAATATATCGCGTACCTGGACTCCATGCAGGAATATGATCTTGACGGGGCTAGCGAGTTCCTCCTGATGGCAGCGATGCTGCTCCAGATCAAGTCGCGCATGCTCCTGCCCAAAGATGAGGATGACGAAGGCGAGGAAGGCGATCCGCGGCAGATGCTCGTGGAGATGCTCCTCGTCTACAGGCAGTTCAAGAAACGGGCGGAGCTCCTGCGGGAATGCATGTCCCAGGCTTCTTTGCTGAAGGCGCGTCCGCCGCTGACCACATTGGGTCCGATCCGGAAGGTCAGGCAGTACAAGCTGGCGGATCTGCTGCGGCCGCTGGCCAATCTGATTCCGGAACCGCAGGTGCGGCCGGCTGTCATTCCGAGGCAGGAATTCCATGTCCAGGATAAGATGGCTGAAATCCTGGAACGCCTCTCCCATGGCAGCGGAAAGCTTGTTTTTTCAGAAGTCCTCCATGCCGGCCGGAACAGGAGCGAAGCCATCGCTTCCTTTCTGGCCGTCCTGGAACTGCTGCGGCTGAAAAAAATCGATATCGAGCAGCAGGGAGCATTTGCTCCGATCTATATGTACAGGCGGGAGGTAATTGCGGATGGAACTGAGTAAGCTGGGAGAGCTGGAAGCACTGCTTTTTGCTGCGGGGGATCCGCTGCCGCTGGAGAAGATTGCGTCCGTGCTCGCACAGACCGTCCCGGAAACAGAGAAACTCCTGCTCAGCCTGGCGGACCGCTGCGGCAGTGCCGATTCGGGTCTTGCCCTGCGCCGGGTGGCCGGCAGCTGGCAGCTTGTGACGCGCCGCGAAGCGGCAAGGGTCGTGCGGGAACTCCATGAAAAACAGGAAGTGCGCCTGTCGAATGCGGCGATGGAGACACTCGCCATCGTAGCCTATAAGCAGCCCGTAACGAAAAGTGAAATCGAAGCCATCCGCGGCGTCAAAGTGGATGGCGTGATCAATACGCTCGTGGATCTGCAGCTGATCCTTGAGGTCGGACGCAAGGAAGTGCTGGGAAGGCCGGTCCTCTATGGGACGACGGAAAAATTCCTGGTCGTTTTCGGACTGGAGAGCCTGAATGATTTGCCCGAACTTCCGGAAGAACTCCTGGATTCGGCTGATGGGGACGGAGAGGGCCGGGAGGAAGCAGCGGCAGAGGCCGCTCCGGGCACTGAAGGGAAAGAAGAGGGGAAAAGCAACTGATATGGAAGAAAAGATGGAACGGCTGCAGAAAGTGATGGCAGCAAACGGCGTCGCGTCCCGGCGGGAATGTGAAAAGATCATCCTTGCAGGTCGGGTACGTGTCGATGGCCGGATCGTGACGGAACTCGGCACCCGGGTGGGACCGGGTGTTTCGATCACGATCGACGGCAGACGGCTGCGGCCCAGCCATAAGCGCAGCCTGATGCTCTTCAAGCCCTGCGGCGTGGTGACGACGATGAAGGATCCCCGCGGCCGCAGGACAGTCGCGGACCTGACGGCGGACCTGCCGGAAAGGGTCTATCCGGTCGGACGGCTGGACTTCATGACTGAAGGCCTCCTGCTGATGACGAACGATGGGGCGCTGGCGCAGCGGCTGACGCATCCAAGCTATCATGTGGACAAGACCTATGAGGTGACTGTGCGCGGCCGTGTACCCGAAGAGAAGCTCGACATCCTGCGCCTCGGCGTACCGCTCGAGGACGGGCTGACGGCACCGGCTGCTGTCGAAGTCAGACGCTATGATGAAGAGCGCGGCCTGACGGTCTTCCATATGACGATCCATGAGGGACGGAACCGTCAGATCCGCCGCATGTGCGACTTCATCGGGTATCCGGTCATGCATCTCAAAAGGATCCGGGTCGCTTTCCTGACCCTGCAGGGACTGCGGAGCGGTGAATACAGGGACCTGACGCCCGAAGAGGTGGACGGCCTTTGGAAGCTGGTGAAGACCCATGGCTGAAGTCATCGTCATCGGCTGCGGCGCAGCCGGGTTCCTTGCCGCGATCTCCGCTGCCCGTGCCGGTGCGGAGGTGACGGTCCTGGAACGGATGGGCCAGCCCGGGCGGAAGCTGATGATCACAGGAAAGGGCCGCTGCAACATCACAAACAGCTGCAGCATGGACGAAATGATCGCCCATATCCCCGGGAACGGCAAATTCCTTTATGGTGCCTTCTCACAGTTCACCAATGCGGATCTGATCCGGCTGCTCGAAGAGCACGGCCTGCCCACCAAAGTGGAACGCGGCGGAAGGGTTTTCCCGCAAAGCGACAGGGCTCCGGACGTCGTGCATACGTTTGAAAGCATCCTGGATGAACTGCACTGCCGGCTGCTCCTGCACCGCCGCATCCTGCACCTTGAAATAACGCAGGGGCTTGTCACGGCCGCTGTCGATGCGGACGGGAACCGCTACCGGGCGGACGCCTTTATCATTACGACGGGCGGCGCATCGTATCCGCGGACCGGTTCCACCGGCGACGGCTATGAGCTTGCCCGTTCTGCCGGGCACACCGTCGTGGCGCCTCTGCCCGCTCTGGTGCCGCTTGCCTGTGAGCTTCCCGATCCGCAGGAGCTGCAGGGACTTTCCCTGCGCAACGTACGTGTTTCCCTGCTTGCGGGAAACAGGACGCTGGGCAGCGAATTCGGCGAAATGCTCTTTACCCATTTCGGTGTTTCCGGACCGGTCATCCTGACGCTCAGCCGCACGGCATCGCTTTACTGGAAAAAGCATCCGGACGGACTCCTGGATCTTGCCATCGACCTGAAGCCCGCCCTCACGCGGGAACAGCTCGATACACGGCTGCAGCGGGATTTTGCCAAATACAGCCGCAAACAGCTGAAGGCCGGGCTCCATGACCTGCTGCCGCAGTCCCTGATCCCATCTGTCATCGATGCGGCCTGTCTGTCTCCGGTGCAGGAAGTGAACCAGATTACCCGGAAGGAACGCCTGCGCCTTGTCGGCACGCTGAAGGAATTCACTCTGCCGCTTACGGGGACGCGGCCTCTTTCCGAAGCCATCGTCACAGCCGGCGGCGTGAGCCTCAAAGAAATCTCACCGTCGACTTTTGCTTCCAAAAAAGTACCGAACCTTTTCTTTGCCGGCGAAGTCATCGACGTGGATGGCTTCACGGGAGGATATAATTTGCAGGCAGCGTTTTCCTCCGGCTTTGTGGCCGGCAGGAATGCAGCCGCCTTCAGAAAAGAGGAATTGTAATTGAAAAAGATCATCATCGCCATCGACGGGCCGGCCGGTGCCGGCAAGAGCACCATCGCCAAAAAAGTCGCAGCTGCCCTGGGTTATGCCTATATCGATACGGGAGCTATGTACAGGACGGTCACTCTGTGTTATCTTAGAAGCGGCAAACCGTTCTCCGAGTCCCTTGTGACGGAGGAAGCGGACCATCTGGATCTTTCGTTCGCCTATCGGGACGGCGTCAACCGGGTATTTTTGGGCGGGGAAGAAGTGACGGAAGCGATCCGCTCCCTCGAAGTTTCCCGCAGTGTGTCCGCTGTATCCGCTGTGGGCGGGGTGCGCCGGGCCATGGTCGCCCTGCAGCGCAGGATCGGTGCAGCCGGAGGCGTTGTCATGGATGGGCGGGATATCGGGACGGTCGTTTTCCCGCAGGCGGAACTGAAGATTTTCCTGACGGCTTCCGTCGAGGAAAGGGCACGCCGGCGCTGCCTCGAGCTGCAGCAGAAAGGGCAGGCGGTCGACCTGGAAGACCTGAAGAAGCGCATCGCCGAGCGGGATCACCTGGATGAGACCCGGGCCATTTCACCGCTGCGCTGTGCAGAAGACGCGGTCTTCCTCGATTCCACGTCCCTGTCCATCGCTGAAGTCACGTCCAGGATCATTGCCCTGGCAGAAAGGAAAGGCGCATGTGGTACCAATTTGTAAGAGCTGTCTTTGCCGTTTTATTCCGGATCCTGTTCCGGCTGGAGGTCATCGGTTCTGAAAATATCCCGAAGGAAGGACCGGTCGTCATTGCCTGCAACCATGTCAGCAATCTGGATCCTCCCATGGTGGGCACGGCCGCAACCCGTCCCGTCCATTTCATGGCAAAGTCCGAGCTGTTTGAATCTTTCATGGGGCACGTGTACAGTTCCCTGTATGCTTTCCCCGTCCACCGCGGCGTCGCGGATACGCATGCCATCCGTCAGGCACTTACCGTCCTCAAGAACAATCAGGTACTGGGGATCTTCCCGGAAGGCCACCGTGTGACGACGGGTCGGCTGGATAAAGCCGAACCCGGTGCCGTTGCCATTGCCATCAAGGGAAAGGCACTGGTCGTCCCGACAGCCATCCTGGGAAGCAACCTGAAAGCCCGGAAATCCCTGTGGCCCCATATCAAGGTCGTTTTCGGGCGGCCCATCTCCGTCCGGGATGAAGCGGGCAACAAAAAAGCCACGGAAGCCCTTTCGGAGGAACTGATGCATGAAATCGGCCTCCTGATCGAAGCTCACAAGGATGTGTAAGTTTGAAAAAGAAGCAGACGGTTAGATACCGTAAAAGAAGGCGCAGCAAACAAGCCCTCAAAGGGGGCTTCAAAAAAATATATATGGTTGACTTATCAGGAAGCTGTGACAGGCAAATCATC
>Ga0256406_1006193_pt1 | contig 12140 bp, 4 predicted proteins | sample RumenRJG_03DNA_FD_185986 | JGI IMG/M metagenome (GOLD analysis project Ga0256406, IMG submission 185986) | Bovine rumen microbial communities from Lethbridge, Alberta, Canada - RJG_03 | ecosystem: Host-associated > Mammals > Digestive system > Stomach > Rumen | place: Canada: Alberta | collected...
AATGAAATTTCAACAATTGCCGGCAGTATCACAGAGGCAAAGGAGGGAGCAACCATAAGAAAACAAGGTAAGTTACAACAAGCGTATAATGATGCGGAAGAAGATAAAGAGAAACAATTAATAGAATTACGTGTTAAAGAAGAAATGGGAAAAGAACAAAATGAAAATATGAGCGATGAAGAACGAGCCAAAAAGGAAGAGGAACTTAGAATAAAAATACAAAGAGATGAAGGAAAAGATATTGCAAAAAAAGCTCATGATTATATAGGAAAAAGAACTAGTGAACTTGCAAATGGTGCTCAACCAGAAAATGACTCAGAAAAAACTCTTGTAAAATCAATTAATGGATTAAGAATTTCTTATGCAAATCAAGGAATGGACGAAGAAAAAATTAATAAAGAAATTGAAAAAGATTTAAAGAAAGTAAACAATGGTGAATATAACAATAATTCAAGTGTAATAACAAATGCTAAAAAAGTAAAAGATGATGTCGTTGGTGTTGCAGAAGCTGTCGCATCTCCAGTAAGTGATGCAGTGAAACATCATTATTATAGAAAAAACAAGAATAAAAATAATATTTATATTAATCAAAGCAGTGAAAGTAATACATCAACATCAAATAATAATAACAACAATAATAGGACCAATAATACAAATAGCACGAACAGATTCCAATAATCAATAATTAGAATTTATAAAAGATAATAATATGAAATTCAGAAATCATAAAGTTAAATTAATAAAGGATAATAATCCGAAATTAGTGAATTACAAAGTCTAATTTATAAAAGTTAATAATTCAAAATGAAAATAATTAATCATATATTGTGAAAAAATAACTAGTAAGATAATTTTTGAGAAAGGAGTAATTCGCATAATTAAATTATTTACATTATACAATAAAAAATTGTATAACAATAATTTTAAAAATATGTGATGAATTAATATGAAAAAACATCTAACAAAAAGTTTCAAAAAAATATTAATAGTTTTAATATTAATTATGACAATAGTTAATGTTTTTTCAGTGACTCCAATAAATGAAAAAACATTTGCAGTAACAGAACCAAATATTATAAAAGATGGAAATACTTATTATTATGTTATGAGCGATGGAACCAAAATAAATTATATTATTGGTTTTATAAATGATCAAAGTAGTTCGCCAGGAAGTGAATTTGGTTTTGCTTTTAATTCAGCTGATCCTAATTATAAAAAATCTGAATTAGGTCTTGTTTTAAATTCAGATGATCCTAATTATAAAAAAGCTGAAACAGAATTAAAGAATATGGGGTATGATGTTTACCTAGATTCAAAAGGTAATGCAAAAAAATTGACCGCAAAAACACCTGTTAAGAAAAAGGGCAATGATTACTATTATGTGATGAAAGATGGAACTGAGGTAAAGTATGTAATTGATAAAAATAGTTTTTATTTCGAAGATTATCCTAAAAGTTCAAAAATGGTTAATGGATATGTATTATCAAGTGATGATAAAAATTATGCTGCCGCAAAAAAAGAATTAGAGGATATGGGATATAGTATTTACTTAGATGATAAGGGTAATTTACAAAAACTAGATAATCCAACATATTCAACAACACAAAAAAATACAACTGGTTCAAATTCTAGTGATGATTCAATTTTTGAAAAATTTATAAATGGAGTTGCAGGATTAATTTTATATCCATTAAAAATATTACCTTTACTTTTAGGAAAAATAATACAAGCTGTTATGGGTGTTTTTACAGGAAATAATGGAACTTTATCGATTGAAGATATATTATTTAATAAATTAGATATAACAAAAGTTGATTTCTTTAATATGTCAACAGGTAATGAAGTAGTAGATACAATTAGAAAAAATGTAGCTATATGGTATTATAGCTTAAGAAATATTTCAGCAGTTATTTTAATCGCAATTCTTGTGTATGTTGGATTAAGAATGGCGTTATCAACAATAGCTGATGAAAAAGCACGTTATAGTGAAATGATTGTAAACTGGGTAATTAGTATTGCATTACTATTTGTATTGCATTTTATAATTGAGCTTGTAATTATTCTTAACAATCAAATTGTAAATATATTAGCCAATAATATTGATAAATCAGACCCATTGGACAAAATATACATGAATGCATGGAGTGTTGGATTTGTTGAAGGATTTGGAAATGCAATTTGTTACTTAGTCTTAGTTGGAATGACTATGGTATTTTTGCTTTCATACTTAAAACGTATGATAACAGTTGGATTTTTAATAGTAATAGCACCATTAGTCACAATTACATATTCAATAGATAAAATGGGAGATAATAAATCACAAGCACTTGATAGTTGGCTTAAAGAATTTGTATACAATATATTAATACAGCCATTTCAATGTGTCACATATATTATTTTAGCAGGTTCTGCAATGAAAATATTAGATAATGAAGCATCACTTGCTGCTATGATTGTTGCAATAATGATGATAGTTTTTGTTTATGAATCTGAAAAAATAATAAGACATATATTCCATTTTGAAGCAAGAACTATGTCAGAAACAGTAGCACAGGCAGCATTAGTTGGATCTACACTTGGACTTTTTGCAGGAGGTGGAGGTAAGAGAACAAGTTTGTCATCAGAAGAAAAGGATGAGAATAAATATAAACAAGACAAAGAATATGCTGAAATGCAAAAGAAATCAACAAATACACAAAATGCTGGATCAAATGAGACAACAAACGGAGCTGCAAATGGAACAACAAATACAATTGCAAATGGAAAAGTTACAAATAAAAATCCACATAAAAAGAGTAGAAGAGTTGGAAATGCAATATCAGCTGTGACAAATAATAAATTATTTCAAGAATATGCTACTATGGCAAAGACAGGAAGCAAAATGTTATTAGGTGGTAGTTTTTCACTTGCAACAGGAAGTCCAACTGCATTTATAAATAAACAAAGTAAAATTTTAAAAAGCGGTTTGGAACAGAGAAAAAATTACATGGAAGAAAGAAATAAACATCAATTGCAACAAGCTTATAAACAGGCTGAAGATGAAGCAAGAGAAAACTTAATTAATAATCGTATTAAGCAGAGAATGAATGTTGACAGTTTAGATGATTTAACGGGTGCTCAAAAAGAACAAGCAGAAGAAATAAGAGCAAATATTGAACAAGCAGAGGGAGATAATTTAACAGAGCAAGCTAAGGGATATGTTGCACTTAAAGCAAGTCAGATTTTAAGAGGAGATGCTGAGGCAACAACAGAAGCGGAAGAGAATATGAAAGATTCAATAGAAAAACTAAGAACATATTATACAGATAATGGAATGAGCGAAGACTATACAAATGTTCAAATATCTGAAGATTTATCAGATATTAGAAAAGGAAAGTATAGAGAAGCAACTCATGCCGGAATTGAAGTTAATAATGCAATTAAAGATGTTAAGGATGCTGGAAAACTTGCAGAACAAACCGGAGAAATTGTAGCAAAAACCGGAAAATTTATTGCTACCCCTGTAACTGCTCCAGTAAATAAAATAAAAAAATATTATAGAAAAAAACAAGAAAATTAAACAACACTTTTAAAATTATCTAATTAATTAAAAATGGTGAAAAAAATAAAAAAATTTTGTAAAGTAAAATCTTTTAAAGATTTCAAATATTGCAATATTATGAAAATTTTAATATAATGTAAATGAAAAAATGATTGAATAGATAATGATTTAAATTTTTTTAAAACTAAGTAAAAATAAATTTTTGATTTTAATATTTCTAAATTAGGTATTAGGGTAAATGAGCAAAAATAAACAAAAAATTTCTAAGTTACCCTAGAATACATAAAAAATTTTTAGAAAGGAATAGCCAAAGAAGCGAATATTAATAGCTTGTAGAGGTAAAATTAATATGAAAAAAAATATAAAAAATGTTTTTAAATTAATATTAATATTTGTAATTTTGGCTAGCATTTTGTTAAATTTTGCTACAAACAATTATATTTATGCAGATGATATCAATTATCCTGATTCGTCAGAAACTGACAAATCAAAAGCAGGTACAGTTCAACAAGAAAAACGTAATGGAAAATATTATGTTTCAATATATGATGAAAATGGTGTAAAACATTATTTTGAATATTCAGTTAAATTAATTAGTATAGGTGAAAGTCAATACTGCATAACTGATAAGGATCAGGATGCTTTTAAGTCAATCTATTCTAAAACAAATTTGGATTTTGAATATAATAAATGGTATTCAATAAATGAAACTACAATGAATAATTTACCAGATACTGGCGAAATTCAAAAAAATGAAACAGACAAGGTTGTTGAACAAGGCAAAATAAAAGTTGAAAAAGATGGTAGTGTTTATTTTGTTTGGAAAGACGAAAATGGAAATGAAAAGAAACTAAAATATGAAAAAACAAATAATATAAAGGATGTTAGTACCGTTGAATTTGGAGCTGATACTTCAGACAGCGAATTATGGAAGGAAGCACAAGAACATGGAGCACCCAAAACGACAGATGTAAATGCATCAGATTTGCCATCATCAGATGTACCAACTAAGGATAATGTACCAATTATTGATAAATTAATAGATGGAGCAGCAGGAATAATATTATACCCAGCCAAAGTAGTTCCATTACTTATAGGAAAAGTCTTGGAAACAGCTATGGGACTATTTGCAAAAGATGGTGCAAGTTTAACATTGGATGAAATACTATTTAATAAAGTAGATATATTATCAATAGATTTCTTTAATATAAATTCAGGAAATAGTACTATTAACACAATAAGAAAAAATGTTGCAATATGGTACTATGGAATTAGGAATATAGCAGCTGTACTTTTATTTGTAATATTAATATATACTGGATTAAAAATGGCATTAACAACAATAGCAGAAGAAAAAGCAAAATATAGTGAAATGATTGTTGATTGGCTAGTAGGCTTAGCATTATTATTTTTATTACATTATATAATGCAATTAATAATTGTAGCAAATAATCAAGTTGTAAGTATATTTGCATCAGCATTAACTAATGATAAAGGAAAGACCATTAACATGGTAGATCAATTTTTTATAGATGCATGGACCGGTTGGTTTACTGAGGGAGTTGGAAGTGCAATTGCTTATGTACTTCTTGTAGGAATGACATTTGTTTTTCTATTATCATATTTAAAGCGTATGATTACTGTCGCATTTTTAATAGTAATTTCACCTTTGGTAACAGTTACATATTCAATAGATAAAATGGGAGACAATAAATCACAAGCTTTGGACAATTGGTTTAAAGAATTTTGCTACAATGTTTTAATACAACCTTTACATTGTGTTGCTTATTTAGCATTAGTTGAATCAGCAATGAAAGTACTTAATAATGAAAGAACATTAGCAGCAGTTGTTGTAGCTTTTGTTATGATAGTATTTTTATATGAAGCAGAAAAAATAATTAAACAAATATTTAATTTCAACCCTCAATCAATGTCAGACACAGTTGGACATGCTGCATATTATGCAACAATAATGGGAAATGCAGGATCAATTGCATCTGCTGGAAAAAATAAATTTAAGTCAGAGGGATCAGTTGAAACTAAAAGAGAAAAACCTAAAACAAATACAACAAGTAACTCATCTTCTAGTTCAGCAAATACAAGAACAAGTACAAGTACATCATCAGGAAATGCTTCATCAAGAACAGCACCAAAATCAAGTAGTAGAGTTAGTGATGCAATATCATCAGTAACCAATAATAGATTATTTCAAGCAGGTGTTACAGCAAATAAAGTAGCAAGTAAAATGATTTTGGGCGTTGGATTAGCAGGTGCAACAGGAGATCCAACAACTATGCTTTCAGCAGGAGCTAGTGCAATAAAAGATGGAATGAATTCTGGTAGAAATTATAGAGAAGAAAGAAATAGACATCAATTACAACAATCTTATGCTGCAGCAGAAGATGAAGCAAAACAAAATATACTTGATGAAAAAGTAAAAGAAAAAATGAATGTTGATGATTTAAATAATCTAACAGATGAACAAAAAGAACAAGCAAATAGTTATAGAGAACAGATACAACAACAAGAAGGAGACGAAATTGACAGACAAGCAAAAGAACAAGTTAGAAACAGAGCAAATGATTTAGCAGGAGGAGCTGATCCAGAAACTTTGGCTGAAACTAGATTAAGTGATTCAATAAATAAATTAAAGAAATCATATAAGAACAATGGAATGAGTGATAAAAATATTAATCAACAATTATCAAATGATTTTGCAAACATTAGAGATGGAAAATATCAAGAAGCAACACATATGCAAGTTCAAGCAAAAGATTTTGCAGTTAAAGTTAAAAATGTTGGAGAAACACTTGCTTCTCCAGTAACAGATGCAAAAAAATATTACAGAAAAAAACATAATTCACAGAATTAAAAAAATTTAAATAATTAATAAATATAAAAAACACAAATTAAAAACACATACGAAAAATTTATTAATAAAAATAAATTAATAAGATAATTAATAAAAAAAGGAAAGAGAGGTGAGAATATTGGCAGAAGATAATAATAAAGATATAGATGAAAATTCAGAATTACATAAAGATGAAGAAGAACAACAAAGAAAAGATAATCAAAGACCTGAACAAATAAAAAATAAAGCAGAAGATATTAAAAATAAGTATGACAATATAAATAGAGTTAGAGACACATTAAATAAAATAAATGGAAATAATACCAAAGATTCTAAATCTCAACTTTCAAATGAGTCTAATCCTAAAAAAAGAAATCATAATCATAATTCGCAAAGTGCTTATGATAGATATAAGGAAAAACAGCCACAAAGAGATGCAGAAAGACAAGCAAGAGAAAAACGTGAAGCAGAAAAAAGAGCTCAAACTGAAAACATGTCTGAAAAAGAGAAGAAAAAACAAGCAAAGAAGGACCACTATAATAGGCATAATCACAGTGATCCAAGCAAAAGTAAAGCAAATATAAATAGACAAAGAAATGAAAGAAAAGCTCAAAGAGATGCTGAAAAGCAAGGATTAAGTCAAGGAGCAAAAGCTGGAACCGCAACAGGAAGCGGTGCAGGAACAGCAGCAGGAGGAACAGCAGCAGGAACAGCAGCAGGAGGAACAGCAGCAGGAGGAGCAGCTGCAGGAGGAACAGCAGCAGGAGGAGCAGCAGCAGGAGGAGCTACAGTAGGAGGAGCAGCTGCAGGAGGAGCAGCTGCTGCTGGAACGGCAGTTGCTGCACCTGTAATATTGATTATAGTTATTATTGTATTAGTAATTATATTTGTAATTGGAATTATATTATATTTTCAAAATATGCCAGGACAGGTATTGGGAAAAATAAAAGAAGTTGCGACAAGTTTTGCCGTTGCTGTTAGAGCTTCAATAAATGGTGACCAAACAAATATCAGCGACGAGGATGAAATAGCATTAGCTCAATACCTTGAAAATATGGGATATGATGTAGAGGGATATGGATTTGCAGATGTAACATACAGTGAAGATGAAAAAAATGATACTTATGGGGCAAGAACTTCATCGGGAAAAGCAAAAGAAATTACAGCAGTTACCAAGAACTCAAAAAGTACTAATTATTTAAAGAATTATATGGCTGCTGATCAAAGTACATATTTTAAAGCAACTGTCAATGTTGTAGGTTTTTTCAGATCTATAGTAGATAACTTTAAAAGTATGGTAGATGGTTCAGCTATGAATTCGAATGTATCAAAATCAGCTGACTATGCAACTGGAATGCTAGAAGTTGATAATACTGCAACAATACTTGATACGACTAAGTCAGATAGTAGCAAACACGTTTTGTCAATAAGTGGAGGAAAATATAATTATTCATTTGGATTAGACGGATGGACATCAAAGTATGGAAGACCACTTGAATTATTTCTTGCATTACATTTATCAACAATGATGCCTGATATAACAAATAAAATTGCAACAGATGAAGCATTTAACACGAAAGTACATATAAGTTTTCAAAATACATATTTATATGCAAAAAATATGAGCATAAAAACAGATAAAGGAAAAACAGTAATAAAAGATGATGTATTTAAAGGATATTTAAAATATGTAAAACATCTTTTTGAAGTTGCAAAGGCTGAGTTAGAAAAAGAAAAATCAGGGAATCAAGCTAAACTTGAAAAGGCAACAAAAGAAAATGAGACAAAAACTGCTGAAACAGCAATAGAGCAAGATGATAAATACATACAAAAAACACAAGAGGCTATAGACTTTTTAACAGAAATACTTAAAGATTCAAAGAACAAAGATGAACAAAAGAGAATTGAAAATCAACGTGAAGATGTAATAATAAATATAAAAGCTTCTAGCGGTTCACTACCTTCAATATTCCAAGCAGAAGGATATATTAGTGCAGGAGATATAGGTGTAATACCTGAAAATACTCCATTATCAGGTAATGGCTCAACATACTTGACTGGTTTTACAGATACTCAATTAAATGAATTAGTAGAATTATATGTAGATATTGCTAGAGGAAAGCAATTCTATTTACCTTTAATAACAAGAGTAAGTAGAAATTGGTTTTGGGATGGAAATAAGGAAGAAGAAAAAGGAACCGCAAAAGATGATGAAAACAATGTATATTTTACTAAATCAGATGATAAATATACAGGTGTGTATAAAACAGCACAGGCAGTAAAGAAATGGGTAACATTTACTCCAAATAAAAGTTCTTCACTTAAAAATTTTGAGATAGACATTGATGGATTAATACTAGCAGGAGATAGCAACGGAATATTTTATCAGGTTAATGAACCATATTTAACAAAAGAACCAAATCCAGAACTATTAGCGTTATTTAAAAAGAAGTATTATAAATATGATGGAACAGAAGAAACAGCTCATAGAATAAAGGTAGCAAAAGCATTAGATAATGATAAGGAGAAGTATTATTATCACGGAGAAAAAACAAAGATAACAGATGACGAAAAGACAGAATACGAAAAGAAAACATTAGCACAAAAAGAAAAGCCATCATTTGGTACAAAAAAAGATACATTATCAGCATTTGAAATATTAAAAAATATGGATACTGAGGACTCAGAAACAGTTTATAGAATGTTAAAACAATTTATATCAAGTAAATCATTATCAGAAGTATTAGGAGAAGATAATACCTTAAGCGCGTCTGATCTTACAGAGAATTTAAAACAAATATTAATATGGCCTTTTGATAAGGATTTATCAAAATCACCGGATGCTCCGGGGACTACATCAAAAGATAAAAATGATTATGGACTTGTAATATCAGATGTAGAAGGATTAGACTTTTTAGCTCCAATTTCTTGTACAGTAAAAAAAGTTGAAGGAACAACAGTAACATTAAAACTTGGAAAGCTATCAAAGAATGCAGACAAAGCATTAAAATTAAAATACAAAGATGATTTTTACAGTATAAATGATGATTTATTAGATGGCTGGACAATGGTAGTAAAAGGAATATCAGGTGCGGAGAATGGTAAAAAATATGAAAGAGGAGAAAAAATAGGAACAGCATCTGACAAGGTTACTTTTGTGCTTCAAAGAGTTAATAAAACAGTTGTTGGAGGAAAAAATGATACAACAGAAGATAACATTGAAGCCTATATGAATAATTCATATACTCTAGTAGATGAAAAATCTTACTTAAATAGAGAAAATGAAGATGGTATAGCAGATAAAGAAGCTCCAATAATTGTTGAAGATGAATTCTACTATAACAATGGAAATTATGATGGCACATATTCAGATGTTGATGCAAGAAATGTTGATGTTGGTAAAATTCAAAAGCAAGTTTATAAATTACTTACAACAACGCAGGTAACAAACAAACCACTTAATGAAAAAGCAGCATGCGCAATTATGGGAATTATTAAAAACGAGAGTGGATTTAATCCAAATGCAACCAATCCAAATGATGGAGGTTATGGATTAATTCAATGGACTAATGGAAGAAGGACAAAACTTGAAAATTGGTTATCAAAAAATGGTTATGCTAATAATTCTGTTGAAGGACAAATAAAATACTTCTTCTATGAATTGAAAAAATCATATGGATCAGGAACAAATTATAATATTTATGATTATTTAATAAACCAAGAACATACTCTTGATGAATATTTATTATATTTTTTCGGTCATGCTGAAGCTGGAACTAATATAATGCCTGGAACAGAAGCATGGACAAGGCCATATAATAAACAAACAAATCCAACAATTCCAAAAAAATTGTTTGAAAATAGATTGGCAGATGCAAAAGGCTTCTATAATAAGCGTGATGAATTAGCAAAATAAAATGACAGTACACCCACAAAGGTGCACTGTCATAAATAATAAAAATATAAATGAGTTTTATAATACATAGATTTATAATAAAAAAGATAATAAAATTAATTTTTCTAATTTAATACCTAAGAAAGGAAAGAAAAATGAAAAATAAAACTAAATTACTACTTATCCTTGCATGTATTATTATTTTAATAATAGTTGCTAGTGTTATTGCACTTTTAATTAATAAAAATTGTAATAGCAAAAATGAAATAAAAGAAACTATTTTTAATAATACTCAAAATGTTACAAACGATTATGAAAATTCAACTATTGAAAATAATGTTCAGGACGAAAATAATACTCAAGCTGAAGATATTTCAGATGATAGTGAATTTTTAACAGTACAAAATATTTTAACCAAAATTATCTCTACAATAAATTCAAAAAACCCAAAAGTACTTATAAATTATTTGGATACAAGTTTTAAAAATAGTGCAGGAATAACAGAAAATAATGTATTAAGTTTGTTTGATGGTGATGATTTTTCATATTGGTATCTTTTAAGCATGGAAAAGCAAAAAGTAAATGATAATGTTTCAGAATTTTTCCTAAACGTTAGTGATGCAAAAGCAATAAAAAATGCTGATTATAATGAAAATACAGATACAATTGTATTTAAAGTTTATTTAGACTCAAGCAATAAAACATTTTCCATTACTTTGTATAAAGATGAAATAACAGACAATGTAAAATCTATTTCAAAAAATGAATATAATCAGTTCACATATATTAACTCATCGGATGAATTATTAGGAAAATATTATATAAGTTTGTTTAAATATTTAATTAAAAATAATCCAAAATATGCTTTTGAAATATTGTCAATAGATGATACAAACAGTATTTCAACATATGAGGAGTTTCAATCATATATACAAAATACAAATATTGATACAGAAAAAATTACAGTTACAAGAACAACAGAAAATAATAACCAAGTATTACAAATAGTAGATTCAAATAACAATCATTTTAAGTTTAAAATATATACTTATACAAATTTTACAATAAATTTAGATAATACAGATGTTGATACAGCAGATCAAAAATTCTCAAGTATCTTGTCAGTAAATAACACTGCTGTTTCAAATAGTGAAATTACAAATTTTATGGATTCGTTTATTAATTCAACAGTTAGCAAAATAAATGCCGAAACATCAGGATTATCTGACAACAAAATAAGAGAATACTATGATGAGCATACAAGCGAAGTCAATAGCATGGGGATATATAATGCAGAAGACTTTGTAAATTTATCAAACCAAATAGTAGGTATGAGATGGAGCAAAGGTGCAAGATTTATGAATGCTTATGTCAGCGGAAAAACCGAAGAAAATGGCTATGTCAAATATAATTTAAAATTATCATATACATTGAACGAAGAAATTGATTTATATTTATGTGTCGCAAAAAGTTCAAATACAACACCACAAATGAAAATCGAAACAACTGGGGTACCGGACAATGATGATGATACTTACACAGAATAATATTTAAGGCAAAAAAGTAAATAAGCAAAATCATTAAAAAGAAAAACGGTTATTCAAATGTAGTAAAAATTAAAATTAAGTAAAGCCTTTAAGGAGACATTCAAATAATAAATTACGTAAAACAAAAAAGTGATTATAATATTAAAAAATTATAATTAAATTTAAGGAAGAAAAAATGAAAAAAAGAAATGATTCTGAAAAATTAAGAAAAATTCTAAGAATATTATTGCTAATAGTTGCAATTTTAGTGATTATTGTGTTAATTATTCTAACTGAAATAAACAAGAGTAAAAATAATAAAACTAG
>Ga0256406_1006195_pt1 | contig 12136 bp, 13 predicted proteins | sample RumenRJG_03DNA_FD_185986 | JGI IMG/M metagenome (GOLD analysis project Ga0256406, IMG submission 185986) | Bovine rumen microbial communities from Lethbridge, Alberta, Canada - RJG_03 | ecosystem: Host-associated > Mammals > Digestive system > Stomach > Rumen | place: Canada: Alberta | collected...
CGGACCAACCAGGAGATCGCGGTGCAGATAGAGGCCCTCAACGATGCGCTGGACCAACTCCGCACCGCACCGTCTCATCCGCGAGTCCCGATAGGATTCAAGTCAACAAATCATGACCCTAACCGCACATAGGACAGCCCTCCTCAACCGCCCTGAAAGCGTCCAGCTCCACGACCTCCATATCAGTGTCCCCGAGGAGCTCGAGGCCCATGTGGAGATATGGAACAGGGACTTCCTGCAGTCGATGCGCGACCTGGTGGCCGACGCCCCCGATCCCGACGTCTACTTCTACCATAGCGACCACCTCGGCTCCGCTTCGTGGATTACTGATGGTGACGGAATTCCCGTACAGCACCTGCAATACCTCCCCTACGGAGAACCCTACATTAACCAGCGCGTCTCCGGCTACAGTGACCGCTTCACCTTCACTGGAAAAGAACGCGACAAAGAAACCGGCTTCGGCTACTTCGGCGCAAGATACATGGACCATGAACTGATGACGATGTGGTTGTCGGTTGACCCGCTGGCGGACAAGTACCCAAACATTTCCCCGTATGCTTATTGCGCTTGGAACCCTGTAAAGCTGGTAGACCCTGATGGACGGGATGTATATATTATTGGGGACGAGAAGTCAAAAGAAGAAGCCCTGCGCCAGATACAACAAAAGTCAAAGAACATGAAATTCTTTATTAACGAGCATGGGAAATTGTCTTTTGATGGTGAGGCCAAAACAAGAAAAGAGAAATACATGGCTGAAATCATTCAAAGCGGGAACGTGCATGTGAATTTGGAGGTGCAGAATCACTCGGACTTTTATGGAGAGACCATTGATATAGGTGGGTTTGACGGAAATGTATTGTCCGGGGATGGGAAAAGTATCACAACTTTCCAGGTAATCAATGTTGCCCGATCTAGCAAACAGGACCTCGAATGTGAGAATATGGGCAATATGATTTGGCATGAAATTTCGGAATCTTACGAAGGAGGACGTATTAGTCTAGTTAGACAGGAAAACGCGCCTTCTGCTATCGATGGGAATGATGAAGCAATATATCGTAAAGCGCATTATGCAGCAGGTAAGTTCTTTCCCGGAACAATTAAAGACAGAGGGACAATAAAACAGTACATAGAAAGCTTACCCTTGGAAGTTCAAAAGTTCTACCCGCAAGTTTACATGATGTTAAATGGAGATAGAACCAGAAGTTGGTATTCACGACAATGAAAAGGATTCGTTTACTATTTGCTTTCTTGGTGATATTGCCAATTTTATCACCGAATGCTCGAAGTCAGGACACAGTACAATACATTGATCCAATGCACCTTCCCATATCTATTCGAGCGGTAAGAATAACGCTATACGAGCATTCTCCATTACGAATTGACGGGCGTTTTAAATGGTCAAAAGGTATATGGGCATGGCTCATGGAAAAGAGTATATTTACAGATTCCACGATGGTGAGCAAGAAAAAAATTGAAGGCAATGCATTAATTAAGAGCATCTGTCGTGGAGACGGTATTGTGGATATTGTAGTTTCTGTGGACTCGGTTTTATATGAGATAATCACTATTGCAAAGAATGATAAGGTGTCTGGCTCTGAGGCGATTGAGGTAGGAAAAGAATATCCAATCTCGTTATTTCCGTTCTATAACCACCCATATACAATGGCATATAGTCGAAATGAACCAATATACTTGGATGGTTATGTGATTTGGATTAATCGTAGAAAACTTCATAGCAATATCTACCTTTCTCCCAATATACAAGATGTGTTCTATAATCCTGCGATTGATGCTGAAAAAAACATCCTTGAATTAATTCGTTATCGCGACTAACATGGCAGAGGATTGCCTATGGCCAACGGATAATATACCCCCCCTGAAACCGCCACCCAAAAGCGGCTCTTCGTCCCTTTTCGTTCTCCGGCGATTGGCAATCTTTCATGGAATAGTATCCAAATTTTCCCATCGATGGGAAATAATGGGAAAGGGCCTATGTATTCCCCTAGAGAACCCCTACCGGCCCCCTCGGATATTTCCCTCCGTTAAAACCCGGCCGCGGCATGCGGCAAACCGTACCAGACCACCACCCGCGCCGGACGAGTCCTCCCCATGCCGGCCAGACGAAACGGGAATTTGGCTTGAACCGGGTGGGGGAGGGGGCGTTTGGATGCTGGGGAAGGCCAGGTTGTGGAAAAATATAGTGCTCAAAACCAATGTGCTGCAACTTTTTTATAAAAAATATTTTGCCATGTTGCAAAATGTTCGTACCTTTGCACCCGATTTCAAAAGTGAAATTGTCCCCAATGCCGCATTCGTCTAGTGGTCCAGGACATCTGCCTCTCACGCAGAAGATCACGAGTTCGACTCTCGTATGCGGTACCAAAGCCTCCCCCTTGACCAAGGAGGCTTTTCTTCATTATTCCCAAATCTTAATTTTTAAATCTTAATTTTTAATTTTTTTCGTATTTTTGCACCTTGAATTATGGCACGCCACTTCATCCATATGGCCTATAATGGAGCGAGTTACTGCGGTTGGCAGACCCAGCCCGCGCTCCCCACGGTGCAGCTCACGCTCGAGCAGGCGCTCTCCACGCTGCTGCGCCAGCCCGTCGCCGTGGTGGGCTGCGGCCGTACGGACACCGGCGTGCATGCCAGCGACTTCTATGCCCATTTCGATTGCAGCGCTCAGGAACCGTTGGACTGTGGGCAGCTGGTCTTCAAGCTGAACAACCTGCTTCCGCCCGACATCGCCGTTTTCGCCATCTACCCCGTGGCCGAGAATGCCCACGCCCGTTTCGACGCCACGGCCCGCACCTATCAGTACCACGTCTCCCCGCTCCGCCTCCCTTTCCGCCAAGGGCTCTACGCGCGTATCTATTACATGCCCGACCTCGACCTCATGAACCGCGCCGCCGAAGTGCTCATGGAGTACGACGACTTCACCTCCTTCGCCAAGCTGCACACGCAGGTGAAGACCAACATCTGCCACCTGACCGAGGCGCATTGGGATTGCATCCCACTGAACACTGAACACTGCTCACTGAACACTGCCTACGAGCTGGTGTTCACCATCCGCAGCAACCGCTTCCTGCGCAACATGGTGCGGTCGGTCACCGGCACGCTGCTCGACGTGGGACGCGGCAAGCTCACCCTCGACGGCCTGCGCCAAATCATCGAGAAGAAAGACCGCTGCGCCGCCGGCGTCAGCATGCCGCCCCAAGGCCTCTTCCTCACCAAGGTGGACTACCCCCCCCACCTCCTACCTCCAACCTCCGCCCTCCGCCCTCCGCCCTCCTTTTACCTCCTAAAAATATGAAATATATCGAAGTAACCTTTACCATGGACGACACCGGCGTCTTTCGCGACATGCTCGTCGACACCCTCGGCAACGAGGGCCCCTACGAGAGTTTTGTCGAAACTCCGGACGGCCTCAAGGCCTATGTGCCGCAGGCTGAATACGACCCCGCATGGCTGGCCGCCACTGCCCAGGCGTTCCCCATCCCGCTGAAATACAAGGCTTCCGAGATGGAAGACCGCAACTGGAACCAGGAGTGGGAACGTCAGCACGAGGCTGTGCTCGTCAAGTACAGCGGTGGCGCCGTTTGGGTGCGCGCCCCCTTCCATCCGCACCGCACGGATGTTGACTACGAGCTGATTATAGAGCCCAAGATGAGCTTCGGCACCGCCCACCACCCCACTACCGCCATGATGCTTGCCTATGTGGCCGAGCTGCCCGTGGCCGGCAAGCGTGTCCTGGACATGGGCTGCGGCACCGCCATCCTAGCCATCCTGGCCAAGATGCGCGGCGCGGCCTATGCGGAGGGCATCGACGTGGACGAGTGGGCCTTCCGCAACGCGCAGGAGAACGCTGCCACCAACGGCGTCGACCTCACCCTCCGCCTCGGCGACACCTCGCTCCTGGCTCCCGACGCCGCCTTCGACCTTGTCATCGCCAACATCAACCGCAACATCCTGCTGCGCGACATGGAACGCTACGCCAGCGTCATGTCGCCCGGCGCCACCCTGCTCCTCTCCGGCTTCTACCAAGCCGACGAGGGCGCCCTCATCGCCCGCGCCAACGAGCTGGGTATGACCTTGGTAGACAAAAAGGCACGCGACGGCTGGTCCGCCCTCCACCTGGCCAAAAACCAACACTGACCACCGACCACTGACCACTGACCACTATGATCGTCTGTATTGCCGAGAAGCCCTCTGTGGCGCGCGAGATAGCCAAAGTGCTGGGTGCCAACACCTCGCACGATGGCTACATGGAAGGCAACGGCTACCAGGTCACCTGGACCTTCGGCCACCTCTGCACCCTCAAGGAGCCGCAGGACTACACCGACCAATGGCGCCGCTGGAGCCTCGGCTCGTTGCCCATGATTCCGCCGCGCTTCGGTATCAAACTCATTGACAATCAGGGCTACGAGAAGCAGTTCCACACCATCGAGCGCCTCATGCAGGCCGCCGACGGCATCATCAACTGCGGCGATGCCGGCCAGGAGGGCGAGCTCATCCAGCGCTGGGTGATGCAGAAAGCCAAAGCCACCTGCCCCGTGCAGCGCCTGTGGGTCAGCAGCCTCACCGAGGAGGCCATCCGCGAAGCCTTCGCCAACCTCCGCCCCCAAGAGGAATACCAGTCGCTCTACGAAGCCGGCCTTTGCCGCGCCATCGGCGACTGGCTCCTCGGCATGAACGCCACCCGCCTCTACACCCTCCGCTTCTCGCAGCAGAAGGGACAGGTCCTCTCCATCGGCCGCGTCCAGACCCCCACGCTGGCCATGATTGTCAAGCGCCACTTTGAGATAAAAGACTTCAAACCAGAGAAATACTGGATCCTCTCCACCCTCTACCGCGGCGTAACCTTCTCCTCCACCAAGGGCAAAATCAAGAAGCCCGAGGAGGGGCAGCAGGCGCTGGATGCCATCCGCGGCAAAGACTTCACCGTCACCGACATACAGCAGAAGCAGGGCACCGAGGCGCCGCCGCGCCTGTTCGACCTCACCTCGCTGCAGGTGGAGTGCAACAAGAAATTCTCCTTCTCGGCCGACGACACGCTGAAGCACATCCAGTCCCTCTACGAGAAGAAGCTCACCACCTACCCCCGTGTCGACACCACCTACCTCTCCGACGACATCTACGCCCGCTGCCCCAATATCCTGCAAGGGCTGCATCCCTATGCGCCGCTCATCCAGCCACTTATGGGCAAGAAGCTCAAGAAAAGCAAGAAGGTGTTCGACAGCAGCAAGGTGACCGACCACCACGCCATCATCCCCACCGGCCAGGACCCCTCGCAGGCGGGCCTCACCATGGACGAGAAGCGGGTCTACGACCTCGTGGCGCGCCGCTTCATCGCCGTCTTCTATCCCGACTGCAAGTTCAGCACCACCACCGTGCTGGGCGAAGTGGAGAAGGTTGAATTCAAGGCCACCGGCAAGCAGATACTCGACGAGGGCTGGCGCATCGTCTTCGGCGGACAGAGCGCCACCCCCGACGACGACGCCAAGAAGCCCGACGACGAGGAGCAGACCCTCCCCGCCTTCATCCAGGGCGAGCACGGCCCCCACGAACCCTCGCTCACCGAGAAGCAGACCACCCCGCCCAAGCCCTACACCGAAGCCACCCTGCTCCGCGCCATGGAGACCGCCGGCAAGAGCGTCGAGGACGAGGAGCTCCGCGACGCCCTCAAGGCCAACGGCATCGGTCGCCCATCCACCCGCGCCGCCATCATTGAGACTTTGTTCAAGCGCCAGTATATCAGCAAGGTGCGCAAGAGCCTGGAGCCTACGCCCATCGGCATCGCCCTCATCGGCGTCATACAGGAGGACCTCCTCAAGAGCGCCGAACTCACCGGCCAGTGGGAGAAGAAACTGCGCGACATTGAGGCGCACAAATATGACGCCCGCCAGTTCCTCGACGAGCTGAAGCAGATGACCGGCCAAATCGTCCAGCAGGTCCTCGCCGACGGCACCCGCCGACTTGTTTTCGGCTGATTTTCCTGGTGGATATATTATTTTTATCCGTAAATATAATATTTCATTACACGTGACGTTAATCGCTTGTATGATTGCTGAAAACATAGCCCACATCCAGGCCACTCTGCCGCCGTCGGCTCGCCTCGTAGCCGTCTCGAAACTCAAGCCCGTGGAGGACATCCTCGAGGCCTACCGTGCCGGACAGCGCCTCTTCGGCGAGAACTACGCCACCGAGCTGCGCGACAAGGCCGCCCTCCTGCCGCCCGACATCGAGTGGCACTTCATCGGCCACCTCCAGTCCAAGCAGCTCAAGTACTACATCCCCTTCGTCAGCATGATCCACGGCGTCGACTCCCTGGAGCATTTGCGCGACGTGGATGCCGCCGCCGCCAAGGTCCGCCGCACCGTCGATGTGCTGCTGCAAGTCCATGTGGCACAGGAGGAGACCAAGTTCGGTTTCCTTCCCAGCGAGTTGGAAAACATGCAATTCGCTGAGAATTTGGAGCATACACGCATCTGTGGCCTCATGGCCATGGCCTCCAATACGCCCGACGAGGCACGCATCTGCGCTGATTTCCATGCAGTTAAACTCCTCTTCGACCGCCTCAAGGCCGGCCCCTTCGCCGCCTCGCCCCACTTCCGCGAGCTCTCCATGGGCATGAGCCACGACTACCCCCTGGCCCTCGCCGAGGGAGCCACCCTCGTCCGCATCGGATCCTCCATCTTCGGCGCCCGCGACTACAGCAAGAATCAATAACCCATAACCCTTCAAAAATGCAAATATTCAAGAAAAGCAAGAACATCATCCTCTCCTATGTGGTCATCACCCTCGGCCTGATGATCTACACCTTCGCCTGGTCGGCCTTCATGCTTCCGGCTCAGATTGTCGGCGGCGGCGTCAGCGGCATGTCGTCGATTATCTACTATGCGTTGGGTGTGCACATCCCGATCGGTGTCCTCAACCTTATCTTTAACGGCATTCTGGTCGCTTTTGGCTTCAAGATGCTGGGCTCCAAATTCGGCGCCAACACCATCTATGGCATCGCCATGTCGTCCGTCTTCTTCATCATGTGGCAGCAGGGTCTCCACGTGGAAAATCTCTTCCGCAACCCCGACGGCAGCATGCAGTTCGACCCCTTCATGTGTGCCATCATCGGCGGCGCCCTCTGTGGCCTCGGCATCGGCCTGAGCTTCATCATGGGCGGCAACACCGGCGGCACCGACATCATCGCGCTGATTGTCACCAAGTACTACAACATCTCGCCCGGCCGCGTCATCATGCTGCTCGACATCGTCATCGTGGGCTGCTCCTACTTCGTCTCGCACAAGATTGGCAACGTCGTCTATGGCTACGTCGTCATGGGCGTCATGACCTATGTGCTCGACATGGTGCTCGACGGCAACAAGCAGTCCTACCAGATTATGGTCTTCTCGCTCAAGAACGAGGAGATTGCCGACGCCGTAACCCGCGAGGTGGGCCGTGGCGCCACCCTCCTCGACGCCGAGGGAAGCTACACCAAGCAGGCGCAGAAGGTGCTCCTGATGATGGTCCACCGCACCGACAAGTCCCACGTCATGCAAATCATCAACCGCATCGACGAGAACGCCTTCATCTCCGTCAACAAGACCCAGGGCGTCTACGGCAAAAACTTCGAAAAGCTCAAGTTATGAAAATGATATCCCCCTCGCTCCTCAGCGCCGACTTCGGCAACCTGCAGCGCGACATCGAGATGCTCAACGCTTCCGACTGCGACTGGCTCCACGTCGACGTCATGGACGGCCTCTTCGTGCCCAACATCTCCTTCGGCCAGCCCGTCGTCAAGCACATAAAAAAGCACGCCCGCAAGCCGCTCGATGTGCACCTGATGATAATGGACCCCGGTCGCTATGTGGCTGATTTCAAAGAGGCTGGAGCCGATATCCTCACCGTCCACTATGAGGCCTGCACCCATCTGGACCGCGTCCTCCACAGCATCCTCGACCACGGCATGCAGTGCGGCGTCGTGCTCAACCCCCATACCGCCGTCGCACTCCTCGAAGACTCCATCCAGCTCTGCGACCTCGTGCTCCTGATGTCGGTCAACCCGGGCTTCGGTGGGCAGAAATTTATAGAGAATACCTACGACAAGGTGCGTCAGCTCAAGCAACTCTGCAATAGGAAAAACCCCTCCTGCCTCATCGAGGTCGACGGTGGAGTCAACCTCCAGAATGCCCCCTTGCTCTACGAGGCCGGCGCCGACGTGCTGGTGGCCGGCAACGCCGTGTTCAAGAGCGACGACCCCATCGCTACCATCCACGCCCTCAAGCACTAATGCGTCCCCGTCTGATTATAGCCCCTGGCAAAGACAAAGCCCTCCAGCGCCGCCACCCTTGGGTCTTCTCCGGCGCCGTGAAGCGCATCGAAGGCTCGCCACAGCCAGGCGACCTTGTCGACATCCATGCCGTCGATGGCCGCTGGCTCGCCACCGGACACTATCAGGACGACAGCATCGTCTGCAAAGTGCTGTCGTTTGACACACAGCAGATTGACTCCGATTTTTTCAAGCAACGCTTCCAATCTGCCATCGCCTACCGCGAGCGCCTGGGCTTTTTTGAATACACGAATTCAAAATTCAAAATTCAAAATTTCCCTTTGACCAACGTCTTCCGCCTCGTCCACGCCGAAGGCGACTACCTGCCCGGCCTCGTCGCCGACTGGTACAACGGAGTCCTTGTCCTCCAGGCACATAGCCTTGGCATGCACCGCCAGTTCCCCCTCTTTGTCGACCTCTTCCGCCAGCTCCTCGGCGACCGCCTCCTGGCCGTCTTCGACAAGAGCAGCGCCACCTGCCCCGGCGGCGCCGACGACGGCTACCTTTGGGGCATCGACCCCACGGAACACGAGATTTGCGAAAGCGGCAACCGCCTGCTTATCAACTTCTTCGAAGGGCAGAAGACAGGCTTCTTCATCGACCAGCGCGAGAACCGCGCCCTGGTGCAGCAGCTCGCCGCCAGCCGCCGCATCCTCAACTGCTTCGGCTACACCGGCGGCTTCTCCCTCGCAGCCCTCCGTGGCGGCGCGGAATATGTTGAGACGGTGGATATTAGCCGCAAGGCCATCGACCTCTGCAACCGCAACGTGGAGCTCAACTTCGGCCCCGACGCACCCCACCGGGGCACCGTGGCCGACGTGCTTCAATTCCTCGCACAGAACGAATTTCAAAATTCAAAATTCGACTTTATTATCCTCGACCCGCCGGCCTTCGCCAAGAATCACCGCTCGCTGCAGGCCGGGCTCAAAGGCTATCGCGCTATCAACCAGCGCGCTATGGAGGCTTTGCCCAGTGGCGGACTGCTGATGACCTTCAGCTGCTCACAGGCCGTCTCGCGCGACGACTTCCAGACCATGGTCTTCACCGCCGCCATGAATGCCGGCCGCCGTGTCCGCATCGTCCGCCGGCTGCCCCACGCCATGGACCACCCCGTCTCCATCCACCACCCCGAAGGCGAGTACCTCAAAGGCCTCCTCCTGGAGGTGGAGTGAACTGGCTGGGATATAGGCCGATGCACTCGCCCGTCCCTCGCCGTCCACCACGAAGCCCCACATCCTGACATTCCGCTCATTCCACCCCTCCAGCAACTGCATCTCGAGGTGCCCCCGCCGCCGCTCCGCAGGGTGGGAGAGAAGCCCCTCGCGCGTATCCGCATTATACACGTACACATACACCCTATCCGACGCCTTCGCCCGCGTCATCCCGCTATTCCTTTCGAAATCAACGTGCAGCACATTGTTTTCATCCACGCTCGCCGTCGTGAACCGCACGGGTGCAGCCGCACCCTCCGCAATGCGAATGTGTTCATAATCAATCCCACCCCTCACCCCTTCGGGGAGCTCCCCTTGTAAAGGGGAGCAGCCGGATGGTATATATACCTGATTATTAGTGGTATATCTTTGATTGCTAACGGTATTCTCCCGCTCCTCCTCTTCACAAGGGGAGGTGGCCGCAGGCCGGAGGGGTGCCATCCCGCTGCGGACGCCGCGCGCCGCGTCCCTCCCAAAACAATCTTTGTTCATCCTCACAAACACATTCCCCTCCGTCATCACGTCCCTCGCCGCCCGCTCCCGCAGCCCCAGCAACAGCGCCTGCCGCGCCGTCGCCGCGAACCGCACCATCCCCACAAACCACTCCCTCTCAGCCTGTTGCCTCTCCGTGTTCGGATAATTGATCTCCCTGCGGTAAGCCCTCACAACGTGCTTACCCCTCCACAGGTACCCCACCACGGTACCCACCTTCCCCCGGAACGGCCCGAGGATGCCCTGCTCTAACTTTGCCATATTACTGCGTTTTTTTTCAACGGCGAATTTCGCGAATTAAACGAATTTGCTTACCCTTTCGCGTAATTCGAAAAATTCGCCGTTCCAATACCCCTACAACGCCACAATTTCTGTTTTATTGCCCCCCGTCACCTGCCATTGAAGAACAGGGGAAGAAGAGGATAGTAGAAAAGTGCTGATTATGAGCATGATAAAAACGGGCCGAAATGGCCCGTTTTTCTATTTTTTTTCGAAAAAAAGTGCTGTTTTTTACTCGCCGATGAACTTGCCGTCAATCTCGAAGTTCAGCGTCAGCGGGTCGCGCTCCTTCTTCCACCACAGGAAGCCGCTCCGCTTGACGATACAGGCCTGGTAGGTCATCTTGTTGCGCACCTTGCGCACCCACACATCCTTGATCGAGTAGCCCTTGTAGAGGCTCGCCACCGTGTCCTGGATGGCATGCGGGTAGTGGTTCTCGATGTAGTAGTGGGTCTCCATGCCTTTGTTGCTGAAAACCATCGCCGTGCGGCTCTTCTCCTCGTCGCGGAACGTAACCTTGTAGGTCAGCGAGTCCATGCGCCACCACTGCACCTCGGTGGCATCCTTCTGTTGGCGTTGGAAATCGTTCACATAGCTCACCTTCACCTCCTTCTCCGGGATGGCTTTCTGGGCCGAAAGGCTGCCCGCACTGAGCATCGCAAGCGCTGCAATTATGATTATCTTTTTCATATACAGTGTGTTATTTTGATTTTGATACTTCCGTTTACAACCGCAAATATACGAATTATTTTTTAATGCATCAGATTTTTCATCACAGCCTCCCCGTCGCGTATCACCTGCGACGCCCACTCCAGCTTCAGCTCGATCAGTTCCTCGTCGGTCATCTGCCAGTGCAGATTGCCATCGGCACGCATGCGCTCCGTCAGGCTGAACAGGCTCAGTGCGGCGCAGACGCTGATGTTGAAACTCTCCGTGAATCCGTACATCGGTATCTTGACGTAGGCGTCGGCCATCTCCACCGCCTCGGGCGAGAGGCCGGTCAGTTCAGTGCCGAACACCAGGGCAGTCTTCTCCGTGATGTCGAGGTCGGTGATCATCTGGTCGCGCTCGTGGGGTAGCGTGGCCACGATGCGGTACCCCTTGTCCTTCAGCGCCTTGTAGGCCTCGGCAGTGCTGCCGTACCGGTAGTAGTCCACCCACTTCGAGCTGCCCACCGCCACGTCGCCAGCCGGGTTGAAGGCGTTGCTCTTCTCAATCACGTGCACGTCCTGCACCCCGAAACAATCGCACGAGCGCAGCACCGCCGACGCGTTGTGGCTCTGGTAGATGTCCTCCAGCACCACGCAGAGGTGCCTCGTGCGCAGCGGCGCCAGGCGGTCGAAAAGCTGACGCTTGTTGTCCGAAAATAGTTCTGTAGCGCGCTCATACAGAGCGGTTTTCTCCTCCAGTGAGAGGTGGTCGAAGAGGCCCGGTTGGCCTGGTATACGTAGCGGCATAATCTTAATTTTTATTAACAGTAACGTGCAATCAGAAAAAAAGTTGTAATTTTGCACCCAATTTAAAAAAAAAATTATGCTGGTAGGATACGACGCCAATAACGTGATGCGCAATGGCGCTGAATTGGGCGACTGGAGCAGGTCGCTGATTGACACTTTGGCCAAGCGCCATGTGAACGACTTCCGTGCCCTCCTTTTCTCCACACGCATCAAGTCCGCCTATCGCTCGCGCTACACCAGCTTTGCCAACGTCTCCACCTTCCTCCCCGACGGCAAGGCCAGGCTGCTCCCTTCTGCATGGATGCGCTACCGCCTCAACCCCGTCCTCAAGGGCGAGAAGGTCAAGGTGTTCCATGGGCTCAACGAGGAGT
>Ga0256406_1006196_pt1 | contig 12135 bp, 12 predicted proteins | sample RumenRJG_03DNA_FD_185986 | JGI IMG/M metagenome (GOLD analysis project Ga0256406, IMG submission 185986) | Bovine rumen microbial communities from Lethbridge, Alberta, Canada - RJG_03 | ecosystem: Host-associated > Mammals > Digestive system > Stomach > Rumen | place: Canada: Alberta | collected...
TGAGTCCTGCAATATGGCACTACGTAATCAGCTCGACAAAGAGGACTTCCCTCTAAGTCTTCACGTTGAGAAATATTATAAGTCATGCAAAGACTGCGATAGCCTGTTGAACAAGCTGGCCAAACAGAATTAAAATGACGGTAATAGTGTCAATAAAGAACAAATTAAGTAAGGATATAAATAATATCTTCGTGTAATGAGCAATACCAAACCATTGGTCTCCGTCATCATTCCCAACTACAACCATGCACGATTCTTAGATGAGCGCATGCAGAGTGTGCTGGGACAGACATATCAGAATATAGAAGTGATCATCCTCGACGATTGCTCGACCGACAACAGCCGCGAGGTAATAGAGAAATATCGGAGCAATCCGAAGGTAACGAAGATCGTATATAATGATACCAACTCCGGCTCACCTTTTAGGCAGTGGAAGAAAGGTATGGAATTGGCCTCGGGCGAGATCGTATGGATAGCGGAGAGCGACGACCACTGTGAGGACACATTCCTTGAAAAACTAGTTAAGCCCTTGCTGACCAATGATGATGCGTTCAGCTTCTGCAGGTCGGTGAAGGTCGATGAGGATGATAAAGAGTATGAACTCTGCCAGAAGACATTACCAGATGATAGGCACTGGCGGGATGGAAAGGCTTTCATTCGTGAAGAGATGCTGGATTTCTCCATGGTACTCAATGCTAGCTCTGCAATCTTCAAAAGAGAATTGGGTATGAAGGCGGTGGATGATTGTCTTGGATTTCATGGTTCGGGCGACTGGCTCTTCTTTATCCGTCTTGCCGAAATGGGAGGAGTTGATTTCGTAGGTCAGAAACTGAACTTCTTCCGTCAGTTTCGTACTAGTACTACGAACATTCAGAGTGACAATGGCCGTGCGTACGTCGAAAACCGCCGCATATTCGATTATCTCAATGCTCGGAATTATCTGACGGCAAGTAAGAGACGAAGAATCCGCTTCTTTACCATCTACCAAATCATATATAATCATCCCAACATGGAGAAGAACGGACGGCATGAGGCTCTTAGTGCATGGCACTGCCATTGGTACACCCTGCCGGTCATTAGGTTGTCGCATAAGTATTTTCAGTGGAGGACGAGGAAGAGCCGCTCGTAATTAATCATTTATAAGTTATCTATAAATTCAATTCAACTATGAATCATGCATTTTTGATCATGGCACACGATTGCCCTCAGTTGGTGGCTGAAAATATTCGGTTGCTGCAGGCCGACAATCATTATTTCTTCGTGCATATAGGTAAAAAAGTGCATGTAGATGAGTTTAAGAAGGCTTGTATAGGATTCTCCCATGTCGTTTTTGTAGATGAGGAAGACCGACTGCCGGTTTCGTGGGGGGAAATCACAAGTGTTGGTAGAATTGTTGCTTTCCCGTATTGCTTTCCACTTCGAAACGCGGATAGATTATTTTCATCTGATCAACGGCCACGATTATCCTTGTAAGGATTCTGCATGGATAGATGCTTTCTTTGAAAAGCATCATGGAGAGAGTTTTATGAAATATGACACTTGGGATGAAGTGAGAAAATGGCGCAAGAAAAAATATCCGGAACGCTATAGAACCTACGGCTTTCACGACAAGATCACCTGTACAAACAAATGGATAAACTTCTTTCGATATCCTATACTCCTGTTGCAGAAATATGGCTTTAGGCTACGCAAAGAAATTCCTGATGTCTATGGAGGCTGGAATTGGTTTTCTTGGCATCGTGATGTGGTGGCTTATATTCTGGAATATATAGAAAAGCATCCCGAGGTGTTGAAGCGTCTTAGGTATACGAGTTGTATGGATGAAATAGTTTTCCATACCATTCTCCACGAACACCTTGAGGCCCTTCGCATTCATCCTGACAATGCTCTGCGCTATATAGAATGGCATCCCAAGCGCCCCGCGAAGTCGCTTCCCTTAGTGTTGAACAAGAATGAGTATAATGCCATCGTTCATAGTGACGCTATCTTCTGCCGGAAAGTAGATGTTGAGGAATCGGCCACATTACTAAGTATGATTCGGAAGAATATTTTCCATTTAGAAAGATAATATGCAGAGACAACATTTAGATTATATAGATGCTTTGAAGGGCTTTGGCATGTTCCTCGTCGTGATGGGACATGTCATTGCATGGTCATTCGGAGTGTATGGTCATCCGACGAATATCACTCGTCCATCATCTTTGTTGTGGTGGAATGTTGTTTATGGTTTCCACATGCCCCTGTTGATGTTTGTCAGCGGCTATCTCTTCATATCAAGTTCCCGTCCGTTTGGTAAGGCTATGTTGAAAGGCTATTTATGGAGGAAAACCTATACGCTGCTTATTCCTTTTCTCTTTGCAGGATGGGTGTTCTATGTCATCACTGGCCAAAGCATGCTGAAATACTGGTTCCTGCGGTCGCTGTTTCTTTTCATACTCCTTAGCTTGCCCGTCGAGCTGATGCGCAAAAAGTTGAAACACGACAGACTTCGCACTGCCATGGACATCGTTTGGTATGGAGGGTGGTCGATAGTTTTGTATTTTGTAGTACCACGATTGTCGCTTCCTGGGGACATGGTTTTTGACTATGGTCATGCGCCCCTCTATTATTCTTTTGCCTTTGGCGTACTCTGTAAACGCTATGATGTGTTGCATAAACTTATAGACAGCAACTGGGTGTTTACTTTATGCCTGATCATCTTTACCATTGACTCTTATGTCAACAATCTTACCGATGTTAGTGGCTGGCATCTCTATGGTCTTGGCTATCTCTATCCTATAAGTGGCATCATATGTAGTTATTATTTGTTCAAGTACACATTTGACTGCTCGGGGGGGGGCAATCATGAATGGATTGAAGTATTTGGGCAAGCACTCGTTAGAGGTTTATATCTTGCATTTCTATTTTATCCTGTCCTTCCCGGCCATAGGAGAATTAGTCAACCAATACATGCTTGGCGATAGTTTCAGCAAGGCGGCGGGAAGTACATTGCAATTGGTGACAGGAGTTGCATTGGCTTTCGTCGTATGCATGTTATCTTTAACGGCAGCACGCGTCATCCGTACAAGCAATTTCCTCTCACAGTATTTTCTTGGACGCAAGAATTCTTGATTACTATTTATGATTGACAAAGGTGCAGAAAACAAGCGCATAGCCAAGAACACCCTCATGATGTACATCAGGATGTTTGTCATGATGTTCATCGGTCTGTTTACATCCCGTGTGATGTTGCAAGCTTTGGGCATTACGGACGCAGGTGTGCAGAATGCTGTGGGCGGAGTGATTGGCTTGTTCGGCTTTGTGACGGGGAGTCTCGGCAATGCAACCTCACGCTTCATCACCTTCTCATTAGGCACAGAAGACAGAGCACTAATGTTCAAGACCTTCGGAAACCTGAAGGCCATCTACTACTCCATTGCTGTTCTGTTCTTCCTGTTCGGCCAGACAGTGGGCCTGTATTTCCTTTACCATTATTTGGTGATACCTCCTGGTCGAATGACCGCTGCTCTCTGTGTGTTGGAGTTCGCCATCTTTTCGGGAGTGTTTGACTTGTTTTGCGTGCCCTACAACTCAGCTATCATTGCCCATGAAAAGATGTCGGCCTTCGCTTATATGTCTATCTGGGATGCCACGATGAAGTTGCTGATTTGCTATGCTGTGATGGTGACACCCTTTGATCGGTTGATCACCTATGCTGCCTTAGGTTTTGTCATTGCTTTCATCAACCGCACCATCTATGCTGTGTATAGCAAACAGCATTTTAAGGAGGTCTCTGCAAAACCGGCCATCGACAAGAAACTGTTCAAGGATATCTTTACTTTCGCTGGTTGGACGCTCACTGGAAACGTTGCATGGATTTGCAATACGCAAGGCTCCAACATCCTCTTGAACATGTTCTTTGGGCCTGTAGTGAATGCAGCCCGTGGTGTGGCCTCGCAGGTTCAGGGCGTGTTGACGCAGTTCGTTACGAACTTCCAGACAGCCCTCAACCCGCAGATTACGAAGAGCTATGCTCGGCATGACCTTGACTATATGCATGAATTGGTGCATCAGGGAACACGATTTTCTTATATGTTGCAGTTGTTTCTGTCCTTGCCGGTTATCTTTGAGGCACCCTTCATCTTGAACTTGTGGTTGGTGGAAGTACCCGACCATACCATCACTTTCCTCCGTATCATCCTTTTGGACTCTTTGGTCTTGGCGATTTATAATCCCATTGTCATATCCATCCATGCAACAGGTGACTTGAAGCTGTTCCAGACCGTAGAGCCTTTGATACTATTGACACAGTTACCCATCTCTTATGTGGGTTTGAAGTTCTTTCATCTTGGACCGGATTTTGTGTTTTTGGTGATTCTGTTCGTAGATATTGTGGCAGCTGCTGCCCGCATCATCATAGTGCTTCCTAAAATACATGACACATTTAAGGCTTACTTCCATTATGCCTTATGGCCAATTATCAAGGTGACATTTTTTTCTTTCCTTATACCAAGTATTTTGTATAAGATGTTTTGGGGTGAAAGTTGTTGGAGAGACTTCTTTATCATGGTACTCATTTCTGTGTCATCAGCTGTCTTTAGCATATACTTCCTTGGCTTTTATGCTGGGGAAAGGAAGAAATATATATCTTTAGCTCAGTCATTTATCAAATCAAAGTTCAGAAGATGAAATATTTGTTCTACCAAATGTGGCCGAATACGGTAAATAACCATTCTGGAATAAAATACCTTTGCGAGCAATTGGAAGCTCATTATCCAAAGGAATATAAAGCACTGCAGTTGCCCTTAGGATATGTAGTCAGGGAGAGAAGGCTCCCTGGGAAACTTAATAGTATCGCTAAGTATATAGATACAAGGATAGCAGTAAAGAAAAAAGAAAACGATTATCGTGATATGGCAAGGCGGACATTCTGTTCGATGAACGAAGGCGACGAGGCTATCATGATGGAATATATGCATCCGATGATCAATCAATATATTATGGTCAAGGAATTCAGACGTTTGGGCTTCCATGGCAAGATTTATGGCATGGCACACATGCCGCCAAAGTTCATGGATGAGAACTTTTGTGACAGAAGTCTGACCAAATGGATCCAGCCAATTGATGGATTGATAACACTGGGTAGCTCTCTGACATCCTATTTTGAGAAAAGAGGCATAGAACCATCAAAGGTGTCAACGATGTTTCATTATGTCTCAGAATACTATCTTGCTAAGGATATTGCTCCCCATGCTCAACTTACAGTAATTGCTTTGGGCAATAATTATCGTGACATGGATACGTTGCGTCAGGTTGTTTTGGCTAATCCGGCCATTCGTTTCATTGTTTGTCAGGGTGTGATGGACTATTCCGCTTATTTCTCTGGGGCGAATAATGTGAAGTTGGTTCCTTTCGTGCAAGAAGAAGAGTTGCGGATATTGATGTCAGAAGCGGATATTTCCTTGAATAGTATGTATGACACGATAGGTAGTAATGTCATCGTGACATCCTTGGCAATGGGCTTGGCCATGATTTGCAGTGATGTTGGCTCTATTCGCGATTATTGCAACGAGGATGATACCATCTTTTGTAGAACAGTAGACGACTTTAACCTCGCTCTGCGTCATCTCTCTGCGCACCATGATCTGTTGTCGGCTATGCGTAAGGCGGCACGAGAGCATGCCAAGGCTTTTCGTATTGATAGTTTCCACAAAGTCTTTTCTAAGTTGTAGTAGATGATTTTTTACTCTCTTTATCTCCATCTCATCGTCTATCCATTCTCTCTCCTTTTCTGTTTGCGTTATCTGCCCCTGCGACAGGCTATTCATATACCTATATTGATAGCTCCTAACGTGAAAATAGGAAAAATGAAGCGTGGTCGGATAGTCCTTACCAAATGTCATCGGTCGATGGTCATCATCGGCCTGCCGGGTACGGAGGGACGTGGGCAGTGCCGGTCGCTGCTGTCGGTGCATCGTGGGGGCCGGCTTGTCTTTCATGGCAGTGCAACGATTGCAAAGGGTACAAGGGTTGTCGTGGATCATGGAGTGATGGAAGTGGGTGAAGGATTTTTCTGTAATTGTGACAGCTCGTTTTATTGTACCCGGCATATCTCCATCGGATCGGAGGCTCTTCTTGGCTGGAATGTTAATATGAACACGTCCAATGGGCATCGTGTCTTCGACAATGGTGTAGAAAAGCCTATGGAGGGTGATATACATGTCGGTTGTCATGTGTGGATTGGCTCATGGGCGAATATTGCGAAGTCGACGAGTATCGCAGATGGTTGTATCGTGGCACAGAGTTCTCTTGTCGGCGGCGGACACGACACACCGAATACGCTCATTGCCGGTATGCCGGCAAAGGATATCAAAAACAATTATACATGGAAAGGATGAACCGACGGCCTATACTCAGCATCATTGTGCCTGTTTACAACGTGGAGGCCTATCTGGAGCGGTGCTTGCTCTCTTGTATTCATCAGGATATCCCTCACGATGATTATGAGATTATCGTGGTCAATGATGGATCTACAGACGGAAGTCTACAAGTGGCAGAAAGAATGGCCAAAAAAAATAGGAACATTAAGGTTGTCTCTCAGCCCAATGGAGGATTGAGTGCGGCACGCAATACGGGTATGCAGCACGCTGGCGGCAAGTATTACATGTTTGTCGACTCTGATGATTATCTTTTCGATAATATTTTAAGTACGCTCTTGAAAACATGTGAAGAAAGCAAATTGGATTTACTTTGCTTCTGGACATGTTTTGAAAGTCAAGGCAAGATGTGGGAAACACAGCATCAGCCGTTTGACGAGCATCGCGTATATGATGGTGAGTATGCATTGTTGCATGGCATGAGGATTGACTCCGTATGGCAATATGTATATCGGGCTGAGCTTATCAAGAAATTGAAGTTGGAATTTCCCCAAGGCCGTAACCATGAAGATATTCCTTTCAACATGAAGTTATTTCCTTTTGCTAATCGTGTGATATTTTGTCACACTATTGGTTATCATTATTGTCTCGACCGTCCCTCCATCATGCGAACTGACAATATGGAAAAAAACTTTAAGTTGATGATGGATAACCTGCAAACAGTAAGTGAGATAAAAACATTTGCTCAAAGGGAGAATATAACAAAAGAATTGGAGGACTACTATGTACGTAGGATGAACAGTTTGGAAATGTCTCATTTTGACATGTTCTTGAAAAATAAGTATTCATGGCAATATGTTCAAAGGTATGTCAATGCGGCACGGGCATTAGGCGTTTATCCTATTCATGGTGCTACCCTCACCGCAAAGGGTACGTTGGCTAAGACCATCTTCAACTCTTATGCTGCCCTGTGGCTCATTCACCATGTCTATCATCTTTTTAAGAAATAAGTTATGCCAAAGGTATCTGTAATTACCCTTGTCTACAATGCCGAGTGTTTTTTGGAACGGTGCGTGCGCAGCTTGATGGAACAGACGCTCGACGATATAGAATATATCTTCGTAGATGACGCGTCGACTGATGGGAGCATGGCTGTCCTGGAAAAGACATTGACGGATTATCCCAATAGGAATTGCCAAGTGAAGCTGATTAAGAACGAGCAAAACCTGGGACAGGCCAAGTCTCGGTTGAGAGCCATTAAGGCTACTACGGGCGACTTTGTCATTCATTGTGATTCTGACGACTATGTAGACAGAAATATGTATAAGGTGCTTTACAACAAGGCAATCGGTGAGCATCTCGATATGGTGTGGTGTGATTTCTACAGGACGGATGGAAAGCAAACCACGGTATGCCGACAGCATCCGGCCAGCGACAGTCTGACGTTCGTAAAGGATATGCTGACGGGTAAAAGAATGGGGACGTTGTGGAGCCACTTGGTCAAGGGTAGTATAGTGAGAGAACAGCAATATCTGTCGCCAGCCTCCAACTTAATGGAAGATGTGGTGCTGCTCATACAGTATGCCTACAATGCGCATTCATTAGGATATGTCGATCAACCTCTTTATTACTATTATCATAGTGCGACGTCGATATCGCAGAACGCGGACCCGGAAAAGATGTTGTGGCAGGTGAAGGAGATGGACAAGAACATAGCGGTGATCGCAGCTTTTCTGGAGGACATGGGATGGGGTCATCAGCTGAAGCACTATATTGACTACCGCAAATACTTTAATAAGAGGTGGCTGCTGCCCATCGTCGACAGTCCAAGGAAATGCAAGCTGTGGCAGGAGGAATACCCGGAAATCAACCTCTCGCTGTTCTTTAATCCACTGTTAACTAAGTGGGATAAGACCATTAGCTTGATGGTGGAGACCCGTACCTACCCATTGATACGAAAGATCATCAGAGGAAGATAATCTAAGGCGAGCATCGCGCCAATCCTCGCCAAGCTGTGAGGGGCGCAAAGGATCAGCACAGAAATACATGTAATCTTCAAGAGGGAGATGTGGCAGGATGCACTTCGCACAATCCTTTCAACACGAATGGCCAGAAATTAACCATGAATTAATCATTAATTATTGTGTACGATATTCATCCACGAATCTCCACGAATGAGGGGCGATTTATGCAAGAGTGGTTAGACACAGCCCCAATGAGGCAGACTCATCAGTAACAGCCTAAGCGAGTGCGGGGGCACCTATACATCAATACTGTGCTAATCCCCCCTTGACGGTAACTACTCCCCCTCTCCCCTTGGAGAGGGGGAGGGGGTGAGGCCGTATCTTTGTGTCCTTGGCGGCTTTGCGAGAAATGTAGATAGGAGTTATGAACGTTCATTACGAATATATTGACAGACTGAAAGGCCTTGCCATTATTTTGGTGGTCATGGGTCATGTGTTGCTTTATTGCTGTTGCTCGTGCGATTTTCCCCGTGCGTTGACAGATTTTATCGGTAAAGGTATTTATTCTTTTCATATGCCCCTGTTCATGTTTCTCTCCGGCATTGTGGTCAGCGACTTTCCACATGCATCCAAGCTGCGAAGGAAGTTGCCCCAATGGCTGGTGCCGTGTGTGGTCATTGGGCTTATATATACTTTCACGATTGGTGATTCTGTTCGCAGTTTTGTCACTAACGATTTCAAAGGTGGCTACTGGTATCTCTTTGTACTCTCAGAGTTTTACGTCATTCTGTCCTTGTGCTTTTTGTTTCCCCTGCGATTTCGCCATCACTGGTTGGGACAGATTCTGTTAGGGGGGGGTATAATGGTTGCGCTGAGAGTTGCAGTGGCATTCCTGCCTCCTACAATAGTTAGCACACTCAGTCTGAATATGGCCTATGGCAACTGGATGTATTTCTTTGCAGGATTTTTCGTCCGTCAGCATGCGAGAGTGTTGGCGTTCTTGTGCAACGACTACGTTGAAGCATTGTGCCTTGTGGGTATAGTGATATATTTCGCCTTTAACCTGCAGATGGTCAGTCGTTTCTTTCCTTTCCTGCCGATTGGTATCTTGATATGCGCTTTTCGTAGGCGGGAACAGAGTGGAGGCTTCGTCAATCGCCAGTTGTCATGGATAGGCAAGAACACCTTATATATATATGTTCTGCATTATTTCCTCTTATCAACGGTCAGTTTGAAACTGGTCTATGAACCTATCGTGGCAACGCATAACTTCCTCGCTGAGCTGCTCGTCATCCTCGCAGTTTCGCTGGTGTTGGTCTATATCAGTTCATGTGTTGGCAGAATTCTGCGACGTAATCGTCTGTTAAACCATGTGCTATTCGGAGTCCCATTGGACCCACTTTAGCTCTCCTAAGGGAGAGAAACGCGATACCGGCGAGTCCGAGGTTAGGATGGAGATAAATAAATGGCGGCTATATAACAATGAAACCGGAATCTATTACTGTTGCCATGCGAATGGTACACATAAAGAATATACCTCATATTTTAGTGCATGGCATAACACATCGAAACTCTGATCAGGCTGATAAGAACTATATATCCATTGGAGATAGTAGTTTGATTGTATCAAGGTCGGAATGGAAAATACCAAGCACGGACTATAATTTAGGCGATTTTATTCCATTTTATTTTGGTCCCAGAACGCCAATGTTGTACGAGATTCAACATGGGTTTAACAATGTCGAGAGAAGGGAACCGCAAGAGATAGTATATTGTATAATTTCTCTCCAAGATGTTATTGATAATTCATTAGAAGGGTTTTTCACTGACGGTCATGCAAAAAACGCCATGACGACTTTTTACAGTAACGAACATCTGGGAGATATCAGCTGTTTTGTTAGCCGTAAAGATGTCTTTGAACGTAATTGGGGACCTCAGTATGATAACACGGGAGAAACAAAACGTAAGAAATCTGCCGAATTGTTACTAAAGAATGATTTGGCTTCGAAGTATATAAAGTGGTTCGCTGTGTACAATAAGGAGGCGGAATCAACGTTGATTAGTTATGGCGTAAATCAAAAAAAGATTTTAGTCAGACAAGATTTTTATTTTTAAAAGTAGCTATCCATCATGATAAAATATATAACAGGGAACCTATTCGACAGCAAAGCTATAGCTTTGGTAAACACTGTCAATACTCAGGGGGTGATGGGTAAGGGTATTGCGCTTCAATTTAAAGAGCGATATCCAAGCAACTACCGTTTATATAGGGAGGCATGTAAACGTGGAGATGTTGAAGTAGGAACTATGTTCATTACCCAAGAAAGGGAAATGACAGGGAAGTTACGTACGATTATTAATTTCCCGACAAAGAAGCATTGGCGTTTTCCATCAAAATATGAATATATAGAGGATGGACTTAAGGATCTTAAGGCAAAAATTGTGGAATTAAACATTAAATCCATAGCGATTCCACCTCTTGGCAGCAGCAATGGAGGATTAGATTGGTCTATGGTGAAGCCTATGATAATTAAGGCTCTGGATGGGATAGATTGTGAGGTTGAAATTTACGAGCCGACTAAAGTCATCCAAGAAAAAATGAAGAAAGAGCGTGCTAAACTCACTCCAGCCCGGGCTATGCTCTTGATGGTAATGTCGGATATGACCACAGAGCAAGAGAATCCTTCTGAGTTCGCAGCAGAAAAGATAGCTTATTTCCTACAGAAATTTGGGGCCCAAGATCAGTTCCGTTTAAGATTTAATAAAGCTTATTATGGACCTTATTCCGGGAAAGTGCGTTATGTTCTCCACTATCTAAATGGCAGCTACATTATGGGAATGGAGGCAATGTCAAATCACCCTTTTGATGAAATAAGGATGACAGATGATGCTGCAATTATTGCTAAGCGTTATCTGTCGCAGGATGAAAATTTGAAATATCTGGAGATAGCGCAGAAAACCATGGACTTCCTGAGAGGCTATTATTCTAATTATCTGTTAGAATTGCTTGCTACAACCTCATATTTAATGGACAGTGATCCAAGAATGACAGACAATATAGCAGAAGATGAACAGGTAAAGATAATCAGTAAGGATCTCATGCAATGGAGCAATCGCAAAGACAAACTCTTCAATTCCGGTAAGGCCATCAGGTTGGCATTAAAGCACATAAAAGATGCTGACTTCGTAAGTAATCAAAGAACTGCAACAGAGTTGGGACAATAGAAACACTTGTTAGTACTGGATGGCAATGTAGGAGGAGGCTTAATGCCTGCCCTTATCCTCCTTGAATGTAAGCCAAAGAAAGAATTTGGCGATAAAGCCGTAAACTATATTTGTGTGAAAGAATTTATGTTTGATGAAACGATTAGCGTTTTGCATAGAAGGGCTATATAATGCTGCGGGCATGGAGCGGGTGCTGACGAAGAAGGCCAATGCACTCTGTCATGACTATGATATCACGATCATCATCCGACAGCAGCATGGACGGCCTACAGCGTTCCCGCTCGACAGTGCCGTGAGGACCATAGACCTTGACTCCGATATCCATCACTATGAAGAGAGGCTGCGGACCGTGTTGCTGCGTGAGCGTTTCGATATTGTCACTACCATGGGCGGTTACGAAATGTATTTTCTTTATCGTATCCATGATGACAGCAGGAAGATCTTTGAGTTTCATTTCTCCTTTGACATTTCCAAGGTTTGGCTGGCCGGTATACACAATCCACTGAAACGTTGGCTATGGATTCGCCTTCAGACGTTGCGGCGTATCTTTGTGGCTCGTCATTACGATTGCGTCGTAGTGCTCTGTAAGG
>Ga0256406_1006198_pt1 | contig 12135 bp, 10 predicted proteins | sample RumenRJG_03DNA_FD_185986 | JGI IMG/M metagenome (GOLD analysis project Ga0256406, IMG submission 185986) | Bovine rumen microbial communities from Lethbridge, Alberta, Canada - RJG_03 | ecosystem: Host-associated > Mammals > Digestive system > Stomach > Rumen | place: Canada: Alberta | collected...
GAACGAGTCCGCATAGCTAAGCTTCGTCATAATTAAGTTTTTTCGGCAAGATAGGCCTGGGAAACGTAAAAATCTTCAAGAAACAGAAATTCCGTGCATTAAAACAGAAATTTTTTTCTTTGTGCCACGTAAAAATTCTATCATGGGTTCGCCAATGCATACGGTGGTCACTGAACTGATGCTGAGGAATTTGTTGCAGCTTAGTTTGTTGCGAGAAACCGAGTAGTGTCTTTTCTACGCATTGAGTCAAAAAATTTTTGTTAAATTTGGCATTGGAAATTGATTCAAGTAGAAGTAAAGCTTCTATTAAAAAGAGATGAAATGCCTTTGAGTTTCAGTATTGGAAAGAATCTTGATAATGCGCTAAGATACCTTCTAAAGAATGTTTGGACTTGCGAATATCTCGACAATGAAACCAAAAGTTGGACAGATAAATAGATTGCCAATCTATGCCTTTTTACAGCTGTTTTTGTTTCTCGGTGGTGCTTTCTGAAACTTCTTCATGAACAAAATAGAAAATATAGATATTGTATCCCGCTTGAAGAAAGGGGACAACGACGCCTACAGGGAAATATACGAAAACCACTATACAGTCTTGTGCCATCTTGCCCGCAACTACCTGAAAGATGATTTTCTCGCTCGCGCGATCGCAGACGAAGTGATTTTCCATATCTGGGAGGTTCGGGAGAGTCTCGTAATCAAATCCTCTCTCAGGGGCTATCTAATGCGAGCAGTACGCAATCGTTGTCTAAACTATCTTAGGGATCATTCCAAGGAAATAGGTCTTGCGTGCGATCTGGATCCATGGAACGGGCCCACGTCGGAGATATCGGAAAATCGTCACCCGCTCGGAATCTTGCTTGAAAAGGAACTGGAGGTTAAGCTTATGGAAGAAATCGATAGCCTCCCCGAGCAAACCGGTCGTATTTTCAAGATGAGCCGTTTTGACGACAAACGCTACTTGGAAATAGCCAAGGAAATGAATATCTCGGTCAACACTGTGAAATACCATATCAAAAAGGCCCTTTCAACTCTGATTAAAAATCTGAAGAAATATTTTTGATTCTGCTACCCGACAAAAGCATTTCCGTGTCTATAAAACATGAAAGACATGGAAGACATTATTACCGATTGGCTCTCTGGCGAGTGTTCAGCAGATGAAAAGAATCGTCTCGATGCATGGATTAGGGAAAGTCCTGAGAATAAGGAATACTTTATCCAAAGAAGAGAAGTATGGTTTTCTTCAATGATCTCCGAAGAAAAGGAGAGATTCGAGCCATTGAGGGCATTCTCAAAGTTCTTGATGAAAAAGAATGTCTTGCCTCGGAGACCGACTCGAAGGCATAGGTGGATTCGCATTGCTGCCGGATTTGTAGCGGTAGCTTTCGTGACAGGCCTTTTGCTATCTCCAATTTTATTCCGGCAGAAGTCCGTCATCCCTGATACATTGTCCTTTGTGACACAACGTGGTTCCAGAACTTCGTTGAAACTCCCTGACGGAACTCAGGTATGGCTTAATTCTGAATCGGAACTTCGCTATTCGACCGAATATGGAAAAACAGAAAGGAGGGTGGAATTAAAAGGCGAGGCTTATTTCAATGTACGTCACGACGATGATGTTCCTTTCTTTGTCAGTTCCGGAGAAATTACGGTAACTGACCTCGGCACAATATTTACCGTAACCAATTACGATGATGAAGGAACTCTTTCAACCTCTCTCATAGAAGGCAGCATCGCTTTCCAAATCGAAGGGGATATTTCCAGCCAAGAATTGATGCCCGGACACACTGTCACCTATGACAAGTCCAAAGGGACATCTAAAATCACCCAAAATACAACAGACGCTACGGGGAGTTGGATTAGAGGCGAATATGTCTTCGTTGATGAGCCGCTAGCATCAATAACGCGCAAACTTGAGAGAGGGTTCAATGTCAACATTGACATTGAGGACGAAGACCTCTGCCAGCTTCGTTTCAATGGTCATTTCAACGACAGCATCACAAATGCGGGAGACATACTAGAAACCCTCTCTGTAACAGGCCGTTTCCATATAGAAACCAAAAGTGAGGGCTATGCAATACGACGTTGAGGATTTGTCCTTTTCGTTATCATAACGCTAATCATTAATTATAACTCAAAACAAGTGAAAATGAACTGCTTGATAAAAACTTTGTTCATGCTTCCAATTGTGGCAATATGCTTTTCTGTGACAGCCAATGCCGAATCTTTCAAGATTAAGAATATGTCTGTCGGCAAAGCCATGGCAGAAATCCAAAAACAGACGGGCTATTCCTTTGTTTTCGCATCTGAGGATCTAAATGTCGATAAAACAGTTTCTGTCGATGCCGAGGATTTGGACGATGCCATATCACAGGTTCTCTCTGGGCAAAGTGTCACATGGAACATCAAGGGAAAGAGCATCGTGGTACAGAAGGTTCCAGAATCTGTACGAGAACCAATAAGTGATTCTCGGCTCGTAAGGGGAATAATCCTAGATGAGAATGGACTTGGGGTGGCAGGTGCCTCCGTAATCATAAAGGGAGGGACCCGAGGTGTCATTGCCGATGAAGATGGACGTTTTGCGCTTGATGCAAGTCAAGGTGAGATATTCGTGGTAAGTTTCCTTGGCTATGAAGACAAGGAAATAGCCCCATCTTTTGATGGAGAAATGACGATAAAGCTCGTTCCTAAAGCGAATGCTCTAGACGAGGTTACGATTGTTGCCTACGGTACTCAGAGAAAGGCTAGCGTGATAGGCTCGATTTCAACGATCAAGACAGAACAACTTGCGTCGCCTGTAGGACAGCTTTCAACAAGCCTTGCCGGCAAGCTTGCAGGGATAGTAGTAATGCAGAGGACAGGAGAGCCTGGAGCCGGAGCTGATTTTTGGATTCGTGGTGTTAACACTTTCGGAGCAAACAGTAGGCCATTGGTTCTCGTGGACGGAATAGAGCGCGATATGGATCTGGTCGATGTCGATGACATCGAATCTTTTTCCATCCTCAAGGATGCCACAGCCACTGCGCTTTACGGAGTACGCGGGGCTAACGGCATCGTACTGATTACCACAAAACGAGGCTCCGAAACCTCACCAAAAGTGAGTTTCAAGGCGGAGTTTGGTGTGACTCAGCCAGTAAAGCTTCCTACTCTTGCCAACACTTCGCAGTGGATTGATTTCTTCAACCAACTCTATCTTGACGAGGGTTCAGCCGCACCTATATCTGTCGAAGACAAGAGGAAATATCTGTCTGGGGAAGATCCTGATCTCTATCCTTCTGTCGATTGGATCAAAACAATATATAAAGACATGGCTACCACGAATCGCATCAATGTGAATGTAACGGGTGGTACCAGAAGCGTTCGCTATTACGTAGGCGGAGCTTATTATAGGGAGGGCGGAATATTCAATGTCGAGAACAAAGACAGATACGATGCTCAGATGAATTTCAATCGGTTCAGTTTCAGGTCGAACATCGACATCGATATAACTAAGACTACTACCCTAGGCCTATCGCTTTCCACTCAGTACACATCGAAGAATACACCTTCAGGAAGCTTGTCGGATCTGTATGCCTATACTCTCTACCACACTCCAGTCGCAACCCCGACAATTTATTCCGACGGTACGCTAGCAAATCCAGAGAACGGCCACAACCCCTACAACCTTCTCAACGAATATGGTTATGTGCGGTACAACAACATAGTGGCGCAGTCGTTGATGTCTCTTACCCAAGATCTTTCCCCGTACATTACTGAAGGTCTGAAAATCAATGCGAAGTTTTCTTGGGACGCTCAGAACGGCAATACTTTGAACAGAAGGAATTCTCCTTCTCTCTACTACGCTACTGGACGTGACGCTGACGGAAAACTCATATTCGTCCAGCAGACCATTGGAACCAACTACATGTCTCTTTCCAGGAGCAATACAAGCTGGACTACCATAAACCTTGAGGTATCGGCAAACTACGAGAAGACGTTCGCATCTTCGCACAGAGTTGGGGCGATGTTCCTCTACAGCATACGGAAATCCTCCAACAATGTACCTGCGAGCTATATCTATGCGTTCGCGTATAAGAATATGGGAATAGCTGGAAGGGCTACATACTCTTTCAAGGACAGGTATTTTGCAGAGACTAACTTCGGTTATAACGGCAGCGAGAATTTTGCTCCGGGACACCGATTCGGGTTCTTCCCTTCCATCGCCATAGGCTATATGATAAGTAACGAACCTTTTTGGGATGGCGTGAAGGACTATGTCGATGAGTTGAAGATCAAGGCTTCCTATGGAAAGATAGGCAACGACCAGATTGGAGGAAACAGACGTTTCGCCTACAACACCACCATGAACACCTCTGCAGCCGGTTTCACTTTCGGAATGAATGGAGGCAAGTTCAACACCGGAATCACCACTGGTGACTATGGCAATCCTAACGTTGAATGGGAACAGGCGACAAAAGCAAACATCGGTTTGGAGGTCTCTCTCTTCAAGGAATTCAAGCTTCAGGCGGACTGGTTCTACGATAAAAGGACTGGAATCTTCATCATGAGAGAGTCTATGCCATCTGTTGTTGGAAACAATGTCGATCAATACGTAAACCTTGGACGGATGAGAAACAAAGGCATCGACTTGGGTCTTCAGTATGAACATACCTTTTCCAATAAGCTTTATCTCTCAGCGAGAGCCAACTATACATTCAACCGCAACAAAAAACTCTACGATGACAAACCGGATCAGATTTGGAAGTATCAAAACCTTGCAGGTTTTGCCTTCAACCAACAGTTTGGCCTCATTGCGGAAGGTCTTTTCGCCGACCAGGACGACATCGATCATTGGCCTGTACAAGAATTCGGAAAGGTGCAGCCAGGAGACATTAAGTATAGGGACATTAACGGAGATGGTGTAGTGAACACCTACGACAAAGTTGCTATAGGCTACACAACAGTGCCAGAGATTAACTACGGTTTCGGTGTCAGTGCTGGCTGGCATGGATTCGATGCTTCAGTATTCTTTACCGGAGTGTCCCATGTGACCCGAATCATAGGAGGACAGCTTCTCTTCGGAGCATCATACAATGTGATGAGGCTTGGCCAGGTTTATGAAGACGTGGCCCTTCATCACTGGACTAAAGCCAACTCTAATCCTGATGCCAAATATCCAAGAATCTCTCTCAGCAAAATAGATAATAATCAGCAGCCTTCTACCTACTGGCAACGCAATATGAGCTTTATTCGTCTGAAGAATGCTGAAATTGGATACACCATTCCACGTAAATTAACGAAGAAGATAGGCCTCTCTACGGTAAGGGCCTATGTTCAAGGAACGAACCTCCTTACTTTCAGTAAATTCAAGCTTTGGGACCCAGAGCTTGACGCTTCTTATGGTAACGTTTATCCAACGGTTCGCACCGTCAATTTTGGCCTAAATCTCAATTTCTAACACGCAAAACGATGAAAAAAATATACTTGCTTGCAACTTGCCTGACTATGGCGCTTTTGCTTTGTTCCTGCGACAGCTGGTTTGATGTCACGCTTGACGACCAGGCAAACATGGAAGAAATATTCAGTAAAAGGGCGACGACGCATAATTATCTCAGCCATATTTATTCCTATATTCCTCTGGAAGAGGAGGTAGTGGGAAGTGATGGCTGGGTGGTTGCTAGAAGCGATGAGGCGCTTTTCTCTTTCTATCAATGGGTGAACTACATCCCGTACAGAACAGGCAATTATAGTAGTGCCACCCCAACATCGGCTTTGTTCTTCAACTATTGGGAAAAATTCTACATTGCCATAAAGCAATGTACTATATTCATGGACAATGTTTCTCTTGACCTAGATGACAATGAGACAGTGCGGACCTACATGAAGGCAGAGGCAAGATTTCTGAGGGCGTACTATTATTTCTGTCTTTTCCGTCAATATGGTCCTGTCTTCATTTGGGGTGATCGAGACTCGGACGAAACCATTCTAGGAAGTTCAATCGATAGGAATACTGTTGAAGAAAATATCGAGTTTATGGTTTCGGAATTGGACAAGGCGGCGGTAGACCTTCCTCTCTATGTGTCTGATACCGGAGAAGGGGCTGACACTTGGCAGGGTAGGGTGACTAAGGGAGCGGCGCTTGCTCTAAAGGCTAGAATTCTTATGACGGCCGCATCTCCTCTTTACAACGGAGGAGGCGCACAGGGCAATGCTAACTACATCTACAAAGGAATGACTAACAAAGACGGGCATTACCTATTTCCCCTGGTATATGATCCGGAAAAATGGAAAAGAGCGGCGGAAGCATGCGAAGACGTACTTTCCCTGAATATTTATGCTCTCTGCACCAACTCCACTGAGGCGGATCCTCTCCAAAGAGCAGCATCCGCTTATGAAAGCATATTCCAAGAGCCATGGAACAGTGAAACCATTTGGGGTTGGTGGTCAAGAACATCGTCTGCGTACACTTATTTGGGGGGCAGTGGAGCTTCTATAGGTGTCTCTATACCGCCACACATAATGCCTTATGCTGGGTTTGGAGGAATAGCCCCTTCGCTAAAACTTGTGGATTCCTATCCTATGGCAAAGTCCGGCCGCTATCCAGTTACTGGCTATGAAGGTTCCAATGACTACTCAAGACCTATAGTGGATGACAAGTCTGGATACAAAACCGATGGCTTTACCGAAGGGTACAAGCAACCTGTGGATGCATCATGGGCTCCAGCCATCAAGGCACACAACAGCACGATAGGCAGAGATGCCAGATATTATGCCTGCATTGTTCCGAATGGGTTCTATTGGCCTTGCCAGGCTCTTAACAAGAAGACGACATTGTACAATAATTCCGAATGCACGTCGCGGTGGTCTGCCGTAAATGACTGCCTTCGCGTAGGGTTTGCTTGGAGAAAATACTACAAGCCAAATACAATCTTTAACAATACTGGAGACTATCAGGCTGTAAAATACGTCTATCCTGCATTCAGGCTGGCAGAAATCTATCTCAGCCTTGCTGAAGCTTACAACGAAATGGAGCCGAGAAACGAGGCCAAGGCATTTGAAAACCTGAATAAAGTCAGGAACCGCGCGGGGCTCAACAACATCGAAGATGCCTATCCGGAAATTCATGGCAATCAGGATCTTCTTCGCTGGTGCATCCAGAAGGAAAGAATGGTCGAATTCGGAATGGAGGCGATGAGACACTACGATGCCACCAGATGGATGATAGCAAAGTCCGAATATCCTTCGGCAAACTGGACCCTAAATCTGAGCGCCTCGAATTATGAGGATTCTTATAAGAGGGTGAGCACCGATTTCGTTGGGGATCCCGCTACATTCTCTGATAGGGACTATCTCTTCCCGATAAGCTCCCAGCAGCTTGCCGAGATGACCAATATGACGCAAAACTATGGATTTTAAAGATGCTGTAAGATGAAACAATCAACACTAATCAATATCTTGACAGTCTGCCTATTGTTCATGACAGTTGCATGCGAGGACGACCGTAACAACTACATGGTGGATGACAGGGTCTCATACCTAAAAGGAGGCCTCGTCGATGTGTCTGTTCTTGACGAAAAATATGAACTCTGCATTATCAAGAGTGGCAAGGGGCTCGAGAGTGCAACAGTTTCTCTAGCCTTGTCTAACGAGAAACTAGCTGCCTTCAACGAGACTCAGTCTTCTGCATGGACTGCGCTAGGAGAGAACGATTGTTCTTTTTCTGCAAAGACGGCTGAATTTAACAAATCGGATGTCAGGAAAATAGTGAATGTCACTTGGGATGAGGAATCCTTGTCACCTTCAATACTAGGAGGGGATAAGGTGTTTCCGATTTCGCTATCTGGGACGGGTGTCGAGGTTAACCCCGACAGAGACTTCATTGCGTTGCGTCCAGTATTGACAACTGTATCGTTTGATCAGAAGATGGGCGGTATCTTGATGCCATCATTGGAGTTGGAACACCATGACACTGTCAACTCTTCTTTGTCTGTCAATATTCCGGTCCTCTCCAAGGACATCACCGTGAATCTTATGATTGACAATTCCCAGATTGATGCTTATAATGAAGAGAATGCTACGAATTACACAGCGGCGCCTGACGGTCTGGTATCTTTGATTACGCCTTCAGTTATAATTTCGTCTGGTAAGATTTCGGCAGTCTTCAGCTATGTCCTCGACTGTTCCAAGTTTTATGTAGATGGGACGTTAGCAGAATTTACCTCTTATCTTGTGCCAATAGTAATAGAAAGCACTTCTGATGCTGGACTTGTCATTGGGCAGAGTGTTATGTACGTACCAATTGTTCCTCTAGAAGTAAGAACGCTCATGGGACCTTGGACAGTCCTCGAAGGGCAATCCCAGTGTTACGGACTTGAAGAAGGTCGACCGAATTGGGCAGCTGCCTACACTGTCGACCGAATGGTTGACGGCTCTCTTGCTACGGAATGGATATCTATGTGGGAGCATGATAATGTATTCCCAATGTCTTTTGTGTTCGACACAGGAGCACCTCATATTTTTAATACTCTCAAGATAAAAGATCATGGTACATTCCAGGGTAATTATCGCGACTACGAATTCTATGTGGCAACGGAATACAAAGGGGCTGAAACCGAATGGACATTGATAGCAAAAGGGATGCGAGGATACAGCTGGCTTTCCGGTGGCAATACATATGATTTTGAGGTGCAGTCCGAGAAGATAGGTCGCTATCTGAAGTTTGTCATCCTGAAGGCCCAGAACTCTTCGGGAGACTACATTCACGGACGAGGGAAACTTTGCGAGGTATTCGGAGAGGGACTTTAACGGATATTCAATGACAATGATTCATTTAAGACTTGTAGGCATTTGTGCATCTGTGACTGCCTTCTTCATAGGTGCAGGCATTTGTTCGAATGTTTCGGCCTGTTCTGACCACGATACTGAAAGTTCAGCGTCTACTAATCATGGCGATGGGTCAGGAACGAATACTGGAGAAGTTGATGAACACAAAGCTCCATGTTTTGCCGATATGGTACTCTGCTATGGTGGAAGCCATCATAGGAAACCATTCCTATGGGAAACTTCCCGTTTCGCCGACTATGTTACAATAGACTATGGCGAAGGCGAGAAGTGGCTTTTCGACTCTTTCCTCTTCTTGGAATTCTGCAATGTATCACGCGGCGATGGAGTCCGATGGTCTTACATGACCGGCTACTCCCAGGGAGACAATCGTTCTGCTACGAAGGAATTGTGGACGGAGTTGTTGGATTATTGGTTCGAGAAAGGCAATGGCTTCGAAGCATTGGATCAAGCTGTTTCGGAGGCTGCGTCCAGGCTTGGGGAACCACCTTACAAGAGAAAGGTGATTGTCTCGGTCCCTGATCCGATTCTCCACAGCCAATATGACGATGAATCGACTCCGACCGATTACTGGGGCGAAATTGACGGGAAGAGAATGGACTTCTCAAAACCCGCCGACCGCATTTCTGTCAGCAAGTGGTTCATCGATGAAGTCATCCGAAGATTCAGAAATAGCTGTTTCAAGCAAATTGAACTGGACGGCTTCTACTGGATTTCTGAGGAGATCCCTACATCTACAGAGGGATGGTGCTATGAACTAAAGAAATCCGATCTTTTTTTGCCTTCAGTTGTTGCATATTCGCATTCTAAAGGCTACCACTACTACTGGATTCCTTATCGTATGGCGGCTGGCTATCGAGATTCTGCCAAGTATGGTTTCGATTATGTCTGGATGCAGCCAAATTATTTCTGGCATGCCGACAAATACCCATTTTCTGAGACCATGCTGGCAATTCGAGATGCAGGCCTAGGCATGGAAATAGAGATGGATGCAGCCCTACTTTCAAATAACGAAAACGGATTTTTAAACAAACGGCGGTTTCGTGACTATTTGGATAATGCCAAAAGATCCAGTCTTTATGGAAAGAGTCCATTTGCCTACTATATTGGCGGAGACGATTTTAGGTTGCTGAAACAATCGACAGATGAGGAAGATCGTAAAATTTTCTGCGAATTTTGCGATTTCGTGGTGAATAATCCCTTCAAAGAGAAAGTGCTTTGCAGACGAAATGATGATTAATGTATCACGTTGGGGGACTGTTCAGACAGCATTTTAGCAATATTCAGGTTGCTGAAGACCCATGCCTCGCATTCGGGACTTCATTGGAGACTGGTCTTTCCAGCTCAGGCAGGCAGTATGGGTCATCTCCATGCTGGGTTCTGGGGAAGGGTCCTCCTTGCGCCCATCTGTTTCCTGAGATGTTATATTGATGTGATTCGACTGGCTTCTGCGCTCTGATTCGCTGATAGAACTGTATGAAGTCTGCTCTTGTTATCTCCAACTCATTTGCATCCAGGTGAAACACTGGATTCTTTTTTATGCATGTAACCATTTGTTGCCCATACCAATTTCGGATTGTTTCGAAGAAAGATTATAACATGCCCTGTAAGGGTCTGATCAAGGTTGCGGATCAAAGTCGCTAAGGAAGAAGCGCAGACGTGAAAACCACCAGAATATATCGGAGACATCGACCTTTCAAGATTCTTGCGAATTCTGCTGTTTTTGTTTGCGGTAAGGCAGCTAAACGGTACATCAGGCCATAACTTACCGAAAGGTAAGCGAGTTCCCTTTCGGTGCCTTATTGTACGATTTCATTTTTATGCTGAACTTCGCAATGTTAAGATGATAGCGACAATAAATAAGTTAGTACAATTGATAATCGGTAAATTATGAAATCAGTAGAAGTTACGGAAAAGGGCAAGAACTTCACGGCAGTGAATGTTGGAAAGCTTAGCGAGATCAAGGATTATGTGCTCCCGATGGGTGACATTCAGATTCCGGGCAAGGTCTTCGTTGGCCAAGCTCTCCAGACCACCGGAAGCGAGCTCTCATTCCAGACATTGATCCCAGGGCAGGATAGCGGATTCCTTCACACTCACAAGACCCACGAGGAACTCTATTTCATTCTCAAGGGCGAAGGTGAATATCAGGTTGACGGCGTGGCCTTTCCTGTATCCGAGGGTAGCATAGTGCGCGTTGCGCCGGCTGGCAAGCGAGCTCTCAAGAACACCGGCGCAGGCGAAATGCTGATGCTTTGTGTCCAGTACAAGGCTGATAGTTTCTCCGATGGCGATTCTCCAGCAGCCGACGGCGATATTCTTAAAGAGCCGCTCAACTGGTAGTATCCATAAGTTAGTAACCGAATATTTTTCGGCCGCCAATCATCTATTGCCGGCTGAAATTATTACTTTTGATTTATGGATAGAAAAATCGTGCAGGACGCTACATTCCCTAAATGTCCGATCCGCAACATTCTCTCGCATATAAGCGAAAAGTGGACTTTTCTGGTGCTATACACTCTAGAGAACAACGGAAAGATGCGCTTCAATGACATTTACAGATGCATCCCGGACATCTCACAAAAAATGCTTGCGGCGACTCTCCGCACTCTCAAAGAGGACGGAATCATTTCGCGCACCATATATCCCGAAGTCCCGCCCAAGGTCGAGTATGAACTTACGGATAGGGGATTGAGCCTTCTTCCACACATCGATTCGCTCATTGGATGGGCGATCAAGAATTTTGACGATATCCTTGCCGATAGAAAAGCAGCCCAATAGCGCTGCCCTACATCAGCATCCATTCCGTGCTGTCGTTCTCTGGAGTGTGAGCGAATGGCCTTCGTAAGTAACAGATTATCAATGCATGCGCGAGAGGTATCGCTCTCCCCTGCCAAAATAAGCCGGGCTGAGCAAAAGGCATTAATGAATAATTGATTATCAGGCACATGGGTGGCGCTTCCTGCTCACCCTCCCTATCTGGTATGGAGAACCTGAAAAGAATAGAAAGCGTCCTGAACATTGTTCATGAGCTGCCATTCGTGAGCCTGGATTCCGGATTGGTGGTGGATGACGCTGGCGGAAAGCTAAGACGACGTGGTTGTGGTGCATGGGGTGACGAGAAGGGCGTCCAAAGGGAAGGAGCGCAAATGTGAAAGAGGAAAATCTCGAATGAAAAATTTCCTGGGGTCTGCCTTAGCGGCAGGGGACGGAACCCCTGAGATCGTTCCTCATGAGCTTCGCAGATGCTCACTCAATTTTTATTTGCGTTTCAAACATAGGAACTCTTTCACACAGGGTTTTGTGCCTGGACCG
>Ga0256406_1006199_pt1 | contig 12134 bp, 13 predicted proteins | sample RumenRJG_03DNA_FD_185986 | JGI IMG/M metagenome (GOLD analysis project Ga0256406, IMG submission 185986) | Bovine rumen microbial communities from Lethbridge, Alberta, Canada - RJG_03 | ecosystem: Host-associated > Mammals > Digestive system > Stomach > Rumen | place: Canada: Alberta | collected...
ATGGCAAGCGGCGGGCATGACACAAACACAAGATACACAACCTAATAATATTGATAATTACATTTCTAATCGTAATAACATCGAATAGCACAATTAAAAGAAAGGGGCGAACCATGAAAGACGACGTTTTGGAAATGGCAAAGGAACTTCAGGCGCGGCCGGAACTGCGGCAGCTGATGAAAGAAGCGGCGACGGCATCCCCCGCAGTCCTGGAAACACTGTTGCGGGAAATGGGATTGAAGGCGGAAGGGGCGGACAGATGAAAATAAGACTTGACGGAACGCGGGACGAGATCCGGGAAGCGCTGGACGATCTGCGGGCCGTCCTGGACGTTTCCAGCGTGTCGGAATTCTATCCGGACAGGGGAAGCAAAACTGCCGGGCGGGTGTACCTGGAAGCCGGACGGAGATCTGCGGACGGAGATCTGCGGGGCCGTTTCGATCCGGACACGGTGGAAGCCCTGCAGGGGATCCAGGACAACGTATACACGGCCCGCGGGTGGCAATGTATGCCCGCCGGTAACGAATGGCTGCGGGGCCTGCTGGAAATGTGTGCGGGGATCCTGGACGCCGGAATACTGGACGTTATCACGCCCGCCGATCTTGAGCAGCTGACCGCCGAAAATTTCCATACAGTGCGGCACGCTGCCGAAATGCTGTTGACCGTCGCACCGTACCGAATACCGGGAACGACTGACGGGCCATTTTCATAACAGGGGGCAAGACATGAATACAGTACAGAAAGCGGAAGCGATCAGTAACGACGCATTTGATATTGCCGGATATAAGGAAAAGCCCGCCGGTAAACAATGGGTAATGCTTGTTTTGAATATTGCCCGGCAGTACGTCCGCGAAGGACTGCGCTTTACTGACAAGGATTTAGAACAGCTTACCGAAGACAATTATCACACGGCACGTTTTGCCGCTGAGATTGTCCGCGACCTGCAGGCGACTGAAGCGGCACAGGCTATCTTTCGCTTGCAGTAATTGCATAATATACGGCAGTTGCACCGAATTATAAGAACAGGGGGCACAGGGTACACAATGGGCACAATATGGACAGTATGCAACATGAAAGGCGGCAGCGGGAAAACGACAACAGCGGCGGCCCTTGCACAGTGCGCCAGTAAGGAAGGGCGGCGCGTCCTATCCGTTGACCTTGACCCGCAAGGCAACCTTTCTTTTACACTGGGCGCAACCCAAAACGGGGGCACGATGCAGGTATTGCAGGGGAAAGAACCCGCGTTATACATACAGAAAGGCAACGCCGGGGACGTACTGCCGGGCGGGCCTGATCTGCAGACGTTGAAATCAGGACGCGGGGCGGCCCTGCTGTTGCAAAAGGCCCTTTCTTCTTACCGGCACAGATATGACCTAATCATCATAGACACCCCGCCGACGCCGGGAATATTGCAGCTTAACGCACTGCAGGCAGCTGACGGGGTAATAATTCCGTTGTCGCCGTCGATCTATGCGGCGCAGGGCCTTGCGCAGGTTATTAAGATTGTGCGGGAAATGCAGCAGAGCAACAGCGCCTTGCACGTTCTGGGCGTCGTCGTGACGCAGAAACAGGGCCGGGCAAACGTAGACAAGCAAGTTATAACCGCCATTAAAGAAGGAACTGAGCGGGCGGGCCTTCCTTATTTGGGCGAAGTCAGGGCAGCGGCGGCAGTACGCGAAGCGCAGGCAATGCGGGCCAATCTTTACGAATATGCACCCGACAGCAAACCGGCGCAGGATTATGCAACAATATATACACAACTTACACAAGTAAAATAAATTGAATAAGTGATATAATAAGAATATGGCGAACAACAGGAAAGGAAGGTTATCACAATGGCAAAGAAAAACGGTTTCACAGGTATAGGCGCAGACGTCGCCGACGCGATCAGCAACGCAACGACAGAAACAGCCCCGGAAGAAAAGAGCATAGCGCAGGGCCTGCCGAAAGGACTGCCCCGGACGGAAGGCAAGTTACCGCGCATTAACATGGCGTTTCTGCCGGAAAATTACAAATATCTTTGCGTTATCGCTGCACTTAACGGCATGACACTGGGCGCCTATATCAATTATCTGATTGAAAAAGACCGCACAGCGCACGCCGCGCAGTATGAAAAGGCGCAGCAGCTGCAGCGGGAAATTATGAACGAAATGCAAGGGGGTGCCAATGGCGAAGAATGACGATCAGGACATTGACGAACTATTAAAGCAGCCAGGCGAAGCGCCGGACATTTCCGAAGGCATGGCAATGGCTCTAACCGACGGTAACGAATGGATTACGTTTGAAAACGAAGAGCAGGCGTGGCAATGGCATAATGAACAGGTTGAAAAAAAGATAGAAAAAACCGAAGAAATGCGGAAAACAGTCTATCAGAAAACACTTGAAGACCTGAGCGAAGAAGAGCGGGGCATAATACAGGACGGTTACAAGGAACAGAACGACGCCGGAAAGGTTATTTTTATTGAAGAAGATGATCTGCACGCCCTTGACGTTGATGCAGTAAGTTGGCCCCGGAAGAAGGAAGCGGGCGCCCTTGCCCTGCAGTGCTATCAGAACACAACCGCCGCTTATATCTCATCATTAAAGATACAGGCCAATATTGTTAGGTTGTTTCTGAATGATAAGAGCGGGGAAAGATACACACCCGACGACCGCCGCATGATGCAGCTAGAACAGGGCAACACACTTGAAACACTTTCGGGCCTGATCGTTTACAACGACGAACGGGGCCGGGCCCTTCCTGACGCGATCAGCGAAGACAAGGAAGCCGCCAGTAAGATAAAAGACGACTTTCCGGCACGGGTTGCGGACTTCCTGCAGTCAGATCAGGCGGGCAGGTTCCTTTCTTCCTTTACCGGCGCCCGCGAATGGTTCCAGAATGTGAAAGCAGACGACGGCCCGGACTTCTTCGCGGCAGCGTCGGCAATCCTACACCCGGAAGAAACAGCGGCGGCATTTATGTGGGCCGTCAAATGGCCCGGAATGACAAGGCAAAAGAAAGGCACTGCGCAGGACTTCGCGCAGTTTCTTCTTAGATGCAACCCGTTTTTACCTGCTGCCCCGCTAGTACGGCACGCCCTTGACGACAATTACATGACCTTGCCATATTGGCAACCCGGCAAGCTACTGGGCAAGGCTAACAGTGTAAACGTCCGGGCCCTGCAGAAATTGCGTGATGATTCCTTGCGTGAAACCGTCACAGGCGTAGCAGTTGCCGACGACGTTTTATCTATGCAAGTGCTGATTGATACAACGCAGAAAGTTGCGAAGAAATGGGGCGTCGGCGTTGCAAAACTCTTTCAAGTTGCGGCGGGGCAGCTTGCTATCAATAACCATTTTCCGTTACCTAAAACAGCGCCGTTAAAGAAAGAAGTTTCTATACCGTTTGACGACTTCGCGCGGGCACTGGGCAGACGTATCGACCCGGAAGACGACACGCCGAAGGAAAAGCAAAGAGCGAAGGACGCCCGGAAAAACGCAAAGAAAAGAGTAACGGAAAGCCTTAACGCCCTGTATTCTATGACGTTTATATATCGTGATCAGCGACACGGACTAATGGACGTGCGTTTAATACAGGAAAAAGGACAGACCGTTTCCCCTAACATCATGCTAACATTTTCTGACCGTTGCGCCCGCATCCTATCAGCGTGCCCGCGCAGTACCGTGCCGAAGGCGCTATTTAAGATTGATAATAACGACGCGACTGCCTATTTATTGGGCCTTGAATTATCCCAATATTACAATATGTACGCCAATCAGGACAAAGGCAGGAACAACCGGCGCAAGGTTGCAAGCCTTCTTTCCGTCACTGATCTGCCGACGTACAAGCAACTACAGAAAACAGCTAACACACAGCACTGGACTGACCGCATAAAAGAACCGTTTGAAAGGGCACTAGACACATTAACCGCCGGGGGCATCCTGCAAACGTGGGAATATTGCAAGGCCCGGGGCATACCGCTGACAGATCAGGAAGCGGCAGCAGTTGGCGACAGTTACGAAAACTTTGCCGGGGTTTATGTCAAGTTTGAACTGCAGGACGCGCCCGATCTGACAGAACAACGACAACAGCACCGCGAAAAGGTTACAAAGCGGATAGAAAAAGCAAAGACCCGGGCCAGTAAAAGGAAGGCAGCAGACGACGCCCCGAAGGCGTAACGCAAGGCAGGGGGTAACCGCTCAACCGCTAGGGGGTAACCGCTTGACCGCTAGGGGGTAACCGCTTGACCGCTAGGGGGTAACCGCTTGACCAAAGCACCCACAAAAAACCCTGTATTTATGCGGGTTTCAGGCACCCCGTTTTTCTTAATAATGTTAACAATGTTAATAATGTTAACAGTGCGGTTCCCTGCGAAGGCATCGCAGGGCCCGCGATATAATGCCGGTAAAGAAGAAAGCGAAGGACGTCGCAACCGCAAAAGAAGCAATAAAAAACCGGTAATCGCTATGCGAAAACCGGATTCTCCTTCTAAACATGTTAGATGAGTTCTTGTGTTCTTATTATAGCAAAGAAAGGCCCACTATCAAGGCATTGTCTAAGGAAACTTTCCTTTACAGGCGAAGGACAAGACCGGCGACAGGGTGGGGGCTTTCAAATCTTTGTGAAGACGTCCGGCGCATATTCCTGCCGCCTGCAGTGTTTTCCCCCTCTGAAATGTTTACGACATTTTTTTGAAGCCGCACCGGCGCCGAAGCTAGATTTTACCGGGCGACGGCCCGCCCCCTATCCTATCCGGCAGGCAGGGCCGTAGACGACCGGCGCACAGACCGCAATTTAGCACATAACGAGCGACGCCGGGCCCCGCCCAGGGTGAACCCTGCAGCGCTGCCGCCTTCATTAATGCGTCGGTTGCCTTCTTTTTATCGGGGGAATATGCGCGAAGGGGGTGTTATTTCCGAATAAAAATAAATTATTTATTGGAAAATATCGCGGAATTGTAGCAAGATACGCCGACGGCAGACATTTAAGGGGCAACCCCTTACACCCGGAAATAAAATAATTATTTTAGAAAATAAAAGACGACTGCCGGGCAAGGCAGCCGCCAGAACGAAGCACACAACCGCGCGGGGCACACCGCACGGGCACAGCGTCATCATAGCACACATGGCGCGGAAAGGGCAAAATAATGACAAGAGACGAAGCACGCGACGAAATCAAAAACCGTTGGCGGGAATTGTACCGGGCCGACAGGGGGCACGGCGATCAGGCGGGGATTATCTGCCCATTATGCGGCAACGGCGAAGGCAGTAGCGGCACAGGGATAAGGCCGTGGAACGGGCACCCGGGAAAACTTCACTGTTTTAAGTGCGGTTTTTCCGGCGATATATTTGACCTGCTGCAGCAGGACGGGGCAACGCCCTGCACGGACTATAACAGCGCCCTGCAGTATGCTGCCGAACGGTTGGGCCTTCGCATAGATCAGCACGGCGACGACTGGGCAGAATGGAAAGCACAGCACCCGGGCAATTTTAAGAAAACGGCGGCCCCTGCTGCCGATCAGGGCAAACAACCCGCCGCCGATCAGACAAAACCGGCGTTTCTTTCTTTACAGGCGGCGCAGGAATATTTTTATACTTGCGTCGGCAATCTATGGAAATCACCGGCGGCCCTTGAATACGTCCGGGGCAGGGGACTGGGCGAAGACGTACTTGTAAATTATGGCGTCGGTTACGATCAGAACAGCGACCCGGCAGGAACAGGCTACCCAACGCCCCGCATAATTATACCGTCGGACAACACCCAATCTATGCACTATACTGCGCGCGCGATCAGCGACGACGCACAAATAAAGAAAATGAACCCGAAGGGCGTGCCGGTTGATCTATTCAACACCCGGGCATTATGGCGGGGGCAGGCGTGCTTTATTGTAGAAGGCGCTTTAGATGCGCTATCCGTCCTTGAAGTCGGCGGGCAGGCAGTTGGCCTTAACAGCACGGCAAACGCGGGCAAGCTGCTGCAGCTGCTGCAGAAAAGGCCCACAAAGTCGCCGCTGATTGTCTGCACGGACAACGATGAAGCGGGCAACGGGGCCGCCCTTCTTCTTACCGGCAAGGCAAAGGACAAGACGACAGGCAAGCCGCTGCCGGGCCTTGAGTCAGTCGGCGCAACCTTCATAACATGGAACATATCAGGCAGTTGCAAAGACCCGAACGAAGCATTGACGACAAACCGCGAACAATTCCGGGCAGCAGTCGGGGCCGCGATCAGGGCAGCAGAAGAAAAGGCAGCGCAGGCCATAGAAGAAGAAAAGAACAGGCATATTCTGCCGGTCAAGGACTTCGCGGAAAGTTTCCAGGCACACCGCGAGAAGTACACGAAGAACCTTCGCACCGGGTTTCTTAACCTTGACAAGACATTGGGCGGGGGATTTACGAACGAACTTTATACCTTAACGGCAGAAACAAGCACCGGCAAAAGCGCCATAGCATCGGTTATAGCGCAGAACATAGCGCAGGCAGGCACGCCCGTTCTTTATTATGCGCTTGAAATGTCGAAAGATGAATTTATCGCCCGGGGTGCGTCCGCGATCAGTAAGGAAATGAGCGAAGCGGCGGCAGTATTTGGCGGCGACGCGCAGGCGATAAAGTACGGGGAAATACTAAACGAAACATTTGACGAACGAACAGGGAAATTTTACAAGCGTCCATATTCACAATATGCGAAATACGTCGCGGAATATATGCGCCGTTACGGAGATAATCTATATTTCATAGAAGGCGGGATAAACGGCAGGACGGCCCGGAGCATTGCCGACGACGTGCGGAAATTTAAGCAGGAACACAGCGCCGGGCGCGTTTGCGTTGTCGTCGATTATATGCAGCTGCTGACTGCAGACCCCGACGACAGGGAACAGCGCGACCCAATGACAAAAATGTCTGCTGCCGTTAAGACACTGAAGGCGCTAGCAAGTCAGGAAGGGGCCGCCGTCCTTGCCCTTTCTTCTATGGCAAACGACAAGACGGGGCAGCGGGTTGACGTTATGAGCGGCAAATATAGCGGCGACATTGGATTTACTGCAGGCGTTGCACTGGGTTGGAATTGGGACGGCGTGACCAACGTCCGGGCCGATGATAAGGACGCGGAAACGGGCAGGCCGTTGCGTGATCTGAACAAAGAACGCGACAGGGCCCGGGGCTTTAGGGTTATGTTACTGGACGTACTGAAGAACCGAAGCAACGACAGGGACACAACGACGCGCCTGCAATATTATCCGGCATTTAACTACATCATCGAAAACACCGACGCCGGGGCAATCGGTTGGAATGATCCTATAAGCGAAGCACCGGCGCCAGTGAAGAAGGAAACGGGCCGCGATAAAACGCGCCGCGAATATATGGCGGCATTTGAGCGGGCACAGGCAAAGGCAGCAGGCGGGCCGGTCAGCTTTATTACATTTGTTGACGAACTGGGCGACGGGGCGACGACGAAGAAGGCCGCCAACATGATAGAAGAACTTGCCATTGATCTAATCATAGAAGGCACCGGCAGGGCCCGCACGATCAGGAAGGGCACCCCGGAACCTGCAAACAGCGCCGACGCCATTATAGAAGGCATGGCACCGCAAACAGGGGCCCCGGAAACGCTCCAAAATACGGCAGACGCCGCACAGGGCGCCTAATTGCCCGTTTAAGGCGTTTTGCCGCTTAGATGAATAAGTTATCGAATTAAATCATAGAAACGGAAACAGGGCTATTTTAGTGTGTCGTTTTTCAGATACGGACGGCACGCGACGTGCGCTTATAATATGCCGATCAGAGAGAGCAGGCGGGACACCACGCGCCATCACGCGCCAAGACGCGCCAAACCGAAACGCGGAATACTGCCGGAATTTGCAGACGATACCGGGGGAGCCTCTTTTACTTACAGGCACAAAACCCGGACAAGACCGAACGAGGCAGCAGCCGGGGCGCGTACAACGGGGGAGAGGCAAGCCAAAAGAGATTTTGCCCGCGCGCATGAGAAATTTTTTTTTTAGAATATGACTGCCGGAAAAGCTGGAACCGCGCAGACAGTCCCCCCCCGGGGAGGTATAGACCCCAAAAAATGAGAGGGACGACAACGGGGGAGAGGCAAGCCAAAAGACCCGCGCAGCATACACGCGAGGGCGGGGAGACATAGCCCCCCATTGGTGTACACTATATGTACTATATGTACTCTGATATTTGTTATGGTGGGCTAGATATGGTATAATAAAAACAAACGGAACTAGAAACACAACAAGCGCAGAAAGGACATACACAGCATGGACAATATGAGCAAGGAAGCAAGGGCCGCCCGCAATGCTTACCGCCGGAAATGGTACGCAGCTAATAAAGACAAGTGCAAGGCAACAACGGCACGTTACTGGGCGCGAAAGGCCGAAGCAATGAAACAGCAGGAACAGCAGCAGGCCGCCAGTAACTGAGCGACGCGGGGCACATCGGGCACAATGATAGAAGAATTACTTTTGCCGGGCATTGATAACGCAAGGACTGCCGACACTCTGAGCATGGCGACAGGGTTGACGCCGCGACAGGTTACGCAGCAGATTGAACGCGAACGCCGGAAAGGCGCGCCGATCTGCGCAGCGTGCGGGCAGGACGGGCAGCACTTCGGGTACTACCTTGCCCCTGACGGCGATACAGTAAGGAAGTATTGCGGACGTTTGCAGCATCGTGCGGGCGAAATCCACAAGACGCGCCGGGCCCTTCTTCGGACAGCGGAACGCATGGAAAAGGAAAAGGAAGGAACAGGCAAGGCCCCTGGGCGATAATGGGGCCCGGTTCCTTCTTTCACAGGATGCGACAGGGTGGGGCGACTTTATAGAAATCCTTCGCGCACGGAAATTTTATTGAAGCTAGAACGAAGTAAGAGAAAGGGCGCATATTATGAAAGCATTAACGCCGGTAAAGGCGATCAGGGCAAAATGTCGAAGTCAGGTTGTGCCCGCTGACCGCGTGCCCGCTTTATCCTTACAGGCTAGGGCACAGGCCGAAAACTAGGGGGTTAGCTGACGAAAACAGCGGCGAAGTGACCGCCCCGGATAACTTAACCGCTGCAGGTTAGAGCGGCGAGAAAGCGGCGAGAAAGCGGGAAAACAACCCTATAAAATGGCAAGGAAGGACAGACGACTGAACAGGGCGCCGGGCCCTTCTTTTTTTTGCGTCTGCTGCTGATTGTGTATATTGTACGCATACACAAGATACACAACATATATATTAAAAATAATTTGTAATTATGCTATCGCGCCCGCTATTTATCTGCTATAATGACTTTAGAAACAGTATTAGAACAACAGCGACAGGGGGCGCAAGATTATGACGAACGAACTGCAGAAAGTACAGGGCGCACAGCTTGCAGCGGCTACTATTTCCGCTGATTTTTACGGGCAGTTTATCCGTTATATTGACCGGGGCCCGAAGACTACCGGCACATATCTGCGCAACCTTCGCCAGTTTGCCGCCTACCTTTCCTTTACCGGCAACGACAGGCCGACGCGTGAAACCGTCCTGCAGTATCGCGACTATCTGGCAACGGAACACGACGCCATAGAATACGACGCGGCAACCGGGTGGAAATATCGCACCGGCAAGGACGGCAACCCGGAACGCGTCACCCTGCAGGCGTCAACGGTTCAGCAGTATATCAGAACCGTGCGGGCCTTCTTCAGTTGGACGGCATCGGCGGGGCTATATCCCAACGTAGCGGCAAACGTACACGCCCCGAAGGTAACGGGCAGGGGCGACAAAAAGGACGCCTTGACGCCTGCCGACGTCCGGGCGATCAATAGCAGCATTACCGAAAAGGCGCAGGAAAAAGCACAGGAAGCCGCCAGTAAAGAAAAGGACACTGCCGGAAGACTGCAGCGGGCAACAGAGCAGGGCGCCCGCCTTCACGCTATCTACTCTTTAGCGGTTAATTGCGGACTGCGCACGGTTGAACTTTCCCGCCTTAACGTCGGCGATCTGCAGCGCAGGGGCGACGAATGTTATTTGATGGTATGGGGCAAGGGGCACAGCGAAGCGGACACAAAGAAGGTTATAGCGGTTGAAGTTTATGACGACTGCCGGGCCTACCTTGAAACCCGGGCCGATAAGTACAACGCAAAGTCGCCGTTGTTCGTTTCTACCGGCAACAGATCAGGGGGCAAGCGCATAGCGCCGACGACAATTAGCAGCATGATAAAACGGGCAATGATTGACGCCGGTTATAATAGCCCGCGACTTACCGCACACAGCTGCAGACATACAACCGCTTGCAACGTCCTGCAGATCAGCGGAAACAATATTTACCTGACACAGAATTATTGCAGACACGCAAGCCCGGCAACAACAGAAATTTACCTGCACCGTACTGAAGACGCGGAAAAGCAGCAGCAGGAACTTGCAGAACGCCTTTATAAGAGATACGCCGGAACCGATCAGGACGGCGGCACTGATCTGGGCGCAATACTTGCGACAATGGGCCCGGACAAACTGCAGCAGTTGGCAACTATCGCGGCGGCACTGCGCTGACCGCGAAGGAATAAAGCACACAAAGAAAGGACAGGAAAGCCATGAACAACGGAACACAGAAAGCAACACAGGACTATCAGAAGAAAAACTGGGAAGGCGCAGCGGGATTGCAGGCAGCGCCGGACGACAGCATGACAGAAGCGCAGGCGGCTATAGCGGGCTTCGAGTTATGGCAAGACCTGCTAATAAACGGCGAAATTCCGAACCCGACACGCTACAAGACGGAATTTCTGGACTTTTACAAAGGCAAAATAGCCGGGCCGGGCGCCCCATTTTACTATATGTTTGCGGGCTTTATAGGCGGGCTGGATTTTGCAGACCAGATAGACAAGACACAGGAAGGCGCAGCAGTTTTTCCGAGGTTTTCGGACAAAAGCAGATCACAGGGCAGGCACTAGCAAGATAACCGCAGAGAAGTTTCTTCTTTATCGGCAGCCGCCGCCAGAAACGACAGGAGGGCGCAGAAATGGTTATTTCTTTATCCGCCTATAAAGAGAGAAAACGGGCAGGCCCGCAGCAGGAAGCGGCCCGGCGTTTTGTCCGATCCGTCGAACACAATGACCTGCCGCAATATGACACGGGCAGCACCCTGCCGGGCACCAACAATAACTAACAATTTGTGCATCCTGCTGCAGGGCCCGCCGTTTTAGAAAGAAGATCTTCTTTCCTACTAGGCGAAGAAAAGGCAGATTGCACAACATCCGGGGCGACTGCTGCCGGGGAAAGGAAGGGCCGAACGTGACTGACGCGACAGAACGAGTTAACAGCTATCTGCAATATATTTTCGGTCAGGTTAATGCCGTTGTATTCAATGGCAAGCTGCCGCCCGCTTCGGTTGAATATATCACCGGCACGCCATTGGGCCAGTTTTGGCGCGATCAGGACGGGGCCCCGCATATCGGCATCAATCTGGACATATTGCAGGACGCGGAAAAGACAACCGCAACAATGATACACGAAGCGCAGCACTACACCGACGACCTGCAGGGCATCCAAACGGAAACAACCCGGCATTTACATGACACGGCATTTTATGAGCGGCTAGCAGGGCACGGGGTTATTGACGGCGAAGGACTGCCGCCCCTGCTATTGTGGGATTTATCCGAAATATTCCCGCCCGAAGTTGTGCGCGCATGGCAAGCGGCGGGCATGACACAAACACAAGATACACAACCTAATAATATTGATAATTACATTTCTAATCGTAATAACATCGAATAGCACAATTAAAAGAAAGGGGCACAACATGAAAACGAATATAAAAGAGCAACTTGACAATAATGACGTCCTGCGCCAGCTGATGAAAGAAGCGGCGGGGGCCCCGGAAGTCGTCGCCAGGCATTTGCCCGAACTACTGGCGGCCCTTCACCCGAAGCAAAAAGGGGCGCACAATGATCAGTAAGAAGGCCGCACCGAACTGGGAAACAGTGCAGACACTGCAGGACATTGCCGAAAAAGTGACAACGGCACACGGATGGACGTGCAAGCCTGCCGGGGATGAATGGTTATATATCGTAATCGACATGGCCCGGGCGATCCTTGACGCCGGAATACTGGACGTTATCACGCCCGCCGATCTTGAGCAGCTGACCGCCGAAAATTTCCATACAGTGCGGCACGCTGCCGAAATGCTGTTGACC
>Ga0256406_1006201_pt1 | contig 12130 bp, 16 predicted proteins | sample RumenRJG_03DNA_FD_185986 | JGI IMG/M metagenome (GOLD analysis project Ga0256406, IMG submission 185986) | Bovine rumen microbial communities from Lethbridge, Alberta, Canada - RJG_03 | ecosystem: Host-associated > Mammals > Digestive system > Stomach > Rumen | place: Canada: Alberta | collected...
GAATGACAGTTTCGAGAATGCCCATTACCGTATTTTACCAGGAATAGCCCTTCATGGAGATATACCACGTCTGTTATCTATAAGGCTAACTAATGGCATAGAAATTACATATAAGATGACGGAATGCTCCCATAAGAATGTTTACGAGCTTCTGACATTTTCAAGAACTGATAATTAATGACATATTCACTTAAGACACCGACGGGTTCCAGATGGCGTAATTCATGGCGTAGGTATGCAGAGTTCTTGAGAGAGAACGGCCGCAGACCAGTACATGAGCGCTATAAGGAAAGAAGTCTATTTGTTTGGTACAGTAATAACAGGTCTAAATTAGATAATGGACTACTGTACAAGGAACTTGTGGCTCCTTTCTTAAAACTCACTGATGAAGGCGATATCTATCGGTTTTATGTCGTCAATAGAAAGACAAATATACAAAGGTTAGCTTTCTTAGGAAGTGAAAACAATATTTCCGGAAGCGAAGTCAATGATGATAGAAAGGCGAGCTTCTTTGACGCCTGCAAGATGTATGCGGATTTCTGCAACCGGTTGGAACGCCATCCGTTGATGGAGATAAAGGAGGAGATGAATATTGCCAAATGGTATTTAAGGGCTGAGGATGACTTCTCCAATAACAAGCTAAGTGATCAAGATAAACGCGCTTTCGACCAGCTCCTTCAGAGTACAAAACAGTACAGGAACGAGAATGTCATCAATCACGTGTCAAGACTTACGGAGGACGTCCCTAATCAGAAAGGTAGAAATGAAGTTCTGTACGCTGATAACGGAACGGAAGTTCATGTGGGAGCTTGGGAGCGAAGATGGTTTGAGATGTGTGACAGGTATTCGAAATACCTTGACGACAACAAAAAAGTACCAACGGATAAAAGCGACTTACAACTGAATCAATGGCTATTAAGACAAAGAAAGCTGTTGACTGCAGGAAGTTTGAAAGAAAGCAGAAAAGCCGAGTTTGATAAACTGCTCTTGAAGATAGATGAGATCAGGAGGAACTATCCCCAAAAACCGAATGTGGGTGGTCGTAAAAGAAAGAAAACTACAGGAGATGATATCGAATCATCAAGCTTATCAAAATCCAAGCATAATCATGTAAAACAAGATGACCTGTGGAACCAGAAGTGGCAGGCGTACAAGGATTTCATGGTGAAGAACAAGCGTCGCCCGTCAAAACATCGTGCCGAGGACTTAGTGCTGTTCGACTGGTTCAAGCACAGCAAGAGACTGCTCAAGCGGGGCCTGATGAAGGCAGAGCGTATTGCCAAGTTCAAACAGCTGCTTAGTAAGGCAAATAACTTGCCACGCTTCAACCAGTTCAATTATGTTGACACTTCCCTAAAGTCATAATGGCACGTTATTGGCGGTAAGCTCAAAAGTCCCAGATACAATGATAGCGACAAGGCACATGATGGCGGTTTGGATTGATTGATAAGGATTATATTGATAAAAGGAAGAATGTATGAAGTACGACAAGTTGACGATAATAGGACTACCGAAGAAGTTCAAGGTGTATTATGCATTGGATTATCTCTATTCTGGCTGTCAGTTGCCGGACAATCCCGATGACATCATCTATGATGAGTGGCCGGCAGATGGCGACGAGGGTGAGGATGCGATGATGGCGTATGAATACAACAAGTCGGCTACCGGAGTATATTTAGCTTACAATGAGGCCGTGCATGCACTGTCATTCGAGTTGTCGCCCTGGGCATCTGATGCTGATGTGAGCCTATACGTGAATCTTGTCAATGCTGTGCTGAAGAAGCATCCGCGTACCAAGCTCTATGCGCAATATGATATTCTCAAGGGACTGACGGAAGAGGACGAAAAGAAGATGATTGCCGACCGCCAAAGCTATGTGAAGCACCTGTTGAAGACCAAGGAAGGCTTCACGATGGAAGGCCTTTTCCATGACTTCACCCTGAAGGTTGCTCATCTCCGACCTGCCCTAACCCTCGAAATACAGGCAAGAGAGCTTCGACAGATGTTTGCAGATATGCAGTGGGAGAAAGAGTAGCTCACGCGTGAGGATTAATTTTCTCGCAAAGGCACGGAGGACTCAAAGAAATTCCTATGGAATGCAGGACTTGGCGGACTTGGCGGCTTAGCGAGAGATGGTTCACGCAAGAGATTTTTGTTCTCGCAAAGGCGCAAAGGACGCAAATGATTCCTACGGAATGCAGGACTTGGCGGTCTTAGCGGCTTGGCGAGAAATGGTTCACTCAGTTTTTTTATTCTCGCAAAGGCGCAAAGGACGCAAAGGATTCCTATGGAATGCAGGACTTGGCGGACCTAGCGGCTTGGCGAGAGATGATTCACGCGCGAGGATTTATTTTCTCGCAAAGGCGCGGAGGACGCAAAGGATTCTTACGGAATGCTGGACTTAGCGGACTTGGCGGCTTAGCGAGAGACATTAATGATTCACGCGTGAGGATTTTTATTCTCGCAAAGGCGCGGAGGACGCAAAGGATTCCTATGGAATGCAGGACTTGGCGGTCTTAGCGGCTTGGTGAGAGATGGTTCACGCAAGAGATTTTTGTTCTCGCAAAGGCGCGGAGGACGCAAAGAATTCCTACGGAAGGTTGGACTTGGTGGACTTAGCGGCTTGGCGAGAGACTTTAATGACTAAAGTTTCCCATTTGCAAACAATTCGTACCTAAAGCCCTAAAAACACAAGGAAAAAAGAAGGAATGTCCAAAAGTTTTCATCTTTGTAGTGTAAATAAATCATTGATACATAAACAATTAAACATTCCTTATATATTTGCAAACATTAAACAAAATCGGTGAGTTGACCAAGGTATTAAGTGTTAAAAGTGAGACTAGTGACGCAATAATGCACTTCATGAGGTGGTTTGTCATTAGGCAGAATCCTCTCCAAACACTCTTTGGACAAAATGCGCGGCCGAGATATGGCAGAGCAGATACTGGCCATGATGGTTTTCCGAATTCTTGGTGAGACTATAGGCTCCTTGTCACTAACAAAGTTCCACGGCATTATTGAGGTTGGCAAAAATTGCTTCTACCGTCTGTTGGCTCGTTCGGAAATGAACTGGCGGATTCTGCAGCTATCTATGGCGCGGCGTTTTCAAAGCATAGTACGCAAAGAAAATGCAGAGGAGACCGAAGCGCCAAAATGCTATATTGTTAATGACACAACTGTGGCCAAAACCGAGCTCCACTTCGAGGGGCTTAGTCGAGTGTTTGACCATGTCCTTAGCAAGTGTATACTCGGTTATAAGCTGCTCCTGCTCGCGTTCTTCGATAGGTGCAGTACATATGCAGTAGACCTGTCCATGCATCGGGAAGCAGGAAAGAAAGGAGGCTTCAGCCTCTCAAAGAAAGAACGTTCCATGCAGTTCCACAAAGAGCGTAGTGAGAGCAATCCCGACTATGAGCGTTTCAAGGAACTGGATGCCAAGAAGAATGACAACGTAGTCAAAATGATAGAGAGGGCTTATAAGTTTGGCATTTGTGCTGCTTATGCGCTGATGGACACGTGGTTTGTGAAGCCTCCATTGGTTTGCGCTATAAGGAAGATAGCAGGTGGAGCGATACATGTCGTAGGCCGTCTTGCCATGGGAAAGGACAAGTGTACACTGGAGATCATCAAGAATCTGCTTAACGTGTTGGCAGTAAAACTCTGCATCAATGTGGCCGACACCTTGGAGAATTTGATGGAAGGTACACAGACCGTCAGTGAGCTTGAAGCAATCCTAATGTGTACTTTTGCCCATAGTTACTTGGTCTTTTTGCAAATACAAAAGTAACACAAAAAGGCTGGATTCCAAGCGAGGAATTCAGCCTTAATTTTGGTCAAACTGTTCAGGTTTTAGCGGACACCAATATTACTGTATATTAAAGTCCTCCGTCGGCTATCCAAATATGCTGATCGTTATCGTTGCGTATGCATATATAGCTCTTCTCTGTCTTGCCGTTTGGACGGGTTAGCAGATAGAACACATATACTCCGGCATAGTCACCACTCTTCTTGGCTACGAAATTGGAAGCTCGGCATCCCTCAAACTCCTTCTCCAGAGAAGACATGGAGGCCTTGTACTGACAGAAAGCAGGATTGGAACCGGCTTTTCCACTGCAAAGATCATTCAACATCTCCTGTGCAGCCTTTTCTGGACTCCTGTGCTGCAACCGTGCGAGCCGAGATTTCTCCACAGGCTGGGGCTTCATCTCGTCCCACTTGCCTGAAGGAACATCCGGCAGGGCTGTAACGGTATTCTTGTTCATCAGTACATTGTACTGTATGTTGTCTACACGCAGCATCACAACATTATTGACCTTAACATTGACAGAGCGCAACAGTCCGTCGTTCTTGGAGAACACATTCTTTATAATAACAGGATAGAGTTGTTCCTTGCCATTAGCGAAGAGTTCATTGAGGTCGCCACTGAGCCGCTTGCCCTCAACAGTGATAATAATGGTAGAATCGGTCTCTGTACGCGTCTCCTTGTTCTTCTCCGACAGGCTGATCACCTGGCTCTGCATTTTGAGCAACCGTTCCGGGTAAAGCAGGCTTGTGAACGATTCCAGGAAGCCACAGTCCATCCCTGCCTTATAACATCCGCCATTGCCAGTCCACATGTATTGGTTTCTTCCATCACAGACAACCGTACGGCCACCTTCCTTCTCAACACGGAAGTAGACGGAATCGTTCTGCCGCATCAGACTGATGTTGACTTTCACGAAATCGGCCTTGGAATCAAAGTATGCGAAGTTCTCTTTAGGCGTTGTCCTGACATATGCTACCATCTTGAAGCTTCCCACATTCTGCACACACATCATGCCGTCGGACAGAGAGAAGGCTGTGGACTGTCCGGCACGTGCTGTGGACGAGAAGAGACGGCTCCATCCTAAGGCGAAACTGAGGAGGCAGAGCACTACCGCTGCAGCGGTGCTCCATGCCGTGCGGCGGGTCTTATGCTGCTTTCGGGAAGGTTGCTTCCGGAAAGCCTTCTTCGGCGCTATCTCGTCAAATGTCGTCTTAAGCTCTTCATAATATTGTTTGCACTCCGGACAGGTGTCCATATGGGCAAAACATTCTTTACGTGTAACAGCATCCACATTGGTATCGAACAAGTCGACCACCTTGTTTTTAAACTCATTACAATCCATAATCTATACGTAGTTAAAGGGGTTCTAAATCTGTTTTTTGTTCTCGTCTTTTATGGCTCGTCTCAATTTCGTAAGGCCCCCTTGTTCCCTATTCTTATGCCAGTGTCACTTTAGGCATAACTTGCCTAACAGATTTGGGACTCTGTAAGAAACTTCAGCAAGGGCAACGCAATAAGGTAGTGCATTTTGAGCTAAAAGGAGCTGACCTCTGGAAGCAAGCACGGCCTTATCTCCAGTCACCTGTCGTCAAGCTTGTCTATTGTGACAGACTGAATGAAACCAAGGCTCCTATATGCGGGATCAACGCACTGGCTCATTACACGATGCTCAACTCTGAAAGCGAACAGACGGTGATGATGACAAAGGATGAATATAATCAGGCGAAGAAAACAGACTTGATAGAGAATGAAAACAACTACGATGGCCATGTTGCTATCGAAATATGGAAATACCCTGTAGTATCGAAGGGTCATCCGCAATGGGTGGATAAACTGTCGCTTGCAATTTCTCTTAAAGATGATGATGATCCAAGGGTAGAAAAAGAAGTAGAACGATTGATAAGTGAAATGACATGGAAGGATTAGAAAGGTTCCGCGAAGCCTTTGCGGACTACACTGAAAACTACGTTATCATAGGCGGAACGGCCTGTGAGTTGAACATGGCTGATACCGTTGTGAGGGCCAGGGCCACGCATGACATCGACATGGTGATCATTGTGGAGAATATGACAGAAGCCTTTGCCAGACAGTTTTGGCAGTTCGTACGAGATGCAGGATACCGGCCTGAACGCAGAAAGCCTAAACTTGACGAATCACCCAAGTATGAGCTCTATCGTTTCCTTGATGGTAAGCCTGACTATCCACAGATGATAGAATTGCTGTCCCGTCATCCTGATGTATTGGGCAAGCCTCATGGTTTTGTAATAGAGCCAATTCCTACAGATGATGCAATTTCCAGTTTAAGTGCCATCATTATGGATGACGACTTCTATGACTTTACTGTAAGACATAGTCGGGTCACAGACGGAATACGCTATGCGGACCCAGCTGCTCTGATTGCCCTGAAAGCTAAAGCCTACCTCAACCTGAGGGAGGACAAAGAGCCGGCCGGCATGTTAACAGCAAAGACATTAAGAAGCATCGGTCAGACGTGCTTAAAAATGTAGTCATTATGGAAGATGACAACGTGGAAGCTCCTGCATCAATAGTAGCTTGTGTGCATGAATTTGTATCCTCCATTCACTCAGAATGGGATAAACTGGCATCACTGCTGGCAAGATCTCTGGACAGAGACGAGGACTTTATAGAAGAGCTTTTGAATCAACTGGAAGAACTTTTCATTGCACACCCATGACAACAATACAATATGCTTCTGACCTTCATCTGGAGTTTGCCGACAATTGGCGTTATTTGAAACAACATCCGCTAAAGGTATGCGGTGACATCCTGATTTTGGCAGGCGATATCGGTTACCATTTGGTGCACGGTGCAAGCGTATATTTATATATGTCTTGCACCGTGCACCAAATGGTGTATGAGCCAAGCGTCTTATCAAACAGACAGAACTGCCTCGGGATTGAAGGTGTCATGCTCATTGGCAAATACATACCCCAACTGATTGGAGACACATCTTGTCCTGCCTATCATCAAGTTCTTGTTATAGTGAGAATGGCCATATATCCAGTAGTCTATGTCGCTGCCCTCGATATAGTCAGACAACTCTACGGTGAATGCTCCGTTAGCCTTACTGTCCTTAAATTTCTCCTGCAGGAATTTGAAAGACGGAACATGATGAGTTACGTCAATCTTGTGCTTGGCATCGCTGTCAGCAACAGCTTGTTTTATGAAAGTCAGGCATCGGCGGTGTTCTTCATTGAAAGTCGCAAACGTCATCAATTCACCCTTATACAGAATTCGACGGAAATCGGTTACAACGCTCTCCGTGTAATAAGCTTCTTCCAAAGGAATGTAACCCCAAAGAGTAGACAGGATGATGTCGGTATCGTACAGATGCACTATGCCGTTATAGAAACTGTGCACGTTCGGACGAATCCTCATGCAATAGCCGTTTCTTAAAGTCGCTACATCGAAATATTTGTAGAATTCGTGGTTGCCCATGCAGCAGTAGACCTGATTATAGTTCTCCGATACCCAATCCCAGAAGGGATGAACGGAATAGTTTTCATCACTGAGCTTTTGGGAGAAGAAGATCAAACGCAATAAGGAACGGGATAGAGAGGAACAAAAGAAGTTGGCAAAGATGGGATGGCACTGTATCACAGTGTGGGAGTGCAAGCTGAAGCCAGACAAGAGAGAGAAAACATCGGCTTCTCTTGCCTTTACGTTGAACCATATCTATCTACAGGACCGCTCCTTTGCTTATCCAAGGATTGAAGAAGAGAGCGAGCTGGAGCAGGCAGCTGAACCGGAGCCTAACTCGTAGAGCCGTGTGCCTACGGCAGTTTAATGTGTTCAATCCGCCTTATTGATGAGGTAAGACTATTGATAAGATGAGGTGAGACCTTCGTTGTCAATGTTGTAATGCAATAGAAAAAGACCTTTTGCAAGGCAGCGAATGATCGAGCGCTACCTAGGAAAAGGCCTTTTGTTAGTTAGAGAATTAAAGGCTTCAAGAATACGATGAAGGGGGAAAATTCTATGGGTGGTAGATATTTCTATGCTGGTCTTCTTGTGGTTTATTACTTTCTTTTTTGTAATTTTGTGGCATCACGTAATGCATATAGTATAATTGCAGAAGCGTGTAGCGTTTCCAATAATATAACTATGTAATTTAAGAAGACAAAGAAGATGGAGTTTCCTGAGATTTATTCAGCATCGGGTCTGATAGAACTGATTCAGCAGATCGGTTTCCTGCCGTTGCTCGACAGTGGCATCGTCGGTTTCTCGGCCGAAGAAATTGTCGATGAGGATTGTGGGTATGTTGCTCTACCCGAAGGTGGATGGGAATGGCCACTATGGAAATGGAAGGGAGAGATTGTGACGGGAATGCCATGCATGTATGGAAAGTTCTTCAACAAGAAAGCAGGATTCATCAGTAAAGAATGGTGGCCGGATTTCTGCAATTACAGAAGAAGTAAATATCCGTATCCTGCCGACGGTTCGATAGAAGAGGCAATTCTCAGTATGCTTCATTCTACTGGCAGCCTTATTACGAGAGAGCTTCGCAGCGCATGCGGCTTCACTGGGAAAGGTATGCGAAGTAAATTTGACAGTTATCTGACACGGTTAGAAATGGCAACATATATTGTGACAGAGGATTTCGTCTATCCTCATGACAAGCACAACCACGAATATGGCTGGGGTTGGTCATTGCTCAACACGCCCGAAGAGCTCTATGGTGCCGATGCTTGCAGATGTGATTGTTCCCCTGAAGCGTCTTTTCAAAAGATATTTGATCACTTGAGGGCGATATTACCTGAGGCTACTGATAGGCAGCTACTGAGATTGATAGGTTGACTCGACTTTCGTAAATGATAAAGTGCTTCATTGAATTGATATATTGAGATTGAATCAAATGGTCTGTCTGCTACGCTACCCCAATCAACTCAAAGTCGAAGATGAGCGTGGAGCCACCGGGGATGCCGGGCTGAGAATATTTGCCGTAGCCCATCTCAGCAGGAATGTAGAGTTCCCACTGGTCACCGACGTGCATCTGTTGAAGGGCGATGATCCAGCCGTCAATTAGGTCGCTGAGCCGCATGGCAATCGGGGTGCCACCAATACTTGTGTCGAATTTCTTACCGTCGATGGTCCAACTAGTGTAGTGAACGGTGACGATGCTCCGCTTCTGCGGCAGCGCACCATTCGGGTCACCCGATTTCAAAACTTTATAATAGATGCCTTTTGGGAGGGCTTCTACGCCCTCCTCCTTGGCTTTATCTTCCAACCATTTGCGGTTGGCAATGATGTATTCACGCTTTGACATTTATAAACACGTTAATAAGATTCCTTGATGAGACTAAAGATAAATTGTGCAAAATCAGAGATATCTCCATCTATACTGGCTTTTTCAAGTGCAACCATATAGCTGCTCCGTCGCTCGACGGGGATAACCGTCCATGGTAATCCGGCAGTGACAAGCAGTGTGTTCATAATGAACCGTGCCGTACGTCCGTTGCCGTCCATGTAGGGATGAATGTACACAAAAAAGAAATGACCAAGAATGGCTCTGACATAAGCATTCTCCTCCTTACTCAGAAGGTCGCAGAATGTAGGCATGGCATCCCTTAGTGCATCGGGATTCAGTGGCGTATGTTTTGAGTTGCGGATATACACCTGATGACTGCGGTAGCCAGCCAGGTCAGAAGCTTTTATAATACCAGCGGTGATACATGGCTGGAAGAGTTCAAAGTGCCAAGTCGGGAAATCATCGGCCACGATTTCCCCCGGCTGACCACCTGTCAGAATTTTCCTTACACTATCTTTCACGGCTCCGAAAGCCTGATAGTAACCACGGGCGGCAAGCGCATTGCGCTGTTCTGAGTCCCTGCTATTGTCAGATGGATTCCAGTTTCCACTCCTTACCTTTTCTATTAATCCCTCCGTAACGCGGTAGCCTTCGATGGAGAGTGAATGATAGGAATCCTTCACATAGTTGGCTTCCATGTTTGCGATAACGGTGTCTATATCGATGGATTTGAACTGAAGAGTGATGCCTAAAGACATGATCTGCTTCTTCATCTTCTCCCACATGAGTCGAATTCTGACAGAATAGGGTGATTCACTGATACCTGCCAATGGAGATTTCTCAACAAACGGGTCATCCTCACGAAGTTGATGCCCCAACCGTTGCATGAAGTTGTTTATCTCATCAGCCATATCATCTCTTCCGATGTTTCGCAATGCGCCACAGACACGTGCTGCGCGTGTGGTATTTCCCTCGTCAGCTACTAACTTGATGATTTCCGAAGCATCCTTCAGTTGCGCAAGACAAGTGCGGGCATTTAATGCGTCCGAAATGAAATACTGAGGTGAGCAATACACCAACGCCTCTGCCAAAGGATAAAGATGGATGCCATATCTTGGCTCAACATACATCTCTGCGGGTATGGTCGCTGTGATATCCATCAGAGTATCTCCATGCAGTAACTGAACCACATTGTTATTGGCTTTTGTCGATCGAATGATCAACTGAGAGGGACAAGTGGTTTCGCCAGCGTAGTATGAAAGCGATTCCTCGGCTGATAGGCACCAGTCTTGGCCAAAACGACTCGTAGCATAGGCTGAAATAAACTGCCAATAAGAGGCATACCATACCGTCGTGTCACCCTCACTCCCAGGAAACGAAGGTATATACCAGCCTCTGATTACCGGTTGCAGATAGCCATTTTGCAAAAGTCTTTTGGTATGAGTCTCACCGAGTGCCGAATAGCCTTTAATAATCATATTGCCATGACTATCTTGGTAGTCCTTTAAAACGCTTAGTGACTCTGCCAACTTTTCCTGTACACTTGCCATATAATAATACTGTTATTATTGATAGCTGAACTAGTGTTAGTTTTAACCGGTGCGCGACTATTAGTTTTTACCAGTGTGCGACTATTAGTTTTAACACGTGTTCTGTTATTAGTATTTACAGTGCAAAATTACAATAATTTTCCTATTTGACGGACACTATCACCCAAAATTTTTCTCATTTTAATGGGTTGAACTTCATTTTCAGGCGCCTTTTATCTTTTAAAAGAATAAAGACACATAAAAATTAAGTGCCGACCAATATTTTTATTAAATTTGCATCAAAATGAAAAAGAGCAGCACACAAGTCCCGCTGTCGGGCTGTCCGACGAAGCGATCATTGAAGGATTGCGAAACCGCGACCCTCAGATCACTCGTGACTACTTCTATGGCGTTTGCCGCATCGATGCCAAGACGTTCAGTCCCGAAAACACATTGTCGTTTGCTTCTCAAATACCACCAACTATGGAGCCGGCATGCACGGGGGCGGTGCCGCACGCACGGCTCGCTCCTTTAATATTATACCCTATGAAAAAGTTCCTTTTTATTTTTCTATCATGTTTACTTTTCCAACAGCTGACAGCTCAGACCATTGTAAAATTTGACAATGGTAATAACATTATATATAAAAACTTACAAGGAAAAACTATTGTAAAGAATAAAAAATATACAATAGCATTTACTGATACGATTTCATCTATCGGCTTTGTCGGCACGAGAAAAGGTGAAATAGTTTGTATTAATAATGCAGGTAAAGAACTATTTGAAGTATATAAGATTGACAATGGTCCAGATTATGTCAGTGATGGCTTGTTCAGAATTGTAGGAAAAAATGGCAAAATAGGTTTTGCTGATACATGTGGAGTTATTGTTATTCCACCCGTTTTTTCGTATGCTACACCTTTTCACAATGGAGAGGCTAAAGTTTCTTTTGGCGGCAAGAATGAAAAACAAGGAGAATACCAATCATGGAAAAGCAACTTTTGGCTTGTGATAAAGAAGTCCAAATAGTTTTAAAAGCATTGGATATGTTTTTTAACAGAACTAACAAAAGTAGCAGAAGGTGTTTTCAAGATGGTAATGCTATAGAAAAAGATCGTTTGCTACGTAAGGAATGATCTTTTCCTACTTAGCGAACGAATGTTTGTCAGGCAGCAAAAACAAGTTCCACGCATCGACCAGCTCGCCGGCATCAACTGCTTTCAGAACTTGACGCATATTCATGAACTCTCTTCTCCAAACACAGAGTATATCCGTGCACCTATCCGTACCACAGGAAATGACATGCAGAAACGGCTGCATAGGCGGATATTAAATAAGCTGTAAATGGATTGGCGAAAGATGGAGACAAAGGACAATATTTAATCGCTAAGGCCGTTATTAGACTCAGCTTTCGCAAGTGAATTTTCCCCGTTCTAATTCTGCATATTCATGCACAAACATAGCGTGCAGATGTGAGTTTCCACAGATGGCCTCCCGCATCAGCTCATTGTAGTCAGCTGATATTAG
>Ga0256406_1006205_pt1 | contig 12124 bp, 8 predicted proteins | sample RumenRJG_03DNA_FD_185986 | JGI IMG/M metagenome (GOLD analysis project Ga0256406, IMG submission 185986) | Bovine rumen microbial communities from Lethbridge, Alberta, Canada - RJG_03 | ecosystem: Host-associated > Mammals > Digestive system > Stomach > Rumen | place: Canada: Alberta | collected...
GTACAGAAATCCAACATAATTACATACAATTTCATCCCAAACGGCGCCATTCAGAACAGAAATTTGTACATTCTTAAGTTGAAGTTTCTGTACATTCTTATCTTAACATTACCACCATGTACGGTTAGTGTCATTACCCATTAACCCCGATGTGCAGTTTTTCAGTATCCAGTTTCCTTTCGGTATAAAAGTTTCCTGATACGATTACCCATTAACCTCAATGTGAAGTTTTTCAACGTACAGTTTCCTTCTGACATGAAGTTTCCCGTACGATTAACTATTAACCCCAATGTACAGCTTTTCATTATTCAGTTTCCTTCGGGTAGAAAGTTTTTCAGACGATTAACTTATTAACCTTAATGTACAGCTTCTCAACTTACGGTTTCCTTCCAATATAGAGTTCATCGGGGTGCGGGGAGCGGGGAGCGGGGTGCGGGGTGCGGGGTGCGGGAAGGTGGCGGCCTGATGGCCGCGGAGTTTTTATGGGGGCTGTGCGCAGGCGGGGGGAATTAACTATTAACCCCAATGTACAGCTTTTCATTATTCAGTTTCCTTCGGGTAGAAAGTTTTTCAGACGATTAACTTATTAACCTTAATGTACAGTTTCTCAACTTACGGTTTCCTTCCAATATAGAGTTCATCGGGGCGCGGGGAGCGGGATGCGGGGTGCGGGAAGGTGGCGGCCTGATGGCCGCGGAGTTTTTATGGGGGCTGTGCACAGACGGAGGATTAACCATTAACTCCAATGTACAGCTTTTCATTATTCAGTTTCCTTCGGGCAGAAAGTTCTCTGGCCAATTAACCATTAACCCCGATGAACAGTTTTCCATTATCCGGTTTCCTTCCGGCAGACAGTTTCCCGGCCAATTAACCATTAACCTCAATGTACAGTTTTTCAACATACAGTTTCCTTCTGACATGAAGTTTCCCGTATGATTAACTATTAACCCCAATGAACAGTTTTCCATTATCCGGTTTCCTTCCGGCAGACAGTTTCCTGGTCGATTAACCATTAACCCAATGTCCAGTTTTCTCACAAACAGTTTCCTTTCGTTATAAAGTTCTGCGGACGAAACCTGCAGCCTGCTTTCGACTCCACAGTCAATATCGCCATTTGACAGACTGTTCTAAAAACTCTATACTATGAGTACTGAAAGTACTAAAATATTACAAAAATAATACCGAGAGGACTGTATGGAAGAAAAACTGGTACGGGCCACGCTGGAGCTTATGATGGCGCGGTCTCTGAAATTTACGATGGATGATCTGGCGAAGAAGCTTCACGTCAGCAAGAGTACGATTTATGATATTGTGGATTCGAAGGAAGATTTAATCCGCCTCGTCATGCATAAGGCTATAGATAAGTTCAATAAGGAAAAAGAGCCCATCCTTCATGGGGAAGGACCGGTGACGACGCGTCTCATGCAGCTCTGCGGGCTTTATTTCCACACGGTCTGGTATCTGCCGGATGTGGTGATGGAGGATCTCCAGTACCGGTATGATGAAATTTCTGCAGAATGGGAAGCTTTCAAGGAAGCCGGATTTGATGATATGGTGTCCCTCCTGCAGGAAGGTGTGGACAAAGGGGAGTACCGGAAGGTCAATGTCATGGCGGTAAGGCAGATTATTTTCTGTGCGGCAAAGGGACTGACGGACCCTGAATTCCTGAGAAAGTCCGGTATGACTTCCAGGGCTCTTATGGACGTCCTGGAAGATGTGATGCTGAAAGGTCTGGAAAAGAGGAGTGAATGATATGAATCAAATGAATTATGGAAAGAAACTGGTGCTCCTCTCCCTGCTGGGCATGGCTCTCGTTTTCTCGGGCTGTGGAAATAAAACATCCGTCACCACCCAGCCGCCTCTGGTGAAGACCATGGCAGTTGGCGATGCGTCCAAAGGAGAAAAGAGTACTTTCTCCGGTACGGTGCACGGATATTTCGAATCGCCCCTGGCCTTCCAGACGGGCGGTCGCATTATGGCCCGCTACGTGGACCAGGGCCAGAGGGTTTCGGCGGGTCAGCAACTCATGAAAGTGGATTCCAAGGATGCGGAAGAACAGGTGGCTTCTGCCAGGGCGGCCGTTACGGCTTCTGAAGCGAGAGCAGAGCTTGCTCATTCCACGCTTGCCCGTTATGAAAAGCTTTATGCCCAGAATGCCATTTCCGCCCTTACCATGGACCAGATGAATAACCAGGCAAAGCTGGCAGATGCAGATCTCAATAATTCTCTCGCCACCCTTTCCAGGGCAGAAAATAATCTGGGCTTTACCATCCTCACCGCAGACCGGGCCGGAGTCATCGGTTCCACCATGTATGAGGTGGGCCAGGTGGTGGCAGCCGGCACTCCCGTCGTTTCCATCATTGATGATTCCAGAAAGGATGTCCATATTTCCTTAACGGAAAAACAGTACAAGACCTATTCCGTGGGCATGCCGGCCACGGTCACTTTCTGGGCCCTGCCCAATGTGACGGTGCAGGGTACGGTCCGCGATATCGCGGCTGCCCCGAATACGTCTACCGGCACCTATGATGCCAAGGTCACCCTGATTGACCCGCCGGAAACGGTGGCTGTCGGAATGACGGCAGAAGTGAAATTTGAAAGTCCAAAGAAGAAAGAATCTTTCTCCGTCCCCCTGACGGCTATGGCTACCCAGAATGACAAGCCTTCCGTATGGGTGGTGAAAGATAAGAAAGTCCACCTCGTGGAAGTCACTGCCGGCGAATACGGAGAAGATTCCGTGGAAATCACGGGCGGTCTCTCCAGGGGAGATATCGTGGTCATCGCCGGCGCTTCGAAGCTTTCTGAAGGAGAAGAGGTGCGCACATGAAGGATGAAACCCTGGCGGAATGGGCCATCCGTCATAAGCAGATCGTCTACTTCTTCGTGATTTCCATCATCATAGGCGGCCTGGCCTCCTTCTTTTCCCTGGGCCGCAGTGAAGACCCGAATTTCACCATCCGTGAAATGGTGGTGGCCGCTGCCTGGCCGGGAGCTTCAGCAGAGCAGATTACCGAGCAGGTGACCTATCCCCTGGAGAAAAAGCTTCAGGAAACAAGGGGCCTCGACTACATCAAGTCCTTCACCCACGATGGAAAAACGGTCATCTATGTGGATCTGGATGATACAGTGCCGAAAGATAAAGTGCAGGAGCGCTGGCACGAGGTACGAAATGCGGTGAACGACGTGTGGGCCGACCTGCCCGCGGGCGTCAGGGGACCCATCATCAATGACCGTTTCACAGACGTATACGGTTCCATTTATGCCCTGACCGGCGACGATTATTCTTATGAAGAAAAACGTAAGTATGCCGAAGATATAAGGCGCCAGCTTGTCCTTGTGGATGATGTGGAACAGGTGAAGCTTCTTGGCGTGCAGGAGCAGATGATTTATGTGGAAATGGACCAGAATAAACTGGCTTCCTTCGGCCTGTCTCCCGCAGCTATTTACCAGATGATTTCCCAGCAGTCTGCCATGATGCCGGCCGGTACCATTCATACGAATTCCAGAAATGTGGCCATTCGTGTGGACGGGCTTCTCGGCACGAAGGAAGCGCTGGAAAATATCCCCATTCATGTGGGAGAGCGCACGTTCCATCTGGGAGACGTGGCGAAAGTCACCCAGACCTATACGGACCCTGAGACGTCCCTCATGTATTTCAATGGAAAACCTTCCATCGGCATTGCTATTTCCATGAAAGATGGAGGAAATAACCTGGTCCTGGGCAAGAATCTGCAGGCTGTCATTGACCGGATGGCGCAGAATCTTCCGGCGGGTATGGAAGTGTCCCTGGTGGCAGACCAGCCGAAAGTGGTCAATAATTCCATCGGTGAATTTACCGAATCCCTCATCGAGGCCCTGGCCATCGTTATGGGCGTTTCCTTCCTTTCCCTGGGCCTTAGGAGCGGTATGGTCCTTGCCATGTGCATTCCGGTGGTGGTCTGCTCCTCTTTCCTCTTTATGAAATGGTGGGGCATCGACCTTCATATCGTATCTCTGGGTACACTCATCCTGGCTTTGGGCCTTCTGGTAGATGATGCAATCATCGTCATCGAAATGATGCAGTCCAAACTGGAAATGGGAGCCACTCGCATGGAGGCAGCCCAGGAAGCATTCAAATCCTGCGCCATGCCTATGCTGGCAGGGACGCTCATTACCATTGCAGGCTTTATTCCTGTAGGCCTCGCGGACGGCCAGGTTTCCGAATACTGTAATTCCCTTTTCTGGGTCATCGGTTCCACCCTTCTTCTTTCCTGGGTGGCTTCCATTTTCGTTTCCCCGGTCCTTGGCTATCAGTTTATCAAGCCCGGCACCGGTGATTCCGTGAGCGGGAGAGTAGAACGGCTGGGGCGGGAATACTGCAGGAAAGCCGTGAAATTTGTCATTCACTACAGGAAAATGACGATTCTTGCGACGATCAGCCTCTTTGCATTGACCGTGGCTTCCCTTCCTTTCGTAAACCGGGAATTCTTCCCTGATTCCGTTCGTCCGGAAATTATTCTGGACGTGAACCTCCCCAGCGGAGCTTCCATCAAGGATACGAAGAAAGTCATGGCTGCGGTGGCAGATGAACTTTACGGAGACAGTCGTGTTTCCTCCTTCTCCACCTATATCGGCGATACGGCCCCCAGGTTCATCCTCCTTTTCAATCCCCAGGCCGCTGAAGATGACCGGGGACAGATGATCATCGTGGCTGCCGATACGTCTTCCAGAGATTCCCTCCGGAAAGACGTACAGAAATTTCTGGCTGAGAAATATCCGGAAGTCCGGGCTCATACCCGCCTCATCCAGACCGGTCCGCCTTCCGAATATCCGGTGATGTTCCGCCTGAGGGGACCGGATGCAGGAAAACTGGCAGCCCTTGCCAATGAAGGCCTTTCCAAGATGAAAGAAAATCCAAACGTCGCCAATGCCTCCCTCGACTGGCCCCAGCAGACACCTTCGGTGCAGCTGAAAATCAACCAGGATAAAGTGAGGGAACTGGGCATCGATAACTATGCCGTTTCCCAGGACCTTTATATCAAACTGTCCGGCTACAAAGTGGCTGAATCCTACCAGGGCGACCAGCTCGTTCCTATTTCCTTCCGACTGGAAGGGGACAATGCGGCCCGCCTCGCCAGCCTTTCCTCCCTTCCCATTCACGTGGGAAGCGGACGGTACGTGCCGCTGGGCGAATTCGCCGATATTTCCTATAAAAATGAAACGAGCACCATCTGGCGTAGAAATATAGAACCCTGCATCACCCTCCGGAGCGACGTAGCAGCCGGCATGACGGGCGATACAGTGGCCAACGACGTCTGGGACAAGTATCTGAAGGAATTCCGTCAGAACCTTCCTGAAGGCTATACCCTTGAAAAAGACGGAGGCCTCGAATGGAGCGCCAAGTCTACAAAGCAGATCGCGGCTACCATTCCTCTCATGGTCTTCCTCATCCTGGCTATCCTGATTTTCGAAATGAAGAAAATCAGCATCATGGTCATTGCGGCCCTTTCCGCACCGCTGGCCCTCATCGGAAGCATCCTGACCCTGGTAGTTACCCAGAAAGCCATGGGATTTGTGGCCATCATCGGCATGCTTTCCCTGGGCGGTATGGTCATTCGAAATTCCATCATCCTCCTCGACCAGATCCGGCAGCACCGGGAAAAAGGACTTTCTCCCTACGATGCAGTAGTGGAATCAGCGGTCATCCGCTTCATCCCCATCATGCTCACCTCCCTTTCCGATATGATGGGCATGATACCGCTTGTAGTCAATCCATTCTGGGCGCCCATGTCCTGCGCCTTCATCGGCGGACTGACACTGGCGACCCCACTGGGACTTCTCTTCGTCCCGGCCCTCTATGCCTTCTGGTTCAGGATCGAAGAACCGAAGGATGAGAAATAGCCTCAAATTGTAAATGAAACGGTATAGTCCCTGACTTTTGTTTCGGGAATCCCGGGAATGTCGGGAATCCCGGGAAAGTCGGGAAGGAGGCGGCCTTTGGCCGCCTCTTTTTGTGGGAATTCTGCACAGGCGGAGGGGAAATTCTTGGATTCAAAAATATAATGAAATTCTAATAAAATAAAATTATATTTTTGTACTATATATGCAGAAAGCCAGAAAGAACGAGGCCTCGGGCCGAGGTCCGGTGCGATTCGCAGAGCGCTTAAAAATTTAATGCGAGTCAGGACCAGAGCCCACGTGTTCTTCCCGCTTTCCATCCTCGAGGAAATTCAAGATTTACAGAGTAGTTAAAAACAAAACAAGTCCTCCCCTCAAAAAGGAAATGGAAACATTCTGAAACCCAGTCATTCCGGCACCATACTGTTTCTCACGAGGTGCATACGTAAACGATAACGATTTCTGCAGCCGATTGATAAGTCATGCCCCGGAAACCTGGAATCTCGGATATTCTCTAAGCCCTCCACTATGGGAGGACTTGTTTTTGTGCCAAATCCGTCTGTCACAAAGTGGCAGGCGGATTTTTTTAGTTATCAGCCCGCAGTTTTCATCGAAGGTGGTCCGTTTTCCACAGAGAGCTGTCTGCGAACCTTTTGAAAGCACATAGAAGGATGACTGACTGTACATTTCCGGGATAAATGACTCTATCGGAAAATGCGGGTTCTCCCCAGGGAACACCGGCGCGGCTGATAGGGCAAGCAACGAAAAATGGCGGCCTGAGGCCGCCGGGATTCCATCCCTTGCCCTTTCAGGCCCTTTGGGCCAGCTTCCCCGAGGGGAAGCCTTCCCGCGTACCTTTTGAGTCAATTGGTGCGGGAATGGTACGTCATTAGACTCGATATCTTCATGGCACATATGAGGCTAATGACAAAACGTACTCGTGACAGATGACTCTACCCATAAGACGCGGGCTCTCCCTCGGGAGAGCTCCGCGACAGCGGTGAGAGGGCAGGCAAAGGAATTATTCTGCACTATCCATACATGGCAGATATGAGGAAAAAGGTAAGCACACTACCGGTCCCCACCCTTTCGAGTGCTGAAAGGGTGGCCGCGTAGCGGCCGGGTAAGTTCATCTATCATAAAAATCGAAAATGACTGCAAATACCTGAAGTAACTGGAAAGGGTATTCTTTTCTCAATCTCTCCGCGAGACGGTTGTACAACCTATCCGTCTGCTCCGCAGGCACCTTTCCATCCCAGGAAAGGTGGGGCCCTGTATCAAGCTGATGAGTATCTATATTTCTGCCGGCTAAGGATAGTGCAGGGGGAACATCAGTCATCCCATCCGGGGAAGGTTGACCATCAGGTGCCGGACCGCCGCCGGGAACCAGCCACTAACCACTAACTGCTTTCCCTCTTTATTTCCAAATCATTAAGTACTAAAATAGAGACAGAATATCCAAAGGAGGATTCAAAATGGAAGAAAGAGTCAAGAAAGTTCTGGAAGAGAATATCTGGTCCATCGCCACGGTCTGCGCGAAGGGCTGGCCGAATGTGGTACCGGTTGGTTTCAAGGCAGTCCTGCCTGACGGAAAACTGGCGGTAGGGGACGTTTTCATGAAACAGACCGTCCTGAACGTACAGTCCGGCCATCGCATGTCCGTTTCCGCCTACGATCCGAAGACCAATGAGGGCTATCAGGCCAAAGGCACGGCCGAATATGTCACTGAAGGGCCGGTGGTCGAAAAATTCCAGGCCATGGCTGAGCAGCTTTTCCACGGCGCAGCCAATGTCAAAGGAGCCATCATCCTCACCCCGACGAAGATCGTAGTCACCACCCCGGGACCGGAAAATAAGAAGGTTCTTCTCGGAGAATAAGACTGCGTGTCCGGAAGGATAGCTGCTGTTCCAAAGACTTTGAGAAATAGTGGTAAGTGATAAGTGAAGGTGGGCGCCGAAATTATGGGGCGCCCATTTTTTAGAAATAGAGTTAAGTGAAGGTGGCGGGCGTCAGAAAGAAGGCCCGCCGTTTTAAATTGTTTAATCCGGCTAACTGCTATTAGCCATTAGCTATTAGTTTTTCCTTTACAGTTTCCCAAAATCATGCGAAAATAAGCCAAATCAAAAGAGGTGAAATTTATGGAAGACAGGAAAAAAGGACTGATTACGGCCATCGGGTCTTACGTACTCTGGGGGTTCCTCATCATTTACTGGAAGCAGCTGGAGGGGGTGCCGGCTTATGAAATCCTGGCCCACCGGGTGGTGTGGTCCTTTTTCTTCATGATAATCGTGCTGGCGGTCCTGGGAATGATGGGGGATTTCCGGTCGCTTGCGAGAGAGCTGCTGCAGGATAAGAAGCGGGGGCTGCTCCTTGTCTTTGCCTCTTTCATCATCACGTCCAACTGGTGCACGTTCATCTGGGCCGTCACCCATGACCATATCCTGGATTCCAGTTTCGGTTACTATATCAATCCATTGGTGAGCGTATGCATGGGGGTCCTTTTCTTCCATGAAAAACTGATTTCCCTGAAATGGATCGCCCTTTTCATCGCACTCGGGGGCATTCTGTGGATGGGATTTTCCCTGGGCCATATGCCCTGGGTGGCGCTGTGGCTGGCTCTTTCCTTTGCGGCCTACGGGGCGGCGAAGAAGAAGCTCCATATCGATCCTTTCGCCAGCATTACCCTGGAAACACTGCTCACGATGCCCTTTGCCCTGGCGTACCTGCTTTTTGTGGAAATAGGAGGCACCGGTCATCTTCTTGCAGGAAATATGACTTACACTCTTTTCCTCCTGGGCGCAGGGGCGGCCACGGCCATTCCCCTCATTCTTTACACGGCAGGAGCCAATAACCTTCCCCTGAACCTTCTCGGTTTCCTTCAGTACATCAATCCCACCATGGGCCTTTTCATCGGCATATTTCTTTATGGCGAACCCTTCGATGAAAACCGTTTCCTCGGCTTTGCCTCCATATGGCTCGCCCTCATCCTCTTCACCATTGGGGATTTTCTGGAAATGCGGAGGACAAACCGGAAAGCATGATTTCCTATCTATTGCGGATATCGTAGAACGATTACCTCTGATGAAATCATTGAATTAAACACAATTGGGATAATCCTCATATATACTCGCGCCGCCGTTGCGGCGCACCTTCACGAACAACGAACAACGAAGAACGAAACCAATAAATCGTGCATAATCCATTCTGGCACCATGTGATATCTAGCCTATTTTCCGTTTGACATTCGTCCCCACTTGATAGAAAATAACGATAAAGGTTTCTTAAAATAAAAGGAGGAATACCATGGATATTGATTACCATTACGGCACCATGTACGTGCTGTCCCGGTGGGCGGAATTCGGCCCGTCCAATTCGAATATCATCGCCACCAGCGCCCAGTTTGTGGATGACAATATGGATGACAATTCATTCTCCGACAAGGCGGAAAAGGAAGCCATTGCCCAGGGCATCGAAATCCGTTATTCTTCCCAGAATATCTGGAACAATATCACCGGCAAGGGAAACTGCGAAGTATGGATTCCTTTCCATTTCCTGCCCGGCCTTCAGGGGGATACGGTGGAAGAGAAACTGGTCTGCAAAAAGTACAGCGAGCTTTCCAAAGCTCTGGGAGACCGGCTTCTGGAGACGACGCTGGATAACGGGAATTTCCCCTTCCGTCTGGGCGTGGGACTTCACGTCTATGCGGATACCTGGGCCCATCAGGGCTTTGCGGGCATCAATGCAGCCATCAACCGGGTGCAGAACCTGATTTTCAATACTTCCGGCGAAACGATTGAAAAATTCCTGAAAGATTTCATCGACAATCATCAGTCCGTTTCCGATTTCATCAATGATTTCAACCCCCTGGGCCATGTGGCAGCGGCCCACTGCCCGGACCGTCCCTACCTCTGGTGGAAGACAAAGGATCTTTTCGTGAACGGGCGGAAGAACTGGGAAGAATTCCTGGAAGCATCGGATGAAATATTCCGCATCCTCCAGCAGGTCTCCTGCGTGGAAGTGACCGGCCTTTCGGACGAGCAGAAGGCCATGCTCACGGACTGCTTCAAAGATATCCGGGACGAAGACTTCAACAAACGGTACGAAGAATGGCTGCGCAGGATCCATGAGAACTATTTCCGCATTGCCGATTTCTGCGATGAGGATAAAACGGTGGAATACAGTCCCCAGACCATCCTGGCAGATCCCGATTTCCGCAAAGCTTTCTATGAGGAAATCAACGACCACTTCTACTGGGTACGGGATAAGCTCCTGGAAGATGATATCGACGTGCTGAAGCTGGAAGCGGTGTACTGATTTTTTGTCAGGCTTCGATTTACGTTTTCAGTCATCTGCGGTCGTCGGATTGGGGATTGCGGATTGGGGATTGCGGGAAGGTGGGCGCCAAATTCATGGGGCGCCCATTTTTTAGTGGGACTTTGCACAGGCGGGGGAGGAACCATGGGTTTCATATCGGGTAGAAGTCGATAGCTATTAACCCATTAACCTCAATGCGGGGTTATCCATATGAAAGTCCGCCCGAAGGGAAGACAGGCGGCCGGCTATTAACCATTAACCTCAATGCGGGGTTATCCATATGAAAGTCCGCCCGAAGGGGAGACAGGTGGTCGGTCATTAACCATTAACCTCAATGCGGGGTTATCCATATGAAAGTCCGCCCGAAGGGGAGACAGGTGGTCGGTCATTAACCATTAACCTCAATGTAAAGTCATACATGTGACAGTCCGCCCCAAGGGTAGACAGGTGGCCGGCTATTAACCATTAACCTCAATGCGGGGTCATTCATATGAAAGTCCGCCCGAAGGGGAGATAGGCGTCCGGCTATTAACCCATTAACCTCAATATAAAGTCATACATGTGACAGTCCGCTCCAAGGGTAGACAGGTGGCCGGCTATTAATCCATTAACCTTAATGTAAAGTCATCCATATGACAGTCCGCCCCAAGGGTAGACAGGTGGCTAGCTATTAACCCATTAACTTCAATGCAGGGTCATTCATATGAAAGTCTGCCCGAAAGGTAGACAGTCGGCCGTTCATTAACCATTAACCCCAATGAAAAGTTTCCATAACTCCGGCCCGCCTTTCGGCCATTCTGCTCACTGCGTACGGATAACTTTTACTTATGGTTATCTTCTTGTAAGCCAGCCTTCAGGTACGAAAGAATTTCATTCCCCACGGAAAAAATGATACAATATAGTTAAAGGTCTGTCGGAAGGGCCTAATCTTATGCATTGCAAGGAGGTCTATTATGGCAAAAGTTCTCGTGGTTTATGGTCATCCCGCACCGGGAAAATCTCTGGCGAATAAAACGATTCTGGAAACGCTTCTGGCCAAGTGCCCGGATATCGAAGTGCTGAAGCTTTCTGAGGAAGGCTTTGCTCCCCATGTGGAGGAGGACCAGAAGAAACTGGTGGCAGCGGACGTCATCGTCTTCCAGTTCCCGATTTTCTGGTATTCCTATCCGGCCCTCATGAAGCTCTGGGTGGAAGAAACCTTCGCTCACGGCTTTGCCTATGGTTCCACGGGAACGGCCCTCAAAGGCAAGAAACTCATCATTTCCTGCACCACCGGTTCTCCCACGGAGGCTTATGTACCGGGCGGTCCGAACGGCCATTACCTCAAGGATTTCTTCTATAATTTCCAGCAGCTGGCCGCTCTCTGCAGCATGGAATACCTGGAACCGGTCTACAGCCATGGCTGCGCCTACATTCCCGGCGTCATGCCCGAATCGGTAAAGGACAGAGTCATCGCCACCTGCAGGGCACATGGGGAAAAGCTGGCGGAGGTGCTTGCGTCTCTCTAACATAGTGCGGCTGACGAGTCGAGTCATTGTTTGTGAATCGGATTTCGGAATGCGGATTGCGGATTGCGGGAAGGTGTGCCGCTGAAGCGGCACGAGTATTTATGGGGACTCTGCACAGGCGGGGTGAAAGCCCGCAGGTCTCATGAAATCGAACGGAGTCCAACTCTGGCTTAAAAGTGAATGATTCATAAAGGAAATGAAGATGGCGTGGGTCATGTGTTTGGCTCACGCCGTTTTTGGTATAATTTATATGAAAAGAAAGTTCATTCACTCTATGTGGGATTCTGCTAACTGATAACTGCAATATCATTAACTTAACAGCTGCTAAAGTGCTTCCAAATCGAAATTTCTCTATTGCGTTTAAAGGAAATAGGGCCTTATTCACCCTGTTCGGAGTAAATTTTAGTAGTTTTGACCGGCTTTTG
>Ga0256406_1006206_pt1 | contig 12123 bp, 4 predicted proteins | sample RumenRJG_03DNA_FD_185986 | JGI IMG/M metagenome (GOLD analysis project Ga0256406, IMG submission 185986) | Bovine rumen microbial communities from Lethbridge, Alberta, Canada - RJG_03 | ecosystem: Host-associated > Mammals > Digestive system > Stomach > Rumen | place: Canada: Alberta | collected...
GGAAAGAGTGTGAATTTTGAGGTTACGCTGAATGTCGTTGCGAAGCCAGTCGTTGATATTCCACAACCTGAATTGGCATGGGGTAAGCTTACCATCGTAGAAGAGATCACGAAGGATGTAACACAGAAACCTCGTTCTGGCTATGATGCAGATAAGGTGGAAGTAGATCTTACGGAGGCTCTCACAAAGCTTGGTGTCAGCGGAGATTTACTGAAAGATGAGTTAAGCCAGTTGCTCTTTGCAAAGATTGCCTATGTAACAGAGGATGCTGTGATGGGTGCTCAGATGAGTGACTCTTTGACTAACGAATCATCAGCAGGTGCCCCTGGCTTCTGGTTGCGCAATTTCAGCGATGCCGAGGGTAATCCTACTTTCGAATGCGGACGTTTTGCTTATGATGGTGATGATTGCTTCTATGCAGAAGCTTTCGCCTTCGATACTGAGACTGGTATCCTTTCTTGTAATCTTGGCCAGATGCCTAATAAACTGAAGGGTGGTAATACCTATTTTGCTGATATCTATATTGTATATGGTGACAAGGCCATCAAGATTCGTTATAACCTGATTCTGCCTGAAGTAAAGGTAGGAACCCTGGAAGATTATGAGAAGGCAGGTGAGAATACGATAAGAGTGGAAATGGAACCTGCGGAGAGTTATGACACCAAGAATTTCTCTATTGATATTGAGACTATGGTCAATGCCTTAGGTTGTCAAGTTGGAGAGATTGATGACTTCTATATGCTTGACAGCGAAATCGACTTTGCTACTGGTAAGAATCAGGAAGGTGTAGGCTACTGGGTCAGCATGGAAGGAAAGGTGGTTAATTGGGGTAATGATGCCATGTTCTATGTCACGCCAAAGGCTGATGACTACTCAAAGTTCGGTGTTGGTCAGTATCCTGGACATATGAATATTGGCGACTCTGCTCGTGCCACTCTTTATTTCGTGGCTGGCAGTAAGTATTATCAGCTGAATGTTGATTTGGTGATTGTTGCACCAAAACAGGGTGATGTCGTCTTTGAGAGTGTAGCCCAGCGTCTGATAGAAATCCAACAGGTGCCTGTAGCATACAAATGGACATCGGGCGTAGAGATTCCTGAGGCATGGGTTGAGCAGCAGCTTGGAACCAGCGATTGGGTGCTCTATGCACTGGCTCCACTAAATGAAGACGGAACAGAGAAAGAGGGTAATGCTAAATATTCTAAGAGCTATTCTATTACTGAGAGTCCAGGCTTCTGGATGGATGGCGAGGGCCATAATATCGGATGGAGTGCTAATGCACGTGTAGGTGTGTCTATCTCTCAGCCTTCAGGACATTTCGCACTGATGCAGTATGAAAACAGCATTAACCTTGGCGATGTGTTCCGCTTCCCGCTTTTCCTGGTCAACGAGGAAAATGGTAAGATGGTTACCTTCAACTTCACCTATAGCATAGTGGAGTCTGTCGTAGAAATCGAGGAAGTTGGCTCAGAGGATATTGTATTGCCAGTATCAGCTGATGATGATGGCGCTTCTGCAACAATCGATCTGTCAGACGTTCTCAAAGCTTTTGATATTACCTTGGATGCATTAGCTAATGGACAATATTTGCACGGCATTACTGCTGATGGAACTTATGGTTCTGGTGTGTCTTTATATGATGGTCTGGCATTCACGAATAGTGGTGTTTGTGTAACAGAGGATCCGTTTATGTTCTTTGATGCAGAATTGAATGAGGATGGTAAGTCTATTACAGTGACAACCTGTGCTACAGCAGACGTTGCTGACGACTATAGTGCAATAGGTACTATCTGCTTCCTCGTTGATGGCAAGCGTTATGTCCTCAACGTGAAGTTTGTTTCAGAGACAGTCTTTACTGGCATTACAGAGAATCGTACAGTACCTCATACATCTCTGTCAGCCGTTTATGATCTGCAGGGTCGTAAGGTGGTGAAGACACAGCGTGGCCTGTACATCCAGAACGGACGTAAATATATGGTTAAGTAAGCCATCGATAGACAATAATTAAGGAATCCACCTCGTTTTATAGCGAGGTGGATTCAATTAAAATGCAAAATGAAAAAATTTACTACATTAGTTTTCCTGATGACATTGGCTTCTGTTGCTTTCGCACAGAAGACCGTCTATATCCCTAATGAATGGCGTAATCCGTGGCCATCTGACTCGCTGCTCTACAAGGAGAGCGATCCGGATAATAAGTACACTTGGTCGAAGAGCCGCTCTGTGGAGAGTGATAACGTGATTATCTTCTGGGATAAAAACTACGGCAATAAGAAGCCCAACGAACTGGCTACTAGCGATTGGAATTACGTAGATATACCTGACCTGTTGAATAAATGTGAGGCTTTCTACGATTTGGAAATTAACAAACTGGGCTTTGTTGACCCAGTGAAGAGCAACCACAGCAAGTATAAGATGATGGTGCTCATGAACTATTCAAAACCAGGCGACTGGGCATGCTACGGTGGTGGCTACGATTTCGTCATCTCTGCCTTATGGCTGAACTCTGCTACCTGTAAGCCTGTAGGCCATTCTGTGGCTCATGAGGTAGGTCACTCTTTCCATTATATGTGCTATGCCGAACATAGCGGGCATAAGGATTCCAATACTGATAACACGGGTTTCCACCTGGCGTGCGGCAATGGTCAGGCTATTTGGGAACAGACTGCTCAATGGCAGGCAGCTCAGTCATATCCTAACTTGATGTTTGACCAGAGTATCGGTGTATTCCGTCGTTCTCATAACTATGCTTTCTCGCACGAGTGGCATCGCTATCAGTCATATTGGTTCCATTATTATCTGTGCCAGTATTACAATGATATTACGACTGTTGCTCAGGTATGGAATCAGCCTATGACAGGGCAGAGCAGGGGTAATGGAACTGATTTCAATCAGGCGCTGATGAAACTGAAAGGGCTGGATGCTACCGGACTGTTCCGCCTTTATTATGATTATGCTGCCCGTTGTGCTACATGGGATATTGATGCCTGTCGCTCGTACGGAAAGAACTATATTGGTGATTTCGATTACCGTTGCGTCCTGGTGGGCGATACGGCATATCAGGTGGCTCTGGCCTCTGTGCCTCAGGCTTCAGGCTTTAATATTATCCCATTGACTGTTCCTGCTGCAGGTACAAAGGTGACCACGCATTTCACGGCCTTGGCAAGGTATTCCAAACTGGCTGCAGGCGATCCTGCTGAGATGATGACAGGTGAAACGCAGTGGGGTAAGACCTCGCGCACCTCGTATGTGAGTGCTTCAAACTATAAAGATCGTGGTTTCCGCTTGGGCTATGTGGCATTGATGAATGACGGCACGCGTCAGTATTTCAATGCAGACTCCGTATATTGCGAGGGACAAACACAGAAGACCTGTGAGGTGAGCATGACAGTACCAGAGAATGTGAAGCAGATGTGGCTCGTCGTGGTACCAGCCCCCAAGAGCTATATCCAACATAAATGGGATGAAAAGGCAGACAATGATGATATGTGGCCTTACCGCTTCCGTCTGGAAGGTGCTGAACTGGGTTCGAAGGCTCAGGTCTATGTGGCTTCTACAATCGATGATCGTGATGTGGCCGATATCACTTTTACTTACAATGTAAATCTGCCCCGTTTGAACTCTTATGACGCTGTGACTGTCAACGTTTCTGGTAAGGCACAGGCTATGCTGGGTACTGCTTTTCAGATGAATGCCTCTGACATCGCAGACAAGATGCAGGCGTGGACCTCCAGTGGTCCTTCGGAAGGTAAGGTGATGTTTTACCCCATGAATCCAAAGTCGCAGGCACGTGAGAACCGTGGTAGTACTGCTAATGGCTATGGTCACTGGTTTAATGTATCGGGTGGAGCAACTAAATATGCTAATGGCTATCTTTATAGTGAGTTCTCTCCCACAGCTCTTTCTTTCAACGTAGGACAATATCCTAATCGACTGACTATTGGCAATGATTACACCATTGGTCAGATTTTGCGCTACAAGCAGAGTGCAGACAAGGAGGCAATGGCCCGCTTTATCTTCCGCGTCCATGTGACAAATAGTGATTATGGTGCTGAGTTGGCTAGCGTAGAGTATACTGACCCACGTACGTTGGGTATTACTCAAGTTGAAAATGGAAAGTTGAAAGTTGAACAATATTACGACCTACAGGGTCGTAGGCTCTCTAAGCCTCAGAAGGGATTGAATATCATCAACGGACATAAAGTAGTGTTAAAATAATAAATGGTAAAAAGATTCATCACCGTTGTGCTGTATGCGGCGACACTATCGATGCCTCTGCACGCACAACAAAAGGAAAGCCCGCTCTGGAACGCACCAGGTGCGGGCAATCCGTTTATTCCAGGCTATTTCGCTGACCCAACTATTCGTAAGTTTGGCGATACCTATTATCTCTATGCTACCACCGACGGTACGGGTAATGGTTATGGACCGGCTCAGGTATGGGTGAGTAAGGATTTCGTGAATTGGAAGAACATCATCATGAACTGGCCTACAACGGAAGTGGTTTGGGCACCAGATGTGATGCAGGCTCCAGATGGCACCTATCGTTACTTCTACTGTGAACCATGTGTGCTTCACGAGGGTGTAGGCGATTCGCCTATTGGGCCTTGGAAAAACGTGTTAGGAAAGACAGATGCCGTACTCGTGCCCGACCGTTTTGTTCATAATGCGATTACGTTGGACGGTCAGACCTTTGTGGATGATGACGGTTCTACTTATCTCTATTTCGGTACATGGGGCATATATAAAGGTTTTGGTTGTGGTGTGGCCCGACTGAACAGCGATCTCAAATCTTTTGCAGAGAAGAAGTTGATTCCCAATACGGAGATTACCGATTTCTTTGAGGCACCTTATGTCTTTAAGAAAGACGGCGTGTACTATTTTACCTATAGCAGTGGCTCATGTCATGATGATACCTATCGTGTGCAGTATGCTACTTCTACAGTAGGTCCGATGGGACCGTACGAATATAAAGGTTGTATCCTCAAGACTAATGCTGACCAGACGGTTCATGGTCCTGGTCACCACAGTATTCTGGAGAAGGATGGAAAATACTATATCGTCTATCATCGTCATAACCTGCCTCGCAGCGTTCACGGCTTTAATCGACAGATATGTATCGATGAGATGAAGTTTGATGACGAAGGAAACATCCTGCCTGTGGTGCCTACGCACAACGCTCAAAACGTTGATCTATTCAAAGGAAAATCTAAGTACAGGAATCTTGCTTTCGGAGCTAAAGTTACTGCTTCTTCCTACTACGACGATTGGTTCAGACCTGAATATGCCGTCGATGACAATAATGCCACATTGTGGAAGGCTCGCAGTGCCATCGGAACAGACCCACTCGACGAAGGGATGATCAATATGCTTTTGAAACATCCAGATGATTTTGGAGAGTGGTTGCAGATTGATCTTGGCAAACCGATGAAGTTCAACGAGATATGGACTCAATTCGAATATGCCACATTCTTCTATCAATATCTCATTCTAACCTCGCTTGATGGTAAGTCGTGGGACTTGTTTGCAAACCGTTCTGCGAATACCATGCAAGGCTCGCCAATGATAGACAAAAAGGCCGTAAAGGCACGTTATGTTCGTATCGTTATTACCGACACGCAGAAAAACGGCCACATGCCTGCCATCTGGAATGTAAAGATTTGGCAGAAGGCCCCTGTCTTGCCCGATATGCAGGTTGAGAGTTATGATGGTTATCCTGGTATGCACAAAAAGGATGTGGTCGATAGGTATAATCATCAGCGTAGCGGACACATGGCTCCCCCTCCCACATTCCTCAATCTTGATGCAAAGCTGATTGCCGAAGAGGACAGTGTAAAGATGCCTACCGATTATACGGAAATTCACAATTGGTCTGCCTATAAGATAGACAACAGCCAAAAGGAAGAGTTTCGATTTAAAGCCAACAAACCATTGCGCCTTCGCGTGAAAGACGGACACTGGGCTTTTTTCTTCAATGGTAGTCAGCATCTGACGGTACCATTCGAATTACCTACTCATATGCGTTATAACGCTCCCTACTTTATCGAGGCACTGGTGCTTCCTACGAAGACGGGACCTGTTTCTACCTTAATATCACTTTCCAATTCACATGCCGATTTGGCTACCACACAGTTCCGCTTAGGTAGTGACCCAGCAACGGGACTGCTCAATCATAATGGTTCGTTCGAGAGCTGTGGCGCTGCCAAGGAGATACTTGAGAATGAGGGTAAGTGGCAACATTGGTTCATTGCATACGACGGATGGATGGAAAAGGTCTATCTGAACGGCAAACTATTGAAAGAGCAAAACAACTTTCTGATGATTCGTCCAGAAGGGAATATCGTGATTGGAGCCGACGGACAAGGCACAAACAATTTTGTAGGTTATATTTCCATTCTCAATGTAACTTCAGGCATGAACCTATTCAACAGGAGTTTCAAATATATATCTGACGAATACGTACAGAACCTCTATAAGAATAGAATGAAGAAAACATACCCTTCTCTTGGAGATGATAACTTTGACGAATCAGATCCTGACAGCAAGTTCACGCTCTCACCGCTGATGAAACCTGTATTTGAGAAGAAGGAGACCTTCAAACTCAGCACCCAAAGTGCAGACTTCAATCAGGCTCCACTTAGTCATGGCGGTACTGTCTATAAAGAGCTGGAGGGCGACTTCGTCGTGATGACACGTGTCAATGATATGGAAGGTCTGAGTCAGCATAGCGTAAAAGGTTACAACGAAGTGGGATTACTCATTGCCAATGGTAATACTTACTACCAGTTGGGTGCTTTCCCGCTTTATAACTGCGGCAATATGCTTACGGTACTGAGTCCTCATGGTCGTCCGCAGTTCCCCAATTCCAAGGGTTACGACTTCGACCCTATCATGCAGTTTGAACGTCGTGGAGATTTGCTCTTTGCCCGCACCAGTAAGGACGGTGTAACATGGAATAACATGCCAGGTTCGCCGATTGAAGTTAAAACGAAGAAATTGTCTGTTGGCGTTTATCAGACCACCTATTCTGAGAACTATTCTTGGGCTACACTTAGTGACTTCACCATCTACCAATAGATTTCTATTGGGCGATGGTGAAGTTCGCCTCAATATTCACTTTTAGTAAGGTACCGTTATAAGGATACTGGTATTGCATGGTCACTGCGTGGGCATCGTGCCAGCAGTTTTCCTTGTATAGGCCGCAACTCCAGTTCCATAGGTCGTTGAACACCTCGATATATACATGGCCTTGGGCATAGTATCCTGGGTCGCCATCGCTATTAAACCATCCTCCAAAGACGCCGTTGGTGTGGTTCTCTCCTTCAGTACCATCAGTATATAGGGGCACGATACTCAGTTCGGCTTCATTCATCTCGTTGGTGCTGAGGCCCATCAGGTTGCATACCTGTTGCTTGCTGATGCGGACTTTGTTGTCCTGGCTATACCCCTGATACCAGTTCATGGCTGTGTTTACCGTGATGCTTCCACAGAATTTCTCTTTGTTGACAGGCTCACTGGGCACAGGAATAGCAGCTACGAGGTAAGAGAAATGGGTATTCCTGTTCTGAAGCCATTGCTTCATCTTACTGAGTTCGGTATCAAAACGTTTTCCACTGATAGGCCAGCGCTGGAATTCGCGGTCAATAGCACCTGATGCACGCATCTGTTCTACATATTTCATGCACTCATTCCATGCATGAGTGACAATTGTATCCTTTACTGCTGCCCATTGCGCTTTATAGGCTTCTACGAATTCCGGACATGCAAACAGGTCGGTAAAGAATTGTGGCACGTAGTTATACTGTCCGTTTCGTTTCAGGGGGTTAGAGCCCATCACGGTCTCTGTAAAATCTGTAAAGAAGGTGTGTCCTGTGGTCATCTGTCCCCAGTCGAAGTCATAGCCGGCGTCAAAGTCCCATAGGGGTCCCATTACCCAAGGAGCGTCACCATCCTTATGCATATAGATAGAACGAGGGGCTGACAATTCTACGTTATACACAAATTCCTGAATGAGCAGGTATTTGATGAACGATGGTACATCCAACAGTTTTTGTACCTGTGTATAATCCTTGTTCTTGATTGCAGTCTCAAGTTCGGCAAAGACATTGCGCACGGAATCAACGGTATTCACTGTCCAGCGTTCGTCATCGGGATACTTTACGCATACAGGCATTCTGTAGACCGACGACCAGAAATTATCATTGGCATAAGGATTCTCGCCAGGACCATCATCCACATCGAGTGCAATAAGGATGCCATGCTCGTCGCTCACAGCCACGCGATTTTTATTCTGCTGAATCTGTTCTGTCAGTTGGTAAATGCCTTTGTAGTCGCCATTCAGAAAGAGTTCTACGTAGCGAGTGTGGTTCGTATAGGGCAAGCCTAAGCCACGTCCCATCTCGAATACAAAGGTGTTCATGATGTCCGTCACATCGCGATAGTTGGCGAGCAGTACCCAACTCTTGGCTTTGTCAAGTCCCAGCACTTTGTGTTTATCATTAAGCTTGATACGATAGGGCTTCTTGTCGTACCAAAGGAAAGAACTGTTTCCGCGTCCGCGCATTTGGATATTGGCAGAGTAGCTGGTGAATGATTCCTGGGCATTCAGTGAGAGGTGAGCATCGGTATATGTCTCTTTCGAGGTGATATCCTGACCGTCCTTCGTGGTGATGTAGAGTTGGAATACTTTATATGGGTCTTTTGTTTCGGTAAGAGGCTCGTCTTCAAACGTTATACTATCAATGTGGTTCACGTCGAAAGATATTCTTAATTCACCTGTGACGTCCGTCATCATTTGACGTCTTGCTTTGTCAAACGTCATCTCGTTGAGACTATCCACAACGATGGGGAAGTTCCATTTGCCTCCCATCTGATTCATATAGACATGAGCCCGCTGTTGTGCTCCTGCAGTCAATGTGCAGAATATTGTTAGCAGTATAATAAGTAGTTGTTTCATCAAAAAAGTTATTGCGTTATTAACGATGCAAAGTTACACATTTACTCTATAATGGGATTAAAACTTTCGTCCAAAAAGATACAAATAGCGTCTAGTCTTCAAATTATTTGGACTATTTTTTTACGTTAGAGAAAATTTATTGCATACCTTTGCAACATGGTCAAGAAAAATGGACATAACATGAAGAGAATCATGGTGGCAGGCATCATGTCTGCACTCGTGTTTGTTGGTGTGATGGCAGCTCCTCGTAGCATTGTGAGCGTGAAAGACGTCAATGTAAAAGTGGCTGCTGGTAATGCACCCCAACTGCCTTATCAACTGTGGGTGACTTATACCGACGGGAAAGGTGAATATCGACAGGTGCGCTGGCTTAATTCATCGCTCGACGTGGAGCAGGAACAGGCAGATGCCACACGTCATCCTGTGGGTTCCACCTATGAGGTACGTGGTTTCATTGTGGGTGATAACACCACTTCCAATGGCTATCCTATCAAGGCGCATGTCAGTGTGGTACAGCAGACAGAAAGACCTGCCTCGCATCCCGTTGCCCAGCCACTGCCATTGGACAAGGTGCAGCTGACGGGGGATGATCGTCTGACGCATAACCGTGATCTGGATATCGACAACCTATTGTCGCTTGATCCAAAACAGCAACTCTATAACTATTATGATACATATGGCTTGCCAACTACTGACTGTCCTGTCAGCGATGGTTGGGACTCACCTACTACAAAACTGAAGGGGCATGGTACAGGACATTACCTCTCTGCTATGGCCATGGCTTATGCCAGTTGTCAGGACAAACAGAAAAAAACATTGCTACTGAGTCGCATCGAATTGATGTTGAATGAGATGCGACGTTGTCAGGAACGGACTTTTGTCTGGAGCGATTCCTTAGGCCGCTATTTCGAGGCCCGTGACGTGGCACCTGAGGCAGAGCTGCGTGAACTGAAAGGCTCGTGGAAAGATTTCGATAACTATAAGCAGGACTGTCGTCACTACGGCTATGGCTACATCAATGCCATTCCACCACAACACTGTGTGCTCATAGAGATGTATCGTCCCTATAACAACGAAGACTGGGTATGGGCACCTTATTATACCGTGCATAAGCAGTTGGCCGGATTGATTGATATAGCCAGTATCATTGATGATAAAGCCATCAGCGAGAAAGCGCTGCTCATTGCCCGTGATATGGGACTCTGGGTGTGGAACCGCCTGCACTATCGAACCTACGTCAAAAAAGATGGTACGCAGGCTGAGCGTCGAGAGCATCCTGGTAATCGTTACGAGATGTGGAACATGTACATTGCCGGTGAGGTGGGAGGTATGGCTGAGTCACTGGCCCGACTGTCGATGATGGTCACCGATAAAGAACAGCGTGCACACCTGTTGGAGGCTGCCACTTGTTTCGACTCACCAGCTTTATTCGACCCCTTGGCTCGTAATGTCGATGCTATCCGTACGCGTCATGCCAACCAGCATATCCCTATGATAACGGGAGCCCTGAAATGCTATGAGGCGGGGGCCGGCACCTATTATTATAATATCGCACAGAATTTCTGGCACACCATTCAAGGGCGTTACCGTTATGCTATGGGAGGCGTGGGCAATGGCGAGATGTTCCGGTTGCCCTATACGCAGATGCTGTCAATGGTCAACAATCCTGAGCCTACGATTAATGAGACCTGTTGTGCCTACAACCTGGCTAAACTGACAAAGGATCTGAACTGTTTCAATCCTGATGATGCCAGCTATATGGACTACTACGAGCGCTTACTCTACAACCAACTCGTGGGTTCTATCAATCCCCATCAGTACCAGGTGCTCTATCAGTATGCCGTGGGTCTTAATGCCTCGAAACCTTGGGGTAACGAGACTCCGCAGAGTACCTGTTGTGGTGGTACGGGCGCTGAGAACCATGTGAAATATCAGGAGGCGGCATATTTCGTGAATGACAACACGCTTTGGGTGGGACTTTACCTGCCTACAATCGCTACGTGGGATGCCCAGAAAACCGTGATTCGTCAGGAGTGCCAATGGCCCGCAGAGAAAAGTATCATCCGTATACAGAAGGGTGGGGGACGTTTTGCCATGAAACTTCGTGTGCCCTACTGGGCTACTGAGGGATTTGACGTCAGGCTGAATGGTAAATCCATCACCCATCACCCTACACCCGGCACCTATGTCGAGATTCCGCTTCGCAAATGGACAAAGAAGGATGTGGTAGAGGTCATCATGCCCTTTACACGTCACTTTGACTATACCCCTGATAAACTGGAAGTGGCAGGCAGACAAACCTACAGCCCTATGTGGACGGCTGCGCTGATGCAGGGACCATTGGTGATGGCTGCTACGGGTGTGAAGACATGGGACGAGGCTACCATTCATGATGAGGCCGACTGGGACCGTTTCCATTTCGTGCCCGATTATGATGCCGACCGTCATGTCACCCATTACTTCCGACTGGATGCTCCAGTGCCTCCTGCTACTGAGGTCGATACATTGGTGCTGAGTCAGACATTGGCAATGGCAAAGGGCCGAATTGACGCTCAGCAGGCTTGGAATGCGCTAACGATAAAAGTGCCCGAACATGCGCCATGGGCGCCTCATGGTTATGCCCGTATGACGGAACAGTATCAGCAATGTGCAACCATTCTGACCTCCAGGATTAATCCCGTTGATGCGGAGAAGTTGCTGTCCAAACTGAATGCTGCGCTCACTGCCATGCGTCCAGGTAATCTGGCTGAGATGGAGGATATGGATGAACTGAAACAGCTGATGCAGCAAGTTCGTGACCTGCCACGTTCTGAAGTTCGGCGTGATGCCTTGTGGCGTGCAGAGCGTGTGGTGCGTTACGTCACCGATGGCAGTGGCACCAAGGATATGATTGATAAAGCAACCAACCAACTAAAAGACATATTGAAGTAACGATGAGAATAGGAATGACGATGGTGCTGGCCCTGGCATTGACGCAAGGAGTTTCAGCACAAGACAATACCAATATCAAGGATGCCTATCAGCGTGCCTTTGGCATAGGCAGCAGGTATTCCTGGAAGATGAAGAATGGCGATGTGAACGTGCACTTGAAACGTGGCACACATCAGTTCTGGTATTCCCTGTATGATGGCAAGGGACAGGTGTATAAATTGGTTGATGCCGACAAG
>Ga0256406_1006207_pt1 | contig 12123 bp, 10 predicted proteins | sample RumenRJG_03DNA_FD_185986 | JGI IMG/M metagenome (GOLD analysis project Ga0256406, IMG submission 185986) | Bovine rumen microbial communities from Lethbridge, Alberta, Canada - RJG_03 | ecosystem: Host-associated > Mammals > Digestive system > Stomach > Rumen | place: Canada: Alberta | collected...
ATACGATAAAGATGTAGGCTGGCCATAGGGCGAGTCGCCGGAGGTGTCTCGCCCGTTGACAGGAAGATGAGTAAAGTTGTGACAGGCTTAAAGAGCAGCCCTGTGACAACTCATGAGATTATTAACACAACTGGCCATTAAACGAGCAATATAAAGCAATCCAGGAAGCATATCCTTTGACATGGAAAGCATTCATAAGACGAATTGATAAAGTGCGGATATTCTCAGATAGGAATGAATACACAGAGCTTAGGGTGCATTTAGATCAGGATATGCGTCTTGTATATGAAGCAATCGGCTCATGTGATATGAGGCACTAATATGGAGAGATATAACGATTACAAGTTTCCTGCTCTCAAAAGAGCAAGAATAGAAAGAACAGTCAGAGCCATCGATCGTGGCAAGGCTAAAGCCACAAGTACGCCAAATCGAAGATTTGCTTTTGTAGTAGTTTTCCTAATTATGATATCTGCTATGCTTTCAATCTCATTTGCAAGTTTGCCAACTTTACTTTTTCCATTAACTATATCGGCAGATATCGTGATAACAATATTAATTTCTGTAGGCGTTTTATACTTTATCGGACGACCGCCAGAGTATAGAAAAATAGAAGAAGCATTCACAAGAATTGGGTATGTAGATGCTTTAGGCTTGCCACCCGAGGTTCTAGAAAAAAGAAACAATAACCGAAACTTTGAACTGTATTTGGTGAACTGCGGGAAATCTTTAAGCGAATGGCAGGACAGTAGGGCAGAGATAGAAACAGCTCTTGGCGTTGTAGTATCAAAAATTCGGCTGGAACGGGGCGATAGAAATCTTATCCTTACTTGTGTTCCATCAAATATGGCGTTTAAGGAAGCAGGTGATGAAACAGGCGTAAACAGGGGCGAAGGACTAAAACTTAGTTTAGGCTATAAGGCGGAGGGTGCAGAGATAATAGACCTAAACAGAACCGCCCATGTCCTTATAGGTGGAGCAACAGGCTCGGGAAAAACAGTTTTGCTCAGAACTATTCTGGTTATGCTTATTCACCGTGGCTGTGATGTAATCGTATGTGATTTCAAAGGCGGAATAGATTTCCCTGAAAAAATATGGGACAAGGCAAAACTGATAACGACCTATGAAGACCTCGTTGCAAATCTTGAACATGTAATATACGAACTTGAAGACCGAAAAAGGGCATTTCTATTATACGGAGTAAAGAACATAGAAGAATACAACGGGCGAAGCGATACGGAAAAGATTTCTCATATTGCAGTTGCAACAGATGAGGTGGCTGAAATGCTAGATAGAACAGGAAGGAAAGACGATAAAGCGTTATTAGATAAGATAACGGAAATACTATCAACTATTGCACGCCTGGGCAGAGCGTATGGAATACATTTAATACTTGCGACACAAAGACCCGATGCAAATGTAATACCGGGGCAGATAAAAAACAACATGACCTACAGGGCTTGCGGTCATGCTGATAAGGTTTTGTCTCAAATTGTAATAGATAGCACAGATGCTTCAGAAATACCGTCAGATTGTCCTGGGCGGTTTATTACTGATACGGGAGAAGAGTTCCAAGCGAGAATGCTTAGTAAAGAGTGGTTTGAGAACTAGACTTTGAGCAAGTCCGAAACATTAACATCAAATATTCTAGCGAAAGCCAATAGCTCTATATCTGTAATAAAACGAGACCCCGCTTCAATGCGTTGAATGGCATTCTTATCAAGATCGATACCTACGAGCTGCATCTTGTCCGCTAATTCCCTTTGAGAAATGGAAGGGTCTGAGGACAAACGCAATTCCCGAATGGCAATACCGCTTATATTGTTTCTTGCTCCGTTTCTGTTCTTATACATATCGTTTCTCCGATGACATGTACTGATTGTCATCGAGAAAATGATATGTTAGAATCACATCAAATATGACACTTGGTAAATGTCAATTATTGGAAGCATTTTTAAGATAATTATTATGATGCTATAGCGTAGTGGAGGAATGCTTATGAAAAGACTATCTGCCATAATAATTGTGATGATGTTTATCGTTGCTATCCCGACGGAGACATTTGCAGTAAGCAAGCCATCACAAGTTAAGAACCTCAAAGCATCTGCAAAGACAACTAGTAGCATTACTTTAAAATGGAAAAAGGTTAAAGCTGCTAAAGGATATGAGGTACAGCAGTACAATCCAAAAACAAAGAAGTGGAAGACCTTGAAAAAGGTTAAGGTTTTGAATTATAAGCATACGAAGCTCAAGGCCAATACATTATATAAATACAGAGTAAGAGCATATAAAGCATACAAGCAGTATTACAATTCAAAGACAAAGAAATGGCAGAACAAGAAGCCTGCCAAGAAGAATTGGAAGAACAAGAAAACTCGCACTAAATATGTTTATGGCAAAGCGTCAAAAGCGCTTTCAGTGAGAACAAAAAAGAAAACAACAACGAGCAACACAGGATCAACAAGCACATCTGACGGAAGCACTTCCCATACTCACTCTTGGGGCAGTTGGACCAAAGTTGATAATACCAACCACAAAAGAACTTGTACAAAAGACCCAAGTCATGTTGAAACAAAAACACACTCCTGGAACAACGGTGTAATAACAAAAGAGCCAACAACAACTTCAACAGGAATCAAAACCTATACTTGTTCAGTTTGTAATGGAACAAAAACAGAAACAATTCCAAAAAATGATGTAAGCCAAATAGACCCATATAGTGTTCCGCTAGATTACTGGCAGGGCATGAGCAACGATGGATTTAAAAAGGGTGACGTTCTGCCACCTATGACAGATTATCTTGGGAATACAAGAACTTTCACAAAAACGACTTCAACAGGATGGACAACTGAAACAGATTATGTAACTATGAAACTAATAAACAAAACTTTATTGCAATGTAATAAAGATATTAACGGAGAATGGGAACAAGGCGGCCATACAATGTTAAATCACAGTGGTGCAACATTCGACTTGACAACATTTTCTGGTTATGATGGAAAAGTGGAAGGAAATATGAGCGACGGAGGTGATTGCTCTCATGGATATGCATTTACAGTTTATAACTTAGACCCAAACAAACTGCAAGTCATCCCTAAAGACGCTTCTATAGAAGCAGTTAATACATATTCAATTGATAGAAATCCAATACCAGAAACACATTATTATTATGTAAAAAATGGATATAGAATTTCAAAAGCCCCTGGAGCAAATACATCTTTCGTATATTATAAAAAAGGAAATGGCTCAGAATATGCCGTAGTTATTCCTTTTCACTGCAGTCCAAATGGTATTGGTTGGGGAGTAGGTTTTAAACTTATGACCATTAATTTCGAAATAAAATATGATGAAAAAACCATTGGAACAATTACTGCAGACCCAAGAGAAGCAAATTATCAAGACAAGTCTAAAATCAAACTCAATGAACCAGACCCAGTTAGAAAAAAATGCATAGAAATCGTCAATAATGCATTCGAAGATAACCCAATGACATTTGATATAGATGTTGATATGAATACACTTATAACATATATAGAAAATACATATGAGCCTGAAGAATGCATTTATGATGAATCTGGTAAACGCTTATTTTACATGAATTGTGCAGGAGGAGCACTGTGTCTAGAAACGTATGCTATAAAATACCAAGGAGAATATGGGTTCGCAACACCTCGAGGAGGGACTAGCGATGCCCATAGAAGTTTTTCAATTAACAGCAATCCAAATAAATATTGGTCTGCACAAGGAAGGAAGTAAATATTATTCCAATATCTAACACCAAAAGCGAAGTTTTATCTTTGCTTTTGGTTTATTCTATGACATAAAAGATACATAATAGATTCCGATCTTGGGAAAGGAAAAGACTGTTGATTGAATTTTTGATTGAATCTGAAACAGTTGTGCTTCAACCTCCTTTCTTTCAAGGGCTTTAAGGTGAGGTATCTAGTTCAAGTCCCCCTCCCGCAACCACTAGAATAGCCTTGAAATTTCAACAGTTTCAAGGCTTTTAATTTTTCTATATTTTTCGCTTTTTTGGCTGAAAATAAGCTAATAATTCAACTATAATTCATGTGAATTACCAGAATTGGTAATAAACAATGAGTGACAACAAGTATGAAAGGTCAACACATAAGGCCTTTAACCATTCTGTTAGAGGTCTTTTTCATTTAATGATTATTCAGGCTGCTTCGGCACAAAACTAAGGCCTTTTTCGAGGTCCTCATCCGTAGGAATGTAGTCCGTCATAGTGCCGTTATTGAATTGCTCATACGCGATCAGATCAAAGTATCCCGTGCCGGAGAGGCCGAAGAGTATCACTTTTTCTTCTCCGTTTTCCTTGCACTTAAGAGCTTCATCTATTGCTGCCTTGATTGCGTGACTGCTCTCAGGAGCAGGGAGTATACCTTCGGCTCTTGCAAAAGTCTCTGCAGCTTCGAATACCTCTGTCTGCTCATAGGCAACAGCTTCCATCAGACCCTGATCGTACAGCTCGGAAAGCGTGGAACTCATGCCGTGAAACCTCAGACCACCTGCGTGATTAGGTGATGGCATAAAGCCGTTTCCGAGAGTATACATCTTGGCGAGAGGGCAGATTTGCCCGGTATCGCAGAAGTCGTAAAGATATTTACCTCTTGTAAAACTCGGACATGATGCAGGCTCTGCACCTATGAATCTGTAATTCTTTTCACCTCTGAGAACTTCACCCATAAACGGTGCAATTAGACCTCCGAGATTGGAGCCTCCGCCCGTGCATCCGATTATTATGTCGGGGCTGTCGCTGATTTTTTCAAATGCCTTGTGAGCTTCAAGTCCTATTACGCTCTGATGAAGCAAAACCTGATTAAGAACGCTTCCGAGGACATATCTGTATCCGTCGCGAGTAACAGCAGCTTCTACAGCCTCTGAGATGGCGCAGCCCAGGCTGCCTCTTGTGCCAGGGAATTCTCGCAGAATCTTGCGGCCGACCTCCGTTGTGGTTGAAGGGGAAGGAGTAACCTCAGCTCCGAAAGTTCTCATTACCTCGCGCCTGAAAGGCTTTTGCTCGTAGGATGAGCTGACCATATACACCTTGCAGTCCAATCCGAAATGTGCAGATGCCATGGCTAGTGCGCTGCCCCATTGACCGGCTCCCGTTTCGCTCGTAATTCCTTTCAGACCCTGCTTTTTTGCGTAGTAGACCTGAGCAGCGGCCGAGTTTAGTTTGTGGCTGCCTGAGGTGTTGTTTCCCTCGAATTTAAAATAGATACGGGCAGGTGTGCCGAGTCTGTTCTCGAGGTTTCGTGCACGCACCAGAGGGGAAGGCCTGAATGTCTTATAATACTCCCGTATTTCTTCCGGAATCTCAACGAATCTTGTTTCATCATCGAGTTCCTGTTTTACAAGCTCTTCGCAGAAAACACCGGATAATTCCTCTGCGGTCATCGGCTCTAATGTAGCCGGATTTAGAAGGGGAGCAGGTTTGATCTTCATGTCTGCTCGCATATTGTAATAATGAGTCGGGATCTCGTTCTCGCTCAGATAGGTTCTGTAATTGCTCATGTCATTCTCCTTTACTTAATAAAAAAATCTCCTGTCCCTGCAACAAACGTGCTGGGACAAGAGATTACAATCTCCTGCGGTGCCACCCGGCTTGACAGACTCGCATCTGCCCACTCACTGCGTACCAACATACGCATCATTTGTTAACGAAGTTTTATCTCCGTCTCCCATACTCAGAACATACAGTTCCTTTCCTGTCGCCCTCATGAGTCCATTCAGCTCCGCCTCCGCATGCTGCGCTCTCACCGTCCGCAGCTCGCTCTTATGCAAGCATCGAAGCCTACTCACTCTCATTCATAGGTTTACTTGATATTCAATTGCATACCAAAATAACATTCAAAAACTTTCTTGTCAATAGCACTTAATTGTCAGCATAAGCTGAATATGCGAAAAATACTTAGATTTTGAACAAAAAAGCATTGTTTTTTTGTGTATTTACAAGCATTGCGGTGGTATAATGAACGCTATTAAGGAAAATTAAAGGAAAAGGTGAAATATGATAGTAATACTGAAACACGGAGTCACTGATGATAAGCGAGATCAGCTGGTCAAATGGTTCAATTCTCAGGGACTTGGAGTTGATGTTTCCGAGGGTGAATTCCAGACCATACTCGGTCTTATCGGAGATGTACTCAATCTCGATACAGATCTCATAGAAAGCCTCGATATAGTACAAGCTATTCGAAGGGTCACAGAGCCGTACAAGCGCTGCAACAGAAAGTTCCAGCCGGAAGATACGGTTGTTTCTGTTGGCAATATTCTCATCGGAGGCGGCAATTTTGCTATTATCGCAGGCCCGTCATCGATTGAAGGCGAAGAGCAGCTGGGAGAGCTTGCAAAGAGCGCTAAAGAATCCGGTGCGGATATACTCACGGGCGGATCGGTCAATCACAAGGCGGCCACCCATACAATACAGGAGCAGAATCTCAAAGAGATCGGATATCTGAAAGCAGCAAAAAAGGATATCGGAATGCCTATAGCCAAAGAAATCTACTCGGTAGAAGACTTTGAAAAATATGAGGATGTCGACGTGCTGATTGTCGGAGGCGGAAATATGTATAATTATCCGCTTCTCGCTGCAATCGGTGAGTCAGATAAGCCGGTTATACTCAAGAGGTCGATATCGGCAAGGCTGGAAGAATACTTGATGGAAGTAGAGTACATCATGGCCGGAGGAAACAAGAATATTATTCTCTGCGAAAGAGGAATCAGGACCTTCTCCAATGATACCAAGGCCACTCTTGATATATCCGCAATACCGCTTCTAAAGGAGAAATCTCATCTTCCGGTAATAGCGGATGTCAGCAGGAGCACGGGCCTTTCGAAGCTGGCGAGACCGCTTTCGCTTGCGGCAACTGCTGCGGGAGCAGACGGCCTTATGATGGATGTGCACAGCGATCCGTCGCAGGCAGTCAGAAACGGAGCCCAGGCGGTATCCACGGATGCATTTGCGTCGATAGTTTCGGATATTAATGAAATCAGAAAGGTAATCGGCAAATGATCGTAGGAGTAGTTGGTCTCGGATTAATAGGAGGATCGGTAGTTAAGGCTTACCATGCAAAAGGTCATACGGTCTATGCCTGGAACAGAAGCCGTAAGACGCTTGACTTTGCCCTTATAAGCGGTGAGGTGGATGCTGAACTCGATGAGAACAATGTCTCTGAGTGCGACCTCATCGTTGTATGCCTTTATCCGAATGCTTCGATAGAGTGGATCAGGAAAATGGCTCCTCACTTCGGACCGAAGCCTCTTGTCATGGATGCCTGCGGCACCAAAAGAGAAATATGTGAAACATGTTTCAAACTCGCCGAAGAAAACGGCTTTACGTTCGTGGGAGGCCATCCGATGGCAGGTACCAAGGACTCGGGTTACAAGTACTCGAAAGAGGATATGTTTATAGGTGCGCCCATGGTGGTCGTGCCGCCGAGATTTGACGATATAGTTCTTTACACAAGGGTAAAGGAACTATTGGAGCCTCTCGGACTCGGGAAATTCTCGATTACGACGGCAGAAGACCACGATCAGATGATAGCCTTTACCTCGCAATTATCGCACCTTGTGGCCAGCTCATTTATAAAGAGCCCGGCTGCGGAAAGGCAGGGAGGCTTTGCAGGAGGCACATACAAGGATATGACCAGGGTTGCATATCTGAATGCACCCATGTGGGCTGAGATATTTATAAGCAATAAGGATTGCCTGCTGGCTGAGCTCGACTCGCTCATTGAAAATCTCAGCAAGTACAGAGCGGCTATATCGGATGAAGAATTGGAAGAATTGACCGAGCTTCTTGCGGAAGGATCTCGCAGGAAGGAAGAACTCGGATAAATCGGAGGATATATGGAATTAAAGGAAGCAAGAGAAAAGATTAGCGCCATTGATACTGAGATGGCAGAGCTTTTCAAAGAGAGAATGGAAGCAGTCAGAAAGGTGGCTGAATACAAAAGTGAGCGCGGATTGCCTATAGAGGACCGTGAGCGTGAGCTGGCCCTTATAGAGAGCAAGAGCGCTCTTATTGATGATGAAGAATTGAAATCTTTGTATATCAGTTTTCTGCAAAAGACTATGGATATAAGCAAAAACTGGCAGCACAAGCTGATAAAGGGTATTCGCGTGGCATGCGCGGAGGAGAATTTTGCCGACGGTGAGCCTGCTGCTAATTGCATTTTCCCTGAGGGAAATATAACTGCTTACGAAAAGTTTGAGGAGGCTTATAAAGCAGCTGAGGACGGCAGCTGTGATGTAGCTGTACTGCCTCTTGAAAACAGCGACAGAGGAGAGGCCGGTAAGGTTTATGACATGATATTCTCCGGTAATCTCTTCGTAAACAGTATCAGATCGATTGAAAGAGACGGAAGCACTACTCGCTATGCGGTCCTCTCCAGAATGAAAAATGAAGAAGCCATCGAAAGCGACACCGAGGCATTCCTGATAATGTTCACCGTAAAGGATGAAGTCGGCGGTCTGGCCAAGGCCATTAATATAATCAGCGCATACAGCTACAATATGAGGGTGCTGAGATCAAGACCGATGAGAGATCTTCCTTGGCACTATTACTTCTATGCAGAGCTTACGGGAAAGACCGTTCTGGGAAGCGAAGAGCGTATACTAAGGGCTCTTAATGCCGCTTGTCCTATAGCTAAGATAGCAGGGCATTTCGTAGAAGAAGATGAGGTTTCCGCAGTAGGAGCAGGCGAATGATAATAGGCATCGACATCGCAGACAGAGGATATGATGTGATAATCGAAAGAGGCTGCCTGAATAAGGCTGCCGAGCTTTTGAATTTGGACAGAAAATGCCTGGTAGTAACCGACGACGGAGTGCCGACAGAGTATGCCGCATCAGTTGCGAATCAGTGCAGGAAAGCCCCTGTCATTACACTGCCTCAAGGTGAGCACAGCAAGAATATGGCAAATCTTGAGATGCTGCTCAGAGCAATGCTTGACTTAGGTTTTACTCGAGGCGACTGCGTTGTAGCCGTCGGTGGAGGCATGGTAGGAGACCTTGGCGGGTTTGCCGCTGCAACATACATGAGAGGGATAGACTTTTACAATATCCCGACGACACTGCTCTCGCAGGCGGACAGCTCCATAGGAGGAAAAACCGCAGTTAATCTGGAAGCAGCGAAGAATATAGTCGGTGCCTTTTGGCAGCCTAAGGCAGTGCTGATAGACACGGCAAGTTTGGACACTCTGCCTGAAGATCAAATTGCGAGCGGTATGGCTGAGATTATCAAGGCCGGTATGATTGCTGACAGAGAGCTCTTTGAAATGATTGAAAATGATGCGGATGTTACATATGAGGATATGTTGATTAGGGCTCTGAAGGTAAAGAAAGATGTGGTAGAAGCCGATGAGAGAGAGGGTAACCTCAGAAGGATACTCAATTTCGGACATACCATAGGTCACGGGATAGAGTCTGTTACGGGCATGCTGCACGGACACTGCGTTGCCCTCGGGATGATTCCGATGTGCTCGGATGATGCGAGGAAGAGATTGGTGCCGGTGCTCGAATCTGCGGGACTTCCGACCGGTATATCATGTGATAAAGATGCCGTATTTGAAGCAGTACTCAGCGATAAAAAGATGAAGGACGGAAAGATAGGCGCAGTATGGGTCGATGAGATAGGCTCCTGCGAGATAGTCGAGACTGATCCTGCCGATATCAGAAAAAGGATAGAAGAGTTATGAAAAACACCATAGGCACATGCGTAAGCGTGACTTTATTCGGAGAAAGTCACGGTCCTGCAATAGGAGCAGTCATAGACGGACTTGCCCCGGGGATTAAAGTCGATACGGATTTCATCACTGCCAAACTCGAGCAGAGAAAGCCTTACGGAAGCATTTCCACCGCAAGGCATGAAGACGACGATTACAGCATCATCAGCGGTGTATATAACGGCGTGACAACAGGCACGCCTATTTGCATCATCATTCCTAACAGTGCTCAGAGAAGCGATGATTATACCGCATCCAGAGGCCCTGCAAGACCGGGACACGCTGATTACACTGCATATGCCAAATACCACGGCTTTGAAGACTTCAGAGGAGGAGGTCATTTCTCCGGAAGGATTACCGCTGCACTTGTCGCGGCAGGAGCCATTTGCATGTCCGCGCTTGAGCAAAAGGGAATCAAAATCGGCACTCATATAGCCAGGCTCGGCGGTGTTATCGACCGCAATATGGGAATATCCGAGGCAGAGATAAATGAGAGCATAGAAGTGCTGGCCGGCAAACAATTTGCCGTTCTGGACGATTATGCATCAGATCTGATGCAGGCTGTGATAAAAGAGGCAGCAGCACAGGGAGACAGCATAGGCGGAGTGCTCGAAACTGCAATAACAGGCGTAGATGCAGGGGTCGGAGAGCCTTGGTTTGATACTCTTGAAGGCGCAATATCTCACGGCATTTTCTCAATCCCGGGTATCAAGGGAATTGAATTCGGAGGAGGATTTGAACTATCCGATGCAAGGGGCAGTGAGTATAACGACGCATTTCGAATGGAAAGAGGCAGAGTTGTTACCGAAACGAACAATAACGGCGGTATAAACGGAGGTATTTCCAACGGGATGCCTATCGTCTTCAAGACAGCCGTAAAGCCTACTCCTTCGATATACAAAGAGCAAAAGACAGTGGATCTCAGAAAAGGGGAGAATACCACTTTGGAGATAAAGGGCAGACACGATCCCGCCATCATACACAGAGTACGCGTTGTGGAAGATGCCGTAACAGCTATAGTCCTTGCGGATATGCTGGCCCAAAGATACGGAACTGACTGGATAGCAAAGAAATAAAGCGAAAGAGACAGAAAAGTTTGAAATACGGACTTATAGGGGAAAAACTCGGACACAGTTTCTCCAAGGAAATACACGAGAAACTCGGACGATATGAATATGAACTCAAGGAACTGCGCCCTGATGAACTGGAATCGTTCATCAAGGCGGCTGATTTTGAGGGCATTAATGTGACAATTCCCTATAAGGAGGATGTAATCCCATATCTTGATGAGCTGAGCGAGCCGGCGGAAAAGGCCGGCGCTGTCAACACGATAGCAAACAAGGGCGGCCGCTTAATAGGATATAACACAGACATAGGCGGCATGAAGATGCTTTCAGAGAGGCTCGGAATAGATATGAAGGATAAGAACGTCCTTATAGCGGGCTCCGGAGGCACGAGCAAGACTGCGCTCACTCTTGCAAAAGAGCTCGGTGCGGATAAGGCAGTGCGCGTCAGCAGAAGCGGCAGAGAAGATGCCGTCACATATGAGCAGGCATATTCTGACTATAAAGATGCGGATATTTTGATTAATACCACTCCGCTTGGGATGTATCCTGAAGTGAACGGAATAGCCTTTGACTTGGATGCATTTGAGCATATCGAGGGCGTAATCGATGCGGTATATAATCCGCTGAGATCCAAGCTGGTAAGAGCGGCAAGAGAGAGGGAAATCCCTGCAGAGGGAGGCCTGTATATGCTGGTAGCTCAGGCCATGCTCGCGGCGGAAAAGTTTACGGGAGAGCCCGTATCTGCCCATGATTTAAACCGCATATTCGAAGAAACTCTAAGGGATAAAAGCAATTTAGTCCTCATAGGAATGCCGGGGAGCGGCAAGACCTCTTACGGCTCCATACTGGCAGAAAAACTTGGCCGTGAAATAATAGAGACCGACGATGAAGTAGTGAAAGCTGCCGGAATGGAGATAGGCGAGATATTCGAAAAATGCGGAGAAAAGCATTTTAGAGATCTCGAGAGCGAGGTGATTAAAAAAGCTTCTCTCGAAGGCTCTAAGATTATTTCAACGGGAGGAGGAGCAGTCCTTCGAAAAGAAAACGTCGATGATCTTTCGATGAACGGAAAGCTCGTATTCTTAAACAGGCCGCTTGAAGAGCTTATGCCGACGGAAGACAGACCTCTTGCAAATGACCGTGAGAAGATAAAATCGCTGTATGCCGAAAGGCTTCCGATATACATGGCGGCTGCCGATGCGGTTGTTGATCTCACAGGCTGGGACGAGGCTGATGCAGATAAGATATGGAGTGCCGCATTATGAAAGCGATAATTAAAGCAAGCAATATATACGGCACGATAAAAG
>Ga0256406_1006209_pt1 | contig 12122 bp, 17 predicted proteins | sample RumenRJG_03DNA_FD_185986 | JGI IMG/M metagenome (GOLD analysis project Ga0256406, IMG submission 185986) | Bovine rumen microbial communities from Lethbridge, Alberta, Canada - RJG_03 | ecosystem: Host-associated > Mammals > Digestive system > Stomach > Rumen | place: Canada: Alberta | collected...
ACGCGGGCACTTGTGGCCCGTCCCTGCCGGGTCGGCCTGTGCATCAAAGCCCAAACCGTAGGCGGTCGCCGTCTCGATGCTTAGGCCCCTTGCCTGTAGGTAGGCGGTAGCTCGCGGGTCGGTGAGGTTGCGGGCACAATCGGCGATGTATTGCCCAAAATCTCGCGTCGTGGGCACGTTCTCGGGCCTCTTTTCGTCGCTTTGGGTAGTTGGGCGGGTTTGGGCGTTTGCGGGCCTTAAATCGGCTCTCACGGCCTCGCCGTCTATCTCGATGCCGTAGAGGTCGCAAAGCTCGGTTAGAGCCGTGTTGAAGTCGCAACCGTTGGCAAGCTGGTAGGCGTCTATAACGTCGCCCGTCCAACCGCACTTGAAGCAATGAAGCCGGTAGCCGTCGCCGCCCTTGTCTCGCGGTATCGGTTGCAAGCCGTCGCCGTCGTCGCCGGTGCCGTTCTTGCAATTCGGGTCGGGGCACACATACGACGGCTTGCCGCCTATCATGCGCCGCGCCTCTTGCAGATAGTCGCCGTAGTGCTCTCTAACCGCCTGTATGGCCTCTTGTCTATCCATGCTCGTTAAGTCCTTTCTTGTGGGTGCGGGCACGGGTTACAATGGCCTCGTGCCCGCTCTTGTTTGCGCTAGCGGGTGCCCTGTTGGCGGCTATCTGTGCTTTCGTCGGTGCTGGTAGCCGCCTTTTCGTATCTCGCCGTAATCTCGCGCCGCTTGCGCTCCAAAGGCTTTGAAAGCGGCTGTAGCTCGTGCCACTTGCAGAGAATCGCCGCCGCGTTCTCTAGGGCCTCGGCCTTTTGGGCGTCCGTTATGGCCTCGTAAATCTCGTCTTGCATGTTCTCGCCCCCTTTCCTCTAGCTGTGGGTCGCCTCGTAGTTTTCGATAGCCCACTTGTTGCCGGTCGCGTAAACCTGTGCCCGCGTGCGCTCTTGCGGTGTCGGCTTGCGGCCTGTGGGCCTCGGGGCCTCGGGCGTGCGGTCGTCGTCGCGCTCGATTACCATGCGCCCCTTGTGCGGGTCGTACTTGAATTTGGGCATATGCCCCCCTTTCGTCGTCGGATATCGTCGTTTTTCGTCGCCTGTAAAGTGTAGGTGCTCTTTTCGGCTCTTTCATTTTCCCTTAGAGGCGCGGGGCCTCCCAAAGGCCCGCGTCGTACTAATCCATTAGGGATTAGATATTAGGACGGTTGAAAGCCCATGTTTTCGCAGGTAGACGGCCACTTTTTTTAGTTGAGGTACACACCGGCCCACAAAAAGTGAACACCGGCCCACAAAAAGTGAACACCGGCCCATAAGAGGTACACACCGGCCCACAAAGCCCCCTCGTGAGCAAACCGCCCATTTTCTAGGGCCTCCCGTCGTGCGTGATGATGAGGTTTCGCCGCGTCGTGCTCTTTGTCGGCGACTCGTAGCACATGACTTTCCTGCCGCCGCGCGTGCGCCGAACCATTGGCAACGAAAGGTTTTTGTAGTGCTTTGGCAAGTCTGATTTTGTCTCGATGATGCGAAAAGCCGCCTCGAAAGTTAGTTGCAACTTTCTGTTGTAGGCGTTTACAGACTTTGCCTCTTTTAGCTCGTCTAGTAGCAATGGGCACTTGTCTATAAGCGTCTGATATTGAACGCGGTAGACGACCGGCGCGGGCGTCTTGTCGTCCACGTCGTCATACTCGTAAACGGTCTTTGTCTTTGCGCCGTCCTTGCCGGTGTGCTCTACAGTCCGCTTCTTTACCGGCCTGTCGGATGCTAGCCGGTGGTAGCCGCGTTGCACCACGCCGATAATGATTTGGTTGGCAAGCTCAACCGCCGCTTGATTCTTCTCGTTTACGACGCTGCTATGCAGGTACCTATGCAACGGGTGCTTTTTGCTATCCGCAATGTGCCGCAACTCGGCTAAGAAAGGTGAGCTAATGACGATTGTCTCCGATGCCTTGCGGTAGGTGCCAATGCTAAGAACTTGGAATAGGTCGCCGTTGGGTGCTATGCCATAGGCGTTTGCAAACGATGCCGCCAACGCTAGCATTGCGTCGCGCCTCTGCTCTCTTGGGTCGCCTTTAATGCGTCGCTCCGATGCGGGCGTCTCTATCGCCTTGCCGCTCTCGTCGCGCTGCTTTTTCCTGTAGGCGCGTGCGTCCATGCCCATGTCTCGCAGGATGCCCGGTATGTAAACCTCCACGTTTTCACGGTTGCCGTCGCCCGATATGTCGTATAGGTCAAAGGCTCGGTTAACCGCGTAAAAGAAGCCCGCTTGATACTTTGTGAGCCGCAATGGCGATACTTGCCCCAAAGATATGGCGGTTTTGATGGCGTCTTTAACCCTGCCGCCGTCCCCGAAAACATCTTTTTCGTTGGTGCCGGGTGGTAGCCTAAACAGAGAAAAGCCGTCTAGGGCGTGCTGTAGCTCCTTGTGGCTGTAGGCGGTCACGTGCCCGTCAAGAGACATAACCGCGCCGCGCTCTATAGCCAACTGCCGCGCCGTTGGATGCTTTGACGGTGTGGTTATCGCCGTCGCCTCGGTGTCGGTTTCCTCGTCGTCGGGTATACCTAGCGGTGTGTCGTAGTCGATTAGAGCCTCTAGCCGCCCGCTCTCTAGGGCCTCGTCTAGGCTCATTGAGGCTAGCTCGTTGTCGGCCTCGATTTCGATGCGTATGGCCTCTAGGGCGTCCCTAGTAGCCCCTAGCATTGTCTCGAAGTCCTCTTTCATTTGCGCGGCCTCGTCGCTCTTTACCCACTCTTGAAAGTTGCGGGCGAACGCGACAAAATCCGCCAACGCCTCGCGCTCGCTTGCGGTCGGGTGCCCGTTCGCGCGGTAGTCGGCTATGATGCGTGCCCGCTCTTGCTCTGCAAACTCGCCAAAAGTCATACCGCTAGCCTCTAGCCGCTCTTTTGTTTCGTCGTCCATGTGTCGCCCTTTCTATCGTCGTTTGCGCTGGTAGATGCCCTGTTTTTCGCCTGTGGGTAGTCGTTTGCCCACATGATGCGAAAAGATGCCTACTTGCCCTTGTGGCGGTCGCGGTCGGCCCTCACAAGCTCCACTAGGTAGGCGGTCGCCGATACGCGCCGGGTTGGCGTGCTCTCGCTAAAAGCGGCCTCGTAGAGCCATTCTTTAACGTCTGTGGGTACCCTAAGCGTCATACGCACATACTCAACGCCTTGTGCGTCTTGTGCGTCCTTTGCCGCCTCTTGCGCGTGCCGGTCTAGTGCGCGTTGAAACTCGCTGTTTGCGCCCATGCTCGCCGCGTCTTTGATGCTCTTGCGTGCCATGTCCTGCCGTCCTTTCTGCCTAGAGGCCCATTTCCTCTATCAAAGCCATGTAATCCTGTGCCGTCGTGCTCTTTGGCGCGTGCTCAAAGATGCTAACGCGGTACGTCTGTGCCTCGCGTGCCGCTATCGCCTCGCGTATCGCCGTCTCGTAGACGTGTACGCCGATGCCCTCGCACGTCTCGGTTATGACGTCTCGCAGGTCGCGGGCCTGTACCGTGCGCCCGCTCCAACGGGTGAATAGAACGCCGCCAACCTGCAAGCCTTTGTTGTAGCCGCGTGCGCCCTCTATCGTGTCCACAAGCAACCGTAGGCCCTTTAACGCGCTAATGTCGGTCGTCATGGGTATGACAACCTCGTTAGAGGCCACTAGGGCGCATATAAGCCCGATGCCCAAACTAGGCGGTGTGTCTATCACTACCACGTCATAGCGGCCAATGACCGGCCTTAGAGTGTCCCTTAGACGCCTCGCCCGCCGCCTCGCGTCGCCCTGTAGCTCGTTGTCGATTACCGCAAGCTGGTAGCTCGCGCCTATGAGGTCAACGCCGCCCGCCCGTTGTATCGCGTCAACGGCCCTACAGTCGCCGCGCAAAAGCTGGTACGCGCCCGCCGCGCCCTCGTCGCCGCCCATGAAAAACGTTAGGTTGGCTTGCGGGTCTAGGTCGATAGCTAGAACCTTTCGCCCGATGCTCGCCGCGCCGGTCGCCAACGCTAGGGCGGTCGTCGTCTTGCCCGCGCCGCCCTTTTGGTTTGCCACTGTTACGACTCGTGCCATTGCTCGCCCTCTCCTGTGGGTACGTCGTGCAAGATGCCCGTTTCAAAGGTCGTGTCGTCTATGACAACGTTCTCCAACGCCCACGCTATGCCGCCCATGAACCAACGTATGAGGGTAGTAACGTCGTCGCCGTTTTCGTTAGGCTCAAAGCCCGGTACGGTGACGCGGCCCGCATATCGCCGCATTTCGTCAAGCTCAACCAATTGTTTAACTGTGTCGATGATGCCGCCTATCTCGCCTTGCGGGAAAATGTTTGAGTAGCCCATTTCGCCCCTTTCTAGGCCCCTAAAAAGGCCCCTTTTCTAATCGACCTTATGCGCCTAATTTCGATTAGAGCCGCACTTAGCCCAACTTTGGAAACTCGCCCAACTCTTGCAGAACCGCGTAAGCCTCACCGATGTTCTCTAGCCGTGCGTCGAAGTTGTAGCGGTTTAGGGCGTTGAACGCCTTGCGGAAACGCTCTAGGTACTCTGCTAGCTGCTTGTTGCCGCCCTCAACGTCGCCGTTGGCGATTGTCTCTAGGGCCTCTTGCCATTTCGGCCTAAAGAGGTCTAGTAGCTCGTCTAGGTTGTGAATCTCTACGCACTTTGAGTAGTCCGTAGTTGCCTCGTTTACCTCTGCCTCTAACCACTCGTCTTGCGTTTGGCAGTCGGGGCAAAGAAAGGCGGTAATAACGCCCTCGTCAAATACCGCGTTCCAATATTTGGCCTTAGACACAACCTCGGTTTTGCCGCAGCGCAAGCACTTTACGCGGTCGGTCGGCCCCAACTTTCTAAACTCCATCACGTGCCCCCTAATCCTCGTCGCCGTCGTCTTTGACGCGCTCAACCTTTAGCCGCTCCAACTCTGCCGCCGCTATTCTGATTTGGTGCCCTACCTTGTAGTGCTCAATCTTGCGGCTACGCACTAGGTTGTAAATCGTGTTTTCGTGCACTCGCAGGGTAGCCGCCGCCTCGGGCACGTTGTAGAACTCTTGCGAGAAGTCGCTAGCCATTCTTGCCGCCTTTCATAGCCTCGATGTATGCCAAAACCGCCGCTTGCTCGTCTTGCGTAAGCGTCGTGATAGCCGCCTGTAGCTCGGGCATGACCGGCTGTATGGTCTTGCCGCTAAAGTAGTAGTCATAGATAGCCGCGCGGCCCGTCAACTCTGCCGCCGCGTTGTCGTCGTCGTGTATGTAAATCTCGCTCGTTGCCGGGTCAACGTGACGCATGAGGCTTTGAACGCCGTAGAGGTCGATACCGGCCTTGTGTGCGCCGGTGCCGCTGTTGTGGCGCAAGCTGTGGGCGGTGAGCCGGTCGCTATCGTAGCCCGCGCCCTGCAAGACGCGCTTTAGCATGGTGCTAATGGCCTTTTCGGATATGCGCCCGCCCTTGTTGCGGTTGCTCGTGCTCGTGAAAAGAGGCGACTTAGCCTTTACCGGCTCGGCCCTGTGGTCTAGGTAGTCGCGTACCGCCTCGGCTACCGGCTCTATAAGGGCCTCTTTTTGGTCGGCCTCGTCGTGGCCCTTGCCGTGTAGGTATATGTACGTGATGCCGCCCAACGTCTTGATATCCTCGCAGTTGAGGCGCGAAAGCTCAACGCAACGGGTGCCGTTGACGACACAAAGCAGGTACATAGCAAGGGCGCGTTTGCCGTTCTCGTCGGTCGTGTCGATGCTCTCGGCAACCTTGCTAACCGCCTCGTCTGGTAGGGCGTCGCGCTTGTGGATATCGCGCCGAACCTTTGCGCCGTGGATGTTCTCGGCAATGTTGGGATAAAGGCCCTCGCTAGCCGTCCACTTGAAGAAGTGCTTTACCGCTCGCAGGTATTGCGCCCGCGTGCCCGCCTTTAGGTCGCGGGTGTTGAGATAGTCGCGGTATGCCTTTACGTCGTCGCGGGTCGGCTGCTGTATGCCCTCGGCCTGTAGCCACTTTGCAAACTGCCGTATGCACGTGACATAGCCTTTAATGGTCGTGGCCTTGCGGTCGGTGTAGTCGATGAACCGCGTAAAGAGGTCGTTAGAGAACGCGGGCACGACGGGAACGCTAGGAACGATTGAAAGGCCCGCGCCGGTCGCCTCGATAGGGTATGCGTATGCGAGATTGCTAGCCATTGTCGCCCCTCCTATGCCTCGTCTAGAACGCTCTCTAGCTTGTGGTATGCGTCGTTAACCTCGTGCCATTCCTCGCCGTTGAGGTCGTCCGCGTCTAGAAGCTCGTCTAGCAGGTCGATAACCTCTTGAAGCCGTTCCCTTGCCTCGCTCGTCATGGTGTCCGCTCCTAACTCGCCTACCTTACGTTTACGTTTACTCTATTCTCTGCCTGTTGTGTCTAATTGTCAAGTTAGAGCGGTAAATACATAGAGCGGGCGCAAGCGTCGCCCATAACGCCGAACGTGCGCCGTTGGCGTCTAGTAAAGATTGATATTTTGATACCGCAAAACGTCCCCCAGGATTTTGCAAAACCGCAGGTAGACGGCTTGTTGTAAGGCGATTTAAGGCCCGTTTTGCCGCAAGTTGGTATAAATGCCCATAGAAAAGCCCGCCCCATCTGCAAATAGGGCGGGCCTCTGCCGGGTCGGTCATGCACTACCTAACCGGCTATGCCGTGCCGCGCGGTGAAAGGATACGGCCATGCCTGTAAGCCGGTGGAAAGCCCGCGCGGCTTGTGGCTGCTACTTGTCTAGTGCCTCGATGATGCTTGTAGGCACGTCGTCGCCCGCAAGGGCGCGGGCGGTGTCCTTGTAGTACGAACGCGGCTCGATATCGGCCACCCATTGAGCGGCCCGCGCGTTTTCGGGCACGGGTGCGCCGCCGCCCCAACGGTAGTCGTGATATGCGCGGCTTGCGTCGCTGCTAATCTCGTTAGAGGTGCGCCCGTCCCATTGCAGGATTGCGCTAGCGGCCCTCGAAAGCTCGTTAACCGCGTCGCTCGTCCGCGCCTCGGTCGTCTTGATGCTGCTAGGCATAACGCGGCCCTTGCGCATGAGAACGTCGCGCAGCGTCTTTAGTGCCGCGTCGTTGTTGCCCATGACCTTAGCCGCCGCCTCGATTTCGCCCGCGTCGATATCGTCTCGCAGCTCCAACATTTGCAGGGTAGCCAACATTTCGGGCGTTGGCGGCTCCATAGAGGGCGCGGCGATATTCTCGCGCATACCCTTAACGGCTTGCTCGAACTTAGGGCGGGCAACGGCTCGCGCGGCCTCTAGTGCCGCCTTAAAGTCGGCCTCTGCCGCCTCGATATCCTCTTGCGCTTGCTTAGAGGGTAGATAGGGCGTCGCCCGCTCCACCTTGCGCAGGTAGTCGGCTCGCGCGGCCTTTACCGCCTTGCGCAGGTCGCTATATGTCTCGCTGTAGTGCATTACGTTGTAACTCATAGTCGTACCTTTCTCTAGTCGTCCGTCGCCAAAAATAGGCGGTTTAGCTGTAGATATGCGTCTTGATGCGCTAGGCACTTTCGGGCGTACCTCGTAAGGGCGTCTTTGAGGTCGTCGCGCCCTATGGCCTCTAGGTCGGCTTGCAGGTCGTTTAGGGCCTTTGTGGTGTTGCGGTCTATGAGGCTAAAGAGGTGCGCTTGCCGCTTGCGCGTCTCGTCTGTGGCCTCGCCGCGCCGCCTTAGCTCGCTCAACTCTGCCAACTCGTCGCGGTAGCTCGCTATCACGCGGGCCTTTCGCTGTAGGTGCTTGCGAACGTTCGGCAAAGCCTCGTCAACCGTCATAGAGGCCCCCTAGAACATCGTTCTAACGGTGTGGCTCCACTCGCTGCAATACGCGCTAAACTCGCACGTCTCGCATTGCGGGCGGTTCATGCGGTCGCACTTGCCGTCCTGCCTTAGCTTGCGTGCGCCCGCCCTCTGCCTGTAGAACTCTTGCATGAATTCCTCTCGGGCACTCACGTACCGCTCGGGCTTTTCGGGTGCCCCTGTGGCGGGCTGTGGTGCCGTTTTCGGGCTGTTAACCACAATGACGCGGCTTCTATCCATGTCTACGCCTCCAATCCCTCTAAGAGCGTGTGTAGCCCGTCCGATACCTCTTGAAGTAGTGCCGCCTCGGCCTCGTCTAACGCCGGTCGTCTGGTAAAGAACGTGTCACCGATAACGTCAAACGAGAATTGCGGCCCGTGGTAGCCGGTCGCGTCTTTGACTAGCTCGCGGTTGGCGTCCGCAACCATGCCGAACGCGGGCAATACTTGCCCCTCCCACGTCTGCCGGTCTATCGCCTTGCCGCAATGCGGGCATGTGCGGGCGTGCCAATGGTTGAGCACGTCGCGGTCGTATACCTGCCAATCGCCGCCGCAACTCTCGCAATGAATGACCATGTAAGCCACTGTTTGCCCCTTTCTAGGCCGGTACGCCCTTGCGGTAAATCTCGCGGTCTAGCGCGTATGCAAGTGCGTCTATGCTGTGGTTGTCCGCGTCTGGTAGGTCGGCCAATATCTCGCCGTCCTTTGAACGCTTGTACTCGTATTGCGATAGCTCGCGGTGAGCGTTGGGCGTGCGCCTCGGGTCGCAGATGATGCGCCGGTGCTGTAGCCATTTGACGCGGTAGTTAACGCAACCCGGCCACTTTTGGCACGGTATGACCTTTAGGCCCTCGCCCTGTAGGTCGGCGATTGATTTAGGCTCGGCACAATCGGCGGTAATCGTCTCTTTCTGCCGGTACGCGCCCCCAAACATCGAATAGCTGTATTCGGGCGTTTGGTCGTAGCCTCGGGCCTTTATCTCGTCTGCTAGGGCCTTGTTAGATAGGCCCCTGCCGTAAATCTCGTCTAAGAGGTAAACGCTATCGTGCTTGCGGTCGTAGGCAACTCGCAAGTAGCAAGCCGGGTCAACCGAAAAGCCAAAGTCTAGGCCCGCATGGATGTAATCTAGGTGCTGTAGCTCGTCGTCGGTGATTTCCCTAACTAGCAGGTTGTCGCCGAAAACCTCGCCGCCGTCGCCACAAGCTAGGCCCTCGTACTCGTTTTCATAGGCGGTAGGGTTAATCTCTTTGAGCCGTTCGGCCTCTAGTATGAAGTCGCTACCTAGCCACTCTTGCGGTACGTCGCGGTAGGTCGTGCGCATGGTCAACGCTCGCGGGTCGGCCCGCTCGATTAGCAGGTTTGCCCAATTGGCGCGGCTGTTGGGCGGGTTGAACGTGCGTATAGCCGTGAACCCCTCGCCGCCTCGCATGATTGATTGCATCACGTTACGGGTGAAGTTTTCGCCCGGTAGCTCGCTAAATTCCTCGAACCAACCTAGCCGAAAGACGCCCTTTAGCGGCTTGATGCTCTTTAGCTTTGATGCGTCGTCCAAACCTCGGCAAAGGATAACCGCGCCCGTGGGTAGGTACGTGAAGCCCATAGGCGCGATTGTGGCCCGCCAAAGGTCGCCAACCTCTAGGGTGTCGATAGCCCATGCAAGCGTGCTAAAGATGCTCTCTCGCATGGTAGAGGCGTACCGCCTAAAGGCTATCGCGCTCGTGTTGCCGGTCGGGTCGGCCATGACGCCGTTAACAAGCTCCAACGCGGCAAAGCTCGATTTCGCCGAACCTCGCCCGCCCGGTAGGTTGATGTAACGATATGCGCGGGCCTCTATCGCGTCGTGCACGGCCTTATATACGGGTGCCTCGTGCGCCGTAACGTCGATGCGGCTTAGGGCGTCTGTTGTCGCCGCCCTCGCCCTCGCGTCTAGCTCCAACGCCTTTAGCCGTCTCTCGATATCGACCCTCATTGCAGACGCTCCAAAGCCTCTAGGCGGCTCAAAACGTCGGTTTGCTCGTTGAGCTTTAGGGCGTTGCCGATAATCGCCGTAGCCGCGTTGAGGCGCGTTTGTGCGGGCGTTTCCGGGTCGGCCATAATCTCGCCCATAGTGTCGATAGCCGCCGATATGCGGCCCTGTAGTGCGCTTGTGGATTGCTCTAGAAGCTCGCGCCGCGCCCGCTCGTACTTTGCCCTAAACGCCGGGTCGCGCAAGCGGCTATAGGCTTGCGTCTCGCCGATGCCCAACGCCTCGCAAGCGGCCCTAACCGTCGTATGGTTGAGTAGGGCGGCTATTAGTCGCTCGTCGTTTCGGGGCACGGTGCCGCCTCTTTCTCTGCCTCGCGGTCGGCCACGCGCTGCCACTTGCGGGCCTCGTACTCGCGTTGTTTGTCCGGGTTGCGCTTGCGCCAATCGCGCATGTATGCGGCCCTCGCGGCTTTGGCCTCTGCCGTCATTTCTGCCAACGTCGCCCCTTTCGTGCGCCTTGTGCGTCTTGAACGTATTAGATGTGCTATAGATACCGCGCGGGTACCTTTTGCGCCCATTATACCAACTAATACGTTTACGTGCATGTTTTCGGCTACGTCGTGTTGAAAAGTTGTGTTGAAAAGTGCCCTAATCGACTTTATTTGCGTAAGGTCGATTAGAAAATTTCGGATTTTCAAAAACCGCCGCGCAAAGAAAGTTAGGTGTCCTCGCCGGTGCCACGTGACGCCCTGCCGCCCTCGCCCTGTAGGGGATATGAGGCCATGAAAAAGGGCGGTCGGCCCTCGTTGGGTCGCCGCCCTGTGGTCGTCCGGTCGTCGCTCAACCGTCGCTATGTCGTCCGATGGTTGCTAGTAAGCCTTTGGTATGAAAAGGTCGTTTTTCGGGTGATACTCAAAGCGGGCCTTGTAATGGCAACGCCCGTAGCGGTTTTTGAGGCAGACTAGCTCAACGTCGCGCGGGTCTTTCTCCTTTTCCTCGGCTATCTTCTTACGCCTCTTTACCTTGCCCTTGTCGTCGTTCTCGAACTCCTTAGAGTTAACCGCCGTGAGCTGTAGGCCCCAAACAACGTCGGCGGTGTACTCGATGTTTCCACTTTCTTTGAATGACTCAAAATCTATGGGTGTTAGGTAGTTGGTGCGGTTGACGCTGCTAACCACAAAGACGGGTACCTCTAGCTTGCGGCTCATGCGCTTTAGCTCGGTTAGGCTGTAGTCAATCGCTAGCCTCTTGTCGGTTATCTTGCGGCCTGTGTCCGGGTCTATGTCGGGTTGCATCACTTGCAGATAGTCGATGATTACGACCGGCCTAACGCCGTTCTGCTCGATGTATCGCGCCGTATACTCGCGTATGTATCCAACCGTGCAATTAAAGTTGCCCTCAATGACGCTAACACGGTCGGCTATGTCGTTCGTATAGCCGCGTATGGCCTCAACCATTGCGGGCGTAAAGTCCCCCATGCGTACCTGTAGGCTCGTTACCGCGCTTCTAAAGTCGGTCGTAGCCGTTCGCCTCGCAATGCTCTTGCTAACAATCTCTAGGCGGCTTTGCTCCAACGAGAAAAAGAGCACGTGTTGCCCCTGTGCGGCCATTTGGTCGCATAGTTGCGCTACAAAGGTCGTCTTGCCTAGAGACGATATGCCTCCAACGATGTAAAGCCCGTTGTAGACACTACCGGCCTCGTTGTCTAGGTTGCTAAAGCCGGTCTTGCGCCCCTTCTGTGCTCGTAGGGCGTCCATTTCGTCGGCCATGTGGTTTAGCATGAAGTCGGCCACGTTATCGGGCTTTGTGGCCTGTCTCTGTGCCTCTGCTATGGCCTGTGCGAACGCCGCGCGGTTGCTGGTAAGGGCCTCGTTAGCGTCTTTCGCGCCGTTGTAGGGCGTGCAAGACGTGCAAGACACATTAAGAGCGTCTAATGCGCTCTTTAGGTCTTTTGCCGCCCTGTGGCCCGCCTCGTCGTCGTCAAAGGCCATGATAAGAACCTTTCGCGGCCTCTTTCGCTTTGCCGCCTCGGCCACTAGCCGCCAATTGCCCGCGCTGTTAGTGCCTATGGCAACGCCGCCAACCTCGATAATGCTTAGGGCGTCTATAGCCGCCTCGGTGACGAAAACCGGCCTCGGGTCGTCGTCATAGAGCGCGGCCATGTTGAACGGCTCCACCTTTGAGCCGGTCGGATTCATTGCCTTGTACTTGGGCGGTGTCGTCGGGTCGATGCTACGCGCCGTGTAGCTGTGGCGGCTGAATGGGATTATCAGACGCGGGCACTTGTGGCCCGTCCCTGCCGGGTCGGCCTGTGCATCAAAGCCCAAACCGTAGGCGGTCGCCGTCTCGATGCTTAGGCCCCTTGCCTGTAGGTAGGCGGTAGCTCGCGGGTCGGTGAGG
>Ga0256406_1006210_pt1 | contig 12122 bp, 13 predicted proteins | sample RumenRJG_03DNA_FD_185986 | JGI IMG/M metagenome (GOLD analysis project Ga0256406, IMG submission 185986) | Bovine rumen microbial communities from Lethbridge, Alberta, Canada - RJG_03 | ecosystem: Host-associated > Mammals > Digestive system > Stomach > Rumen | place: Canada: Alberta | collected...
CTAGCCAACTATAGTGGTACCAAAATCCGTTGAGGTGGTACCACTACCCGACGAAGTGGTACCAGCTGATCCGTCTACCCGGTACCAGAGAAACCGACGAGGTGGGTCCGAATCGCCGACGTATCCAAAAAAAATCTTCTGCGGGGAGATGTGTGGATTTGTGCATATAGAAAGGGCGGAGGAAAAGAGCTTATGAAAAAAGAAAATCATTCCGCCCTGCAGATGGACTGCCGTCTGTATGGCCTCTACAAGACAGGCATCCTGTCTTTGAAAGACATCATTGTTTCAAAACATTCAATCAGTGACCCGGCCCTGATCAGACAGCTGACACAGATGCGCCAGCGGACCGAACGGCTGGAAACCTTCTTCGATACGATCGAAAGGGAGTATGGCATTGATAACCGGATGATCCTGTGGCGTTATCTTGTCAACGGGGAAGATGTTTCCCATATTGCCCGTGACTATCATACCTGCCACAACGCTCTGATGCGTCAGATCAGCCGACTGATGCAGGAGGCAGACAGCTATGCTTAGAAAGATTCTGCCTTTGATCTTATGTCTTGCCTTTCTGCCTGTACAGGCGGAAGAGACAGATGACGTCACGCTTCATGTCACAGCCGATGGAAAACCGGCTTCCCTGTCTTTTCTTGTCTATGAAAGTGAAACAGCTGAAGAACCGCTGCAGGATGAAGAAGACAATATTATTACACTGGAAAGTGATGAAGAAGGAGAACTGATTCTGCCGCAGGAATATGAAGGATATTTTCTGCGTCTGAAAGAGGAAAAGGGATGGCATGTCAGCGGGGTGATGCCGTATCAGATTCAGCCGATGGATACGGTTGCCCTGGATCATCTCAGGGTCAGTTTTCATCTGAAAACAGACAGTGAGGAAAAGATTGCATGTGAACTGAAAGAGAAGGGAAAAGAGGAAGTGATTGCTGTCCTCGATCATGATCAGGATATTTCAGAATATCTGCTGGAAGGCAGTACGTATGTGATTGCCGCAAAAGGTACATATGAAAACATGTCTCTGCATCCGGTGGAATTTGAAGTCAGTACTGCGGATGAACAGACAGTGGTGCTGTCGGCTGATCTTCTGTATCCTTTTGAAATTGCCTTATCAGAACCTGTTTCAGATGTTTCCCTGCACTTTGAAGAAGAAGAGAGAATGCAGGATATGAAACTGCCTTCATGTATGAAAACAGATCAGGAAGGAAAGATCAGAGGCAGGCTTCTGCCGGGTGTATATCACCTCAAAAATGAGATCAGCGATCCGCATTATTATGCCGATACTGCCAGGCATACCCTGAGTGTGGCGCGGAGCGGGGATAATAAGCTTGCCATTGCGCTTCAGCCGGTGACTTTTGTCATTGCCTTCAATGATGCCAGTCCCTATACCGTACATGTTCTGCAGGATGAAAAGGAAATCCAGTCCTATGTCAATGATGGCCGTGAACACAGTATTGCCGCAGAAAGGGATAAGACCTGTGAAATCCGGTGTGATGCGGCCGTGGATCTATTACCGCTTGAAGTACAGCGCATCGAAACAGGAAATACAGTCAGAAACCTGAAAGTACTGATGCAGTCGCGTCCTTTCCATACAGATGTATCGGTTGCCGGTAAAGATGGACAGACAGTCAAAGGGGCAGAGGTGAAAGTGACACGCTTATCAGACGGCAGTGTGCAGACGGTAAAAGCCGGCACGCTTTCAGGCCTGTATGCGGGTGAAGAATATGAGGCCAGTATATCTGCCCTGCCTGAAGGCTGGCGGGCAGCGGATCCGGTACGCTTTACAGCCGGAAAGGACAATGTGAGATTACAGGCATCTTCATTTGTGCATCAGACAATTGCCTTGAATGTGCCGGGAACCGGCTTTATCTACCAGGCTTACCGCGATGAAGCCTGTACGGTGCCTCTGATGGATCTTGATGGGAATAATGTAGCGGTTCAGGATACGGCCGGCTTTGCGCTTGGTGAAGGTACCTATTATCTCAAAGCCATACAGATGGATCCGGCCTACTATCCGGATGAAACCGTACACAGGATGCAGGTCACACGTCAAAACGGCGTTGAAGCCGTCTATGACATCGCTTTGAAGCGCACATCCATCAGGGCGGAAGTACGGGATGACAGCAATGCACTGTTATCGGATGTCTGGCTCATCCTCAGGGATGAAAAGGGCAATGAAAGAAGAGTGAAGGCAGGCGATGAAGTAGATGTGGAACGCGGCGTCAGATATGCGCTGAAGCTGGCGGATACGCCGGAAGGTTATCAACAGAAAAGTGCCGGGGTTTTCATGCTGGGGGAGAAGGCACCGGCTGAATTGCCCGTCGCTTCCATCCGTGTTACTGCCATAAGTGATCTGAAACTGAAACTGTCCCATCAGAGCAGACCGGTTGCGGCTTCCTATGCTTTATATACCGATGAAGCCTGCCGCACACCGGCTTATGATCTGGATGGAAATAAGGCGGAGGGAAAAACAGATCAGGAAGGTATTCTGCACCTGCGCATGCCCAGAGGCATCTATTATCTGAAACAGATGGGCACGGACCCGCATTACTTCCGCCAGACAAAAGTCCGTAAGATTGAGCTGAAAGCTCAAACCGAGCGGATCAGTCTTGAAAGTGAGCCGGTTGTATTCCGGACAGCTCTTTATGATGCGTCGGGCAGACCGGTATATGGAGCAGTATATGCACTGCTTGATGAAAACAGAAAGCAAATGAAAAGCTGGAAGTATGAAGGCAGTGAACTGCTGATAGAAGATGAAGGGCTGGCTCATGGAAAGACCTATTATCTGCAATGCACATCCATGCCGGAAGGATATGAGAAAAACAATGCTCTGATCCGCTTTACCCTGCCGGAAACATATGGACAAAAGCTGCCTTCGGTCTCTTTGACCGTATCGGCTGAAACACAGAAGAAAGCAGAGGGCGGCAGGGTAAAGCAGAAGGAACAGATGGACATGGAAGATATACTGAATGGTGAAAAGAGCCGCAGGTATATCATGATCCTGATGATTCTTGCCGGGGTTCTGGCCGGGATGATCTGGCATGAGAAATGTAAAAAATGTAAAAATAAGAAAAAAGGTTGAAATTTGCTTACATTTTTCTTACAATACAGAAAAGCAGAGAAGGGAAAAAGTAAGCTTTTCACCGATCCTGAGAGAGCTTTCCAAGTGCTGAAAGGAAAGCGTGAGGAAGAAGCTGAACACACATCCCGGAGCTGTCTGTTCGAAATAACAGTAGGGCAGATCGGTGTGTCCGTTAGAGCACAGAAGTATGATGAAAGTACTTCATGAGGCTGTATTCGTGAGGATGCAGTGAAATTGGGTGGAACAGCGCTGCGGCGTCCCTTGTCAGGGATGCCGCTTTTGTTTCAGAGGGAGAAGAGCTATGTACTATACAAGTGAAGCACCCGGCGGTATGCGTGATACGGCCGGCAGTGAAGCCGTGAAGAAGAATAAGCTGCAGGGCAGAATTGAAAAGGTATTTGCTTCATACGGCTATGAACCGGTGTTTACACCGACCATTGAATACTATGAGACATATGCCCGGGCATATGACGGCATCAGAGAAGAAGAATTCTACAAGTTCTTCGATCAGGACGGACGCATCCTTACCCTGCGTCCGGATATGACCATTCCGATTGCCCGCTTTACGGCCGGCCGGCTGGGTAGTCAGAAACCGCCTTTCCGTTTTTCCTACAGTGCGGATGTGTTCAAGGTGAGACATACCTTTGCCGGCAAACGCTCGGAAGCCACCGACTGCGGGGTGGAATGCATCGGACTGGATGAAAAGGATGATCTGGAAGTACTGGTGCTGGCACTTGATACACTGAAGTGTCTTGGCACGGAGAACTTTATGCTTGAGATTGGCAATTCCGGCTACTTCAAGGCGGCCGCCAGAAGCGCCGGCCTGAAGGAAGAGCAGACGCGGATTCTGGCGGATCTGATCGACCGCAAATCCATGGTGGACCTGCAGGAATTCCTGGATGCTTCTTCGCTCAGTGAAAAGGGGACAGCCTTCTTCATGAAGCTGCCGTTATTAAGCGGAGATGTTTCCGTGCTGAAAGAGGCGGAAGATCTTTCCTTCACCGATGAGCTGCATCGGGAAACGGCAAGACTGACAAAGCTGGATGAGATGCTGAGAACGCTCGGCTGGGAAAAGCATATCAGCTATGACCTTGGCAAAGTGCCGCATCTGACCTATTACACCGGCATCATCTTTGAAGGATGGGTGGAAGGCCTTGGTGCTTCTGTACTGTCCGGAGGAAGATATGATGATCTGCTGAAGAAATTCGGAAGGGATCTGCCTGCCTGCGGCTTCGGCATGAAGATCGATGAAGCGGCCCAGCTATTGAAGGATGAAGAAGAGAAAGTCATCACCGTACGCTATCCTTCCGGAAAGATAGCGGAAGCGCTGGCCACAGCGGAAACACTGCGGCAGAACCACCGCGTGATTATTGAAGAAGCGGATACAGATGAGGTGGAGGTAATCGCATGATATCAGTAGCACTGACCAAAGGCAGACTGGAGAAGTCCTCCACGGCCATGCTGGAAAAAGCAGGCTATGGGGTGGAAAAGCTGAAGGACAAAGGCAGGGCGCTTGTCTTTCCCGATACCGTGAAGGATGTGCGCTATTTCCTGGTCAAAGCCAATGACTGCATTACCTATGTGGAACATGGGGTTGCCGATATCGGCATTGTCGGCAAGGATACGATTCTGGAAGGCGGAAATGACTATTATGAAATGCTGGATCTGAAGATCGGTGAATGCAGATTCATCTGTGCTTCTCTGCCGGACCATAATCCGCTTACCATGTCCGGTCATATCCGGATCGGCACCAAATATCCCGAAGTCACAAGACGCTACTTCCGCCAGCTTGGCAGGGATGTGGAAATCATCAAGATTGACGGGTCGGTGGAGCTCTCGCCGATTCTGGGACTTGTGGATGGCATTGTGGATATCATGGAGACCGGAACAACACTCAGAGAAAACGGCCTTGTTGTCTATGATACGGTATGCCGGATTTCCGCCCGGGCGATTGTCAACCGGGCTGCGTACCGTCTGAAACATGAAGAAGTCATGACATTTCTGAATGATCTGAAAAAGCAGGTAAAGGAGTGAAGAATATGCTGGAAGAAATTGATGCGGGCAATCCGGAAGCCCTGAGAAAGTATCTTGATTCAAGAAGTGCGGAAATCTCGGATGATGTGCTGATGAAGGTCAGTGCCATCCTGCGGGATGTCAGAGAAAACGGCGATGCCGCTCTCAGAAAATATACGGAGCAGTTTGACGGCGTAAAGGTGGAAGATCTGCGCATCAGCGATGAAGAACTGCAGGCTGCAGCGGATGCCGTATCTCCTTCCTTCAAAGAGGCCATGGAAAAGGCAGCGGCCAATATCCGTTCTTTCCATGAAGCACAGAAACAGAATTCCTATCTCATCGAGAAGGATGCGGGCGTATATCTTGGAGAAAGAGTGCTGCCGCTTTCTTCCTGCGGCATCTATGTGCCGGGCGGACGGGCCCAGTATCCTTCCAGCGTTCTCATGAATGCCATTCCGGCCAAAGTGGCCGGGGTGAAGCGGATTGTCATGGTAACCCCGCCGTCAAAGGACGGCAGGCTCAATCCGGATATTGCTTTTGCCGCAAAGCTTGCCGGGGTGGATGAAGTCTACCGTATCGGCGGTGCCCAGGCGATTGCGGCACTTGCCTATGGGACAGAGTCCATTCCGCATGTGGATAAGATCACCGGTCCGGGCAACATCTTTGTAGCAGCGGCCAAGAAACTGGTCTTTGGCAAAGTGGCGATTGATATGATTGCCGGTCCTTCTGAAATCCTTGCCATAGCGGATGAAAAAGCCGATCCTGCCTATCTTGCGGCAGATCTGTTGAGTCAGGCGGAACATGATCCCATGGCTTCGGCAATTCTCTTAACCCCAAGCAGACCGCTTCTCAATGCGGTCAATGCAGAGCTTGAAAAGCAGAGTGCCGTACTGCCCAAACGTCAGATCGTTGAAGCTTCCCTGAAGAACTATGGCAAAGCCATTGTATGTCAGGATATTCATGCCTGCATTGCCTATGCCAATGCCATTGCTCCGGAACATCTGGAGCTGATGGTGGAAGATCCGATGCCCTGTCTCAATGAAGTCGTCAATGCCGGTTCAGTTTTCTTAGGCTACTACACATGCGAATCCATCGGTGATTATTTCGGCGGCACCAACCACGTTCTGCCTACCGGCGGTACAGCCCGCTTCTCCAGTGCGCTTGGTGTGGATGCCTTCATCAAGAAGTCCTGCTATCTCCACTACAGTAAAGAAGCTCTGGAACGCGACGCTTCCTATATCATGACCATGGCACATCAGGAGCAGCTTGAAGCACATGCAAGAGCTGCCGGAATCAGGGTGAAGAATAATGAAAAAGATTGAGTCCTATACGGCGGCAGCGAGTGATGGCTTACTGCTGAACGCTAATGAACTGAGTGTATCTTTTTCCAGAACGATTCTGGATGAATTGAAAGCAGCCATCGATGAAATCCCGTTCAACCGCTATCCTGATGCAGAAGAAACTGAATTACTGGAAGCGTATGGAAAGTGTGTCGGCTTCAGTCCAGACCATCTGCTGGCTGGAAACGGGTCTGATCAGATGCTCGGCTATCTGATCGGTACGTACTTGGGCAAAGGGAAAAAGCTCTTTACGCTGGAACCTGACTTTTCCATGTATGACTACTATGCTTCAACCTATGAAGCAGATGTTGTCAAATTCAAAGAGAAGAAAGACGGCACTTATGCGCTGGCTGATTTCATCCAGGCCGCTGAGAACAATGCGCCTGATATGATCCTTTTCTCCAATCCGAACAATCCGGGCGGACAGTGTCTTAACCCGGATGAAGTGGAAGACATTCTCAAAGCCTTTCCTGAGATTCCGGTTGTCATTGATGAAGCGTATATCGAATTTTCCAATATACCGGGCAGTGAAAAGCTGATTGATGTGTATGACAATCTTTTCATTACCCGTACTTTATCCAAGGCATCAGGAGCAGCAGGCCTCAGAATCGGATTTCTGATCGGTTCAAAAAAGGTGATGGCAGATCTCAAGAAGAACTTTGTGCCTTATGCTTTGAACCGTCTTTCCATGAAAGCAGCGGTCATTGCCCTGGCACATCGCAATGAATATGAACCATTGATTGCCCTGATCAAAAAGGAAAGAGAGAAGATGTATGAAGAAAGCAGAAAGTTCACACATCTGATTCTCTATCCTTCCGAGGCAAATTATCTCCATGGCCGGTGTGACAATAAGAAGCTGCTGCTGAAGCTGTTTGAAGATGCGGGTATTGTCATCCGCAACTACAATGATGAAGATACCTTCCGTATTACCATCGGTCTGCCGGAAGAGAATCAGCGTGTTATGCAGGTACTGCAGGCATATGAAGAGGCATTTGTATGAGAACAGCATCAGTATCCCGTAAGACAAAGGAAACAGAGATTTCCTGTACATTGAATCTTGATGCAAAGAGCGGTACGGATATTTCCACCGGCATCGGTTTCTTCGATCATATGCTGGAGCTGCTCAGCTTTCACAGCGGTTTCGCCATGACCATTAAAGCCGATGGTGATCTCAATGTGGATGACCACCATACGGTAGAAGACTGCGGCATTGTCTTAGGCAAGGCGTTCCGGCAGGCCCTGGGGGATAAGAAAGGGATTGCCCGCTATGGCTTTTTCTCCTGTCCCATGGATGAAGCGCTGGCCAATGTATCACTGGATTTTTCCGGGCGGCCTTATCTTGTCTTTCACTGCACGTTTACAAGAGAAAAGATCGGTGATCTTTCCACGGAAATGGTAGAGGAATTCTTCCGTGCCTTTGTCGTGGAAGCAGGTCTGACTCTGCACATCAATGTGCCTTACGGCACCAACAATCATCATATGGCGGAAGCGGTGTTCAAAGCCTTCGGCCATGCCCTGAAGGAAGCTGTCAGAGTAAGCGGGGATGGTGTGATGAGCTCGAAAGGAGTGCTTGCATGATTGGAATTATCGACTATGGAATGGGCAATCTGAAAAGTGCAGCCAATGGATTAAAGAAAGTCGGAGCTGCCTGTGTGATCAGTGATCAGGCGGATGTGCTGAAGCAGTGTGACCGGCTGATCCTGCCGGGGGTTGGGGCATTTGCGGATGCCATGGCCAATATCAAAGACAGAGGCTTATATGAACCGGTAAAGGAAATGGTAAAAGATGGAAAGCCGCTATTGGGGATATGTCTGGGAATGCAGATGCTGTATGAGGAAAGTGAAGAAAATGGTCTGAGTGAAGGATTCGGTTTTCTCAAAGGCAGAATCATCCGGATGAAGGGAGATATCCGCATTCCGCAGATCGGCTGGAATCTATTGGAAAAGAAACAGGAACATCCTGTTTTCAATCTGATTTCCGATCGTCCTTTTGTCTACTATGTACACAGCTATTATGCCAGTGAAACAGATCCGTCTGAAGTCTATGGAACAAGTTGCTATGGACCGATTGAAGTGCCGGGTCTTGTTGGAAAGGGCAATGTCATGGGCTGTCAGTTTCACCCGGAAAAGAGCGGTGAAGATGGTCTTGCGATTCTGAAATGGTTTACGGAGGCAGAGTTATGATCTTACTGCCGGCAATTGATATTATTGACGGCCGCCCGGTCCGCCTGTACCAGGGTGATTATGCCAAGGCTGAACAGGTGGCGGAAGATGTGACGGCTGCGGCTCTGCGCTTTAAAGAAGCGGGAGCGAAGTATCTGCACTGTGTGGACCTGGATGGCGCAAAGGCAGGAAAGCGCATGAATGCGGCTATTATCAAACAGGCGGCTTTGAAGAGCGGTTTATCCACGGAAGTCGGAGGCGGCATCCGGACGATGGCAGACATTGAAGATTATCTCAACAGCGGTATTGACCGGGTGATTCTCGGCACTGCTGCGGTAGAAAAAGAAGCTCTTCTCAAGGAAGCTCTGGCAGAGTATGGAGAGCGCATTGCCATCGGGATTGATGCAAGGAATGGTTTTGTACAGACGGCTGGCTGGCTTGGCAGCACGTCTCTGGATTACATTTGCTTTGCCAGGAAGATGGAGGCAATGGGCGCACAGAATCTGATTGTGACGGATATCAGTAAAGACGGAACATTAAGCGGACCGGCTTTTGCAATGTATGAAAAACTCAAACAGGAAGTACATGTGAAAATAACGGCCAGCGGAGGCGTTCACAGCATGGAGGATCTTCTGAAACTCAAAGCCATGGGGCTTGATGGAGCAATCCTGGGCAAGTCGCTGTATGCCGGCAGGATTGATCTGAAAGAAGCTCTTTCAAAGGTGGAAGTATGCTGACAAAAAGAATTATTCCGTGTCTTGACGTAAAAAATGGTAAGACGGTCAAAGGCATCAACTTTGTCGGTCTTAAAGAAGTGGGCGATCCGGTGGAAATGGCCCGCAGGTATTATGAACAGGGAGCGGATGAACTTGTTTTCCTGGATATTACGGCAACTAGTGAAGGCCGCAGGACCATGGTACAGGTCGTGGAAAAAGTGGCCGGGCAGATTTTCATGCCGTTTACCGTAGGCGGGGGCATCCGCAGCTGTGAGGATATCCGCAATCTTCTGCTGGCCGGAGCGGATAAGGTGTCATTGAACTCGGCGGCGATCCGCAATCCTGACTTCATTAATGAAGGGGCAGAGGCCTTCGGCAGTCAGTGCATTGTATTGGCTGTCGATGGACGCAAAAGAAAAGACGGCAGCGGCTGGAATGTGTTTATCAGCGGCGGCAGGATTGATACCGGCATTGATGTACTGGACTGGGTCAAGGAAGGGGTCGCAAGAGGCGCTGGTGAAATCCTGCTGACATCCATGGATACGGATGGTACGGAAGCCGGCTATGATCTGGCGATGCTGAAAGCTGTACATGATGCGGTGGAAGTTCCGGTAATTGCCTCGGGCGGATGCGGCAAAGCAGAAGATATCTATGAAGTCTTCAAAGAAGATGCGGCCGATGCCGCTCTTGCGGCATCTCTGTTTCACTATGATCAGATGAAGATACAGGATGTGAAACAGTATCTCAAAGAGAAAGGAATACCGGTAAGATTATGATTGCGGTGGATTTTGATAAAGGCAATGGTCTTGTGCCGTGTGTGGTACAGGATGCTGAAACCGGACAGGTTCTGATGCTTGCCTATATGAATGAAGAAAGCCTGCAGAAGACAATGAAAACAGGACTTGCCACCTACTGGAGCCGCTCTCGTCAGCAACTGTGGACCAAGGGTGAAACAAGCGGCCATTACCAGCACGTCAGACAGATTCTGATTGACTGCGATGCGGATACGCTTTTACTCAAGGTAGAACAGGATGGAGCCGCATGTCATACCGGCAAGTACAGCTGTTTCTACAGAACCATAGAAGGAGAGGAAATATTATGACGGAACTGGAAAAAATGTATGAAACCATTCTGGAAAGAAAGGGAAATCCGGAAGAAGGAAGCTATACAAGCTATCTCTTTGACAAGGGACTGACCAAGATATTGAAGAAGGTAGGCGAAGAATCAACCGAGGTTGTCATTGCCTCTCTGGCTGAAGATAAGGATGCGTTAGTCGGTGAACTCAATGATCTTGCCTATCATGTTCTTGTTCTGATGGCAGAAAAAGGCATTACCCTGGAAGACTTTGATAAAGAAGCACAGAAACGGGCTGAGAAACAGCATAATCTCAAGCCGGAAAGAAAACCGATTACCAATCTCTGAATCCGTTTTTACGGTAAAATAGGAAAGAAAGAAGTGAAGTATGGAACAGTTTCTTTTCCTGTTTGAAATTATCGGTACGGTAGCGTTTGCCGTATCCGGTGCGATTGCGGCCATTCACAGCGCCATGGACCTTTTCGGTGTTCTGATGCTTGGCATTATTACAGCTACGGCGGGTGGTGTAATCCGGGATATCATCCTGGGCACTTTTCCGCCGCAGGCTTTTATTCACCCGGTGTATGTCGGTACGGCGGCCTTGACTTCGCTTGCCGTATTTATTGTTTTTGCCCGCATGAATGATGCGGAAAGAGTGCTCGACAGTCCGCGCTACAGAAGACTCTTACTGATCTTTGATTCGATCGGCTTAGCCGTATTTACCGTCACCGGCATGATTACAGCCATGCATGTGCATGGTGCAGATAACGGCTTTCTGGTGGTATTTTCCGGGGTCATGTCCGGGGTTGGCGGAGGCGTACTGCGCGATATGATGCTTGGCGGCATGCCGGTGATCTTCCGCAAACAGATCTATGCGGTTGCGTCCATCATCGGCGGCCTGACGGCCTGGCTTTTCTTTTTGAACGGCTGTATCTTAGCCGGTGAAATTGCCGGTTCTGCTGCGGTATTTGCCATACGGCTGCTGGCGGTGCACTATCGCTGGAGTCTGCCGCGGATTGAAAGGAGAGAGGAATGAATATTTTCGATTATCTGGACTGGCGCGGGGATATTCCCTTTACGGTCGATCCTTTCAATTATGTAGATAATCTTTTCCTGAGCGAACTTGCCTATGCCCGCTTGAAAGATGTTCTGACAGATGAAAATACCGTTCTTTCCATTGAAGAGCTGACCCGCCGTTTCTTTTCCCTGCATACGCAGGAAGAAATTGAAAAGGGCAGCGGGTATACGGCCAGAGCGCCGTTGCTGTTATTGAAGATGGCGCATTCCGGCCGTTATGGCGCCACGAAGGTATTTGCCCATATTGATATTCTGAAACCGGAGAAAACGGAACAGATGTCTGCAGTGTCCTTCCTTCTGCCGGACCATACGGTCTATGTCGCCTTTAGAGGCACGGACAGCTCTATTGCGGCATGGAAGGAAGATTTCATGCTGAGCTATCTTGACCGTACCCCAGGACAGGTCAGGGCTGAGGAGTATCTGAACCGCCACTTTACAAGAGGTACGCTTCCCTTGAGAGTCGGCGGCCACTCCAAAGGCGGCAACTTTGCCGTCTATGCGGCCGTCAAAGCGGATGAAGCAGTCAGAAAGCGGATCATTCAGGTGTATTCCAATGACGGTCCGGGATTCCGGCAGGCTTTTATTGAAAGTGAAGCGTATCAGAACACTCTGCCGAAAATTATCAGTATCATCCCGGCCAGTTCCATGA
>Ga0256406_1006211_pt1 | contig 12121 bp, 18 predicted proteins | sample RumenRJG_03DNA_FD_185986 | JGI IMG/M metagenome (GOLD analysis project Ga0256406, IMG submission 185986) | Bovine rumen microbial communities from Lethbridge, Alberta, Canada - RJG_03 | ecosystem: Host-associated > Mammals > Digestive system > Stomach > Rumen | place: Canada: Alberta | collected...
AACGATTGAGTTTGAATAGTAAACATATGGCCGGAATCCCTTATAAATCAAGGGTTTCCGGCCTTTCTGATTTTGAAAAAGTAACAAAAAAGTAACAAGCGCATTTCTGAGACCATTTTTCAGTCTGATTTCCCATCTTCCGGGTCGCCCTCCTGGCCTCCCTGCGGCTCCTCCCTCATCCGGATCGAGAGCACCTTCGCGACATGCTTTCCCTGGTCCGGATACATGTGACCGTAGATGTCCATCGTGGTCGATGTCTTGTCATGGCCGACTCGCTTGCTGATCGTCTCCATGTCCACGTTCTCGTGGATCAGGAGCGAGACGTGCGAGTGCCTGAGCTCGTGCACATGGATCTCCGGAAGATCTGCCAGCTTGGCCACCCGATGCAGCTCCTTGTTCAGAGCCGTCTTCGAGTAGAGGACCAGCCGTTCATCCCTCCCAATGTACACCTTCTTAATATAATCCCAGATCTCGTCATGCAGCTCCTGAGGGATTTCGATGTCCCGGATGGAGCCCTTCGTCTTCGGCGACTGGATCACGCCATGGCCGTCGACCATCACGTAGTTCTTCGTCACATGGATCACGCACTCACCTTCCGGAATGTCCCTGGGTGTGAGCGCCAGAAGCTCTCCCTCACGCAGGCCGGTCCAGTAGAGGATCTTGAAGACCAGCGCATAAAGAGTCTTGTTCTCATATTCCAGAAACTTCTGGAACTGCTCCAGGGACCAGAAGTGCATCTCCTCTGCCTTGGAGCTGCCGATCGAGCCGGCGATCTTGCATGGATTCACCATAATTCCGTAAAATTTCACCGCATGATTCATTATTGCGGACATCTGCTCGTGGATCGAATAGAGGTAGGTATCTGTGTACTTCTTCCCGGTCTTCGGGTCCTTCGCCTTCATGAGCTTGTTCTGCCACTGGACGATGGAATGCGAGTCGATGTCCTGGAGTCTTGTATCCTTATAGTATGGAAGAATGTGCGTCTCAAACGTCCAGCGCTTGTGCTGCAGGGTCGTCGCCTTCAGCCTGGTCTCCATATCCCGCATGTAAGCAGTGTAGAGCTGGCCGAAGGTCATGGACGGGTCATTCGTGTTCCCGGTCCCGATGTAGCTATCGTACCACTCCTTCGCATCCGCTCTGGTGACAAAACCGCTCTTGTGGACCTGACGGTTTTTCCCGGTGAAGTCCTTATCCCAGAAGCGCACCTCCCAGCGGGTCTTCCCATCCTTCAGCTTGTACTTCGTGATCGTTCCCTGAGAAGCCATCACTCACCGCCTTGATGCGCGTCAGTGATGACAATCTGACCATCCTGCAGCTGAACGTAACTGATGGCGTCGTTGACAGAGCCGGAGCCGTCCTGGTGACCGATCGTTCCGATGGCGGTGTTGCACCCAGGAAAAAGAAGCGCTGTTCCGTCGTCAAAGAGGACACTGTACCAATTCATGACAGAAGACTGGAGCTGTACATGTTCACAGAATTCCTGGTACTGTTCCGGAGTGACTGAATCAAATTCACTCTTGCTCATAGAGATGTAACTGTAATACCCGATGACATCTCCTGATCCGCTCGTTACTTTCCCAGAAGATTCCGGCTTGCTGAGAAATGGATTCAGCGAAACCTGAATGTCAGTTTCTTTATCAGTTTGTTTTTCTGTCTCCACTTGCACAGATGACATGTCAACGGTTTCTCCGGTCTTATGAATACCAATGACGTCTGACATATAAAACGTGGTTCCGACATGGAGGCACATTCTTACCACGTCTCCACGTTCTCCTGTGCTGGAGAAGTCATCATATGCCGGAGCATCTGATTGATGAAGCCAGTAATATGGCTGCTCGTAATATTTATTGTTTGGCTTTATGAAAAGGATATTCATATTAAGACTGTCAGAAGCTGGAAATTCCTTCTGTACTGATTTTACAACTCCATCAATCAGAACATATTTTCCGCTGAATTCTCCAGACAGAATATCCTCATATTTGACTATCGGGAGATAGGATGGTGCGTCCTTCCAGAACTGAGATGCGTTTGATGCTTCCTGGAGTGCATCCACATAAATGTGCTCAGTCGTAGGCTGAATTTCAGTTTCTTTCTTCATAAATGAAGACGAGTTTCCGCATCCTGATAGCAATAAGGCTGCGGCTATCACGATCAAGGCTGCTTTTCTTTTCATTTCTTTCTCCTCCCTCTGTGCTTTCCTTTTTCTCCCTTTGGTAAGCCTCGGTACCAATCGAGGCTGATTATTTTGCCGACGTACCGTCCAGCAGTTCATCGCCTGTTATCCCATTGGCAAGTAGAAAACCCTTCATTATTCCTCTGATTTCGATCTTTGACTCTTTCGGAAGTTTATGAAGAAGATTCAAAAAATCCCGATCCTCTTTGCATATCCCGTATCCTCCGGCTTGTTCATCTCCAATCAGAAGATATTCCATAGATGTATCGAGCAAATTTGCGACTCTCAATAGTTTGTCTGCGGAGGGAATGTTGGTATCCCATTTTCTGATCGTTCCCCTTCCCAGGGCGGCCCTCCTCTCTATTTCCGCAAATGTCAAACCATTGGGCTCGGCTAGTGTCTTGATTCTTTCAGTGAGTGTCAAAAATAACACCTCCCGCTGAAAATAATCGTAAATATGCGTTTTAGGCTGTTGACAAAGCGCAGATTTGCGACTACTATAACAATAACAAAAGTTAACAGCACCTTGGGAAAAATCCCATGAGTAACACGAAGGATTAGTCAATTCCGTTCCCAGAAAGTTCTTGGCGGGACGCTGGGAGCGGAAAGAACCACACACGATATTTTTATTCTAAAAAATATCTTAACAAAAGTAAATAAGAAAGGATGGTGCCAATGGGACAGGTTCCTGAATTCGGAATCCAGGTAATGGCTCATTGCAAGCGTGAAGGAATCACGCAACACGAACTTGCCGATGAGATGGGAGTTACCAGAACTTATCTGAATCTCGTATTGAACGGGAAAGTCGGTAAGACAAGTGGATGCGATTCACTCGTCAAATCGATAAGGAATAAATTCCCGGATATCAAAGAACCATACGAGTGCACTTCCCCTGATCCAATTATAGCAGGGGGAAAGGAAGAGACATGAAATCAATCCAGAATAGTTCACAGACGACAGTTTGGAAGGTTGCGAGATTAAAGCGTGCAATGACGCAGCCGAGGTATGGAAGCCGTCTGGCAGCCGCCCAGGACATCGGAATGGGCGAGAGTACGCTGGCTGCGATCGAGAACGGAGACCGCATTCCGCTTCCGGAGGAAGTGTGGATGATGGCCGAGGTTTACAACGCGCCGGAGCTTAAATGCACCTTCTGCCATGACTACTGCCGGCTCGGCGTGGACGTCCCGAAGGCAGAGGACGCAAGCCTCGAACACATCGCAGTCAACGCCTACAACGTTCTTCGGAACACTTCACAGCTACGGGACAGCCTGATGGAGATCGTAGCAGACGGGAAAATCACTGACGATGAGAAGCCAGAGATGACGAGGATCCTGAAAGCGCTGGACGATGTGGTGCAGGTAGCGCAGGACCTCAAGTACGCGGTCCAGAAAAGCGAGATAGAGGAGAGACGCTATGGTTGATGAGAGATTGGAGACCAGGAACGACCGGAGCTACTACACCGGCCAGGATGTGGCTGAGGCGCTCGGCATCAGCGTGAGGTCAGCGCAGGACATCATCCGCAGGACAAGGCTCAAGGCAGTCGAGAACCACAAGCTCCCGGCTGATTACCCGAGAGGGAAGATCCCGAAGGCACTGATGAAGAGCTACTTCATCGCATGATGAGAAAGGAGGAAAAGTCATGAAGGTCAGAAACAAGATGATGCGGCGCCTGATTTCGAGAACCATTTCATTCGGAATCACGGCATTGTTCTTCTGGGGCGTGCGTCCTGATCCGGTACCGGGTCTGCTTACAACCGCGATCGCAGCGCTTCTGATGTACGAGATCAACTACATCATGGTCCTGGACATCTGGCTCGAGATCATCGAGAAGAGGAAGCCGGAAAAGCCGCAGATGAAGCACGCGGAGATCTGGCACTATGAAGCATTCGACACCAGGAACATGAACTACGACATGAGCCACTGGGCAGACGAGGAGATCGGGGCATGAAGATTCTGGAAACTGAAAAAGCCCATCACAAGCTGGGAACCGTGATGAGCCTTGGAGTGAAAACTTAATGGGGTTTTCCACTCCTTCAGAATAGCACAGAAAATTCATCCCTTCAACACCATCCACCAATCCATATCCAGGAGGGAAATTCCATGAAGCTACTCAACATCAAGCTGCAGAACTTCCAGGGCGTACGCTCTGCGGAGTTCGACTTCGGCGGCAAAAGCGCCAGCATCTACGGCGACAATGCCACCGGGAAAACAACGGTCTTCAATGCCTTCACCTGGCTGCTCTTCGACAAGGCCAGCACAGGCGCGAAGAACTTTTCTCCGAAGACCGAAGGAACCCACGACCTCGACTACGTGGCCGAGGCCCTGATCGAGACGGATGACGGAGCGCAGGTCGATCTCAGGAAGGTCTTCCACGAGGTCTACAAGAAGAAGCGCGGCAGCCAGACGAAGGAATTCTCCGGGCACACGACCGAGTACTACATCGATGGCGTACCGACCACGGCGACGGAATTCACCTCGAAGGTCAACAGCCTGGTCGGAACCGAAGAGCAGATGAAGATGCTCACGATGCCGGACTACTTCCCACAGACGCTCGGATGGCAGGACCGCAGGAAGATCCTCCTTGAGGTCTGCGGGGACGTAAGCGATGAGGATGTGATCGAGAACACTCCGGAGCTGAGGGATGCAGGCTTCTCAAAGATCCTCCTTATGCCGGGCGACAGCGGAAGAAGCTACACGGTCGAGGAGTTCCGAAAGATCATGGCCGAGCAGAAGAAGCGCCTCAACTCGCAGCTCGAAAGCATCCCTGAGCGCATCGACGAGGCGGAGAAGGCCATTCCGGATTACGGCGATGAGACGGAAGAGACACTCGCCGAAAAGCGGAAGACGGCCACACAGGAGCTCAAGGAGGCACAGGCGCTGGCAAGGTCAGACACGGATGACGGAACGGTCGCCATCTATAGCAAGATCAGCAACCTGAACTACCAGCTGATCGAAGCCAGGAACCAGCACACGGATGCCGAGGCTCAGAAGAACGAGGCTGTCAATCACCAAATCGCCGAGAGCCGAAGCCGGGTGCAGGCCATCCAGGCGAAGTCAGACGAGCTGAAGCGGGCCATTCAGAGCAAGAAGATCGACATCGAGACCATGGAGCGCCAGCGCGAGATGCTGCTGGAAAGCTACAAGGAAGTCGCGAAACACAAGTGGGACGATTCCCAGGCGGTCTGCCCGACCTGCCACCGGCCTTTCGACCCGGAACAGGCCGAGGAGATGAAGGCGGAGTTCAACCGGTCCCGCTCCGAGAAGCTGACGGACATCAACAGGCGCGGGCAGGAATGCAGCGCTGACAAGATCGCAGCCCTTCAGGCCGAGATCGACAGCATGGCTCAGCAGATTGCAGACCTGACCGAGCAGTACGCTTCTGAGACTGAGAACGGGGTCTCCCTCCGGGAGAAGCTCACCGCTCCGGTCCCATTCGAGACCACAGACGAGTACAAGGCCATCACCGCGAAGATTGCGGAGCTGAAGCAGGAAGCGGAAAGCTGGGAAAGCTCACAGCACAGCGTCCTCGCAGAGAAGGAAGAAGCGGTCCGGGAGAAACAGGCTGCACTCGATGCCCTGACCGAGATCGAAGCCAAGATGAAGATGGCAGCCACTCAGGCGAAGCGGATCGAGGAGCTGAAGGAAAAGCAGACCGGCTACGCGCAGGCCTACGACGAGACGGAATTCAAGATTCATCTCTGCGAGGTTTTCACAAAGGCAAAGGTGCAGATGCTCGACAAGCGCATCAACAGCCGCTTCAGGACACTCCGCTTCCGGCTCTTCGACGAGCAGATCAACGGCGGCATCAAGGATTGCTGCGAGGTCCTGATTCCTTCCTCAGACGGAACGCTGGTACCGTACGCGACAGCGAACAATGCCGCAAAGATCAATGCCGGGCTTGAGATCATCCACACGCTGGCAAGCGCATGGAACATCTGGATCCCGGTCATGGTCGACAATGCCGAAGCGGTCACGCACCTGACCGAGTACCCGGACATGCAGATCATCCGCCTGGTTGTCTCGGAGAAGGACAAGAAGCTCCGGATGGAGCTGGACGAGGCAGCATAAAGTAGACAATCCGGCTGGCAGATGTCTGGTGCATCTGCCAACTGGATAAACTTCCTCTTCTGAGTGATGAATAGGAAGGATCCACAAACACCAACACGAATCCACAAGGAGGAACAAGAATGGCTTATCAAGTGCAGAACGCGAACAAGGTCAGCATCGCGGCCTACCTCACAAGTGACGCGGTCAAGAACCAGATCAACAAGGTCGTCGGAGGAAAAGACGGTGACCGCTTCTTTTCTTCCCTGATGAGCGCGGTGGCCACGAATCCGACCCTGCAGGAGTGCCAGAACGCTTCCCTGGTAAACGCAGCGCTTCTCGGCTACGCTCTCAGGCTCAGCCCTTCGCCGCAGCTCGGACACTTCTACATGGTCCCTTACAACGACAAGAAGACCGGAGGAAAGGTCGCACAGTTCCAGCTCGGATACAAAGGATACATCCAGCTGGCACTCAGATCGGGACAGTACCGGAAGCTGAACGTTCTTCCAATCAAGGAAGGCGAGCTGATCCACTGGGACCCGCTCAACGAGGAGATCGACATAAAGCTGATCGACGATGAGGAATCCAGGGAGAAGGCACCGACGATCGGATACTACGCGAGCTTCGAGTATCTGAACGGATTTCGTAAGGCGCTCTACTGGTCGAAAGAAAAGATGATTAGCCACGCAGATCGCTACAGTCAGGCGTTCTCAAAGAATGCCACATCCGGAAGATACCCGAAGGTCAGCTACGCAGACTACGAGGCAGGAAATTACAACAAGAGAGACGAGTGGCTGTACTCAAGCTTCTGGTACAAGGACTTCGACGGTATGGCCATGAAGACCATGCTAAGGCAGCTCATCAGCAAGTGGGGAATCATGTCGATCGACATGGAGAAAGCCTACACAGCTGACCAGGGCGCAATTGACCGAGACATGAATCCGAGATACGTGGATAACACTCCGGAAGGCGCGATCGCATCCGCGCAGGACGAGATCAGTGCGAATGCAAACTCTCAGGCCATCGATGTGGCTCCAGCAGCTGATCAGCCGAATATACCGGCACCGGCTCCTGCGCCGGCAGACGAGACGCCTGATCCTGGCTTCTGATGGACATCAAGGCAATCGCCTCCGGGAGCTCAGGAAACTGCTACAGAGTCAGCGACAGGAAGACAACGATCCTCATTGAGGCAGGCATCACGATAGACCGGATTCGTTCCGGCTGCGGGTACCGCCTCTCCGGGATCTCCGGATGTCTGGTTTCCCACGAACACGGAGACCACGCCTCACACGCGCAGGAGCTGACGAGATTCGGGATCCCGGTTTTCACATCGGAAGGAACGATCGAAGGCACGCAGGAACACAGATGGGCGCTGAAAGGCCCTCTGGTGCATCCGGTAGAGCCGATGAAGCAGTTCCAGCTTGGGAGCTTCCAGATCCTCCCATTCGATGTGGAGCATGACGCAAAAGAGCCGCTTGGCTTCCTGATCTGGAGCTCAGCGACCGGTGAGAAGCTTCTCTTCTTCACGGACACCTTCTACATCAAGTACCGCTTCACCGGCCTGACGCAGATCATGGCCGAATGCAATTACACCATGGACCAGCTGATGCAGAACGTCCGAGAAGGAGTGACACCGGCCTACCGGATCCAGAGACTGGCGAAGAGCCACATGAGCCTTGAGGCGCTGGAAGACATGCTGCAGGCCAATGACCTGAGCCAGCTGAAGCAGATTTACCTTCTCCACCTAAGTTCGGACAACTCGAACGAGGAAGAGATCAGAACAAAGATTCAAGAGCTGACAGGCGTCGAGGTTTATGTCTGTTGAGGGCAGAGCATGAAGAAAGAAGATTTCATTTTCCATCTTGAATATCGCGAGCAGATCGACATGCTCACGACAGAGCAGAAAGGAATGCTCCTGGATGCGCTCTGCGACTATGCCCAGACAGGTGAAGTAAGCGGCGAGCTCGACCCTCTCACAAAGATGGCCTTCTCCATCATGAGGGCACGCATGGACCGGGACTCAGAGAACTACCAGAGGAAGTGCGAACGGCTGAGAGCCAACGGCCAGAAGGGTGGAAGGCCATCAAAAACCGAGGAAGAAAAACCAAATGGTTTTTCTGAAAACCAAATGGTTTCTGAAGAAAACCAAAATAACCAGATGGGGGTCGAACCTGATCCTGTACCTGATCCTGTACCTGATCCTGATCCTGATCCTGTTCCTGAGAAAGCGGAGGATAGTGACATCCCTGGGGATAAGACAAGGGAGTGCAACTACCAGGGCGTCGTGGACGCCTTCAACGAGACTTGCGTCTCGTTGTCCCGTGTCAAATCCCTCTCAGAAGCCAGAAAGAAGGCGATCAGAGCAAGGCTCCGGCAGTACAGCATGGACGACCTCAAGACGGCATTCGTCAAGGTCGAGGCTTCGCCTTTCCTGAAAGGCCAGAACGACAGGAACTGGTCAGCGACATTCGACTGGATCCTGAAGGACACAAACCTCGCGAAGATCCTTGATGGCAACTATGACCCGAGAGGGCATCCTCAGCCGCAGCGGGCTTCTCCGGGAGGCAGGAGCTATGCAGAGCAGCACGACGATGTAACCAGGTGGCTTTACGAGCAGGCCGGAGGAGATCCGGCGATGTTTGGGAGGTGAGACAGGCATGCTGAATCGAGAAGAGATCAACAAGGTCATGTTCACGCTCCGGGTAAGCTATCCTGCATACTTTGCCAAGTACACGGTCACAGACTTCACCTACATGGGCGAGGCATGGGCGATGTACTTCGAGGACTATAGCCTGAAGGATGTCATGATGGGGCTCAAGGCTTATGTGGCAGGAGGAGACAGAGGCTTCCCGCCATCTCCTGGACAGATCATCGACAAGATCCACATGATCAAGAATCCTCCTGCGAAGGAGATGACAGCCGAGGAAGCCTGGGGACGCTACGTCTACCCGGCGATCTGCGACGGCTACTACCACGCCAGGGAGCGATTCGAGGCCATGCCGGAGAGGATCCGGAAGGCAGTAGGCAGTCCGGACAGCCTGCGGGAGCTGTCACAGGGCGACATCGACACCGTGCAGAGCGTCGAGAAGAGCCATTTCATCCGGACCTACAACGAGGTCAGGACCCGCGAGCGGGAAGAAGCAAAGCTCCCGCAGAGCATCAGGGCACTGATCAGCCAGACGACCGGCGAGATGCCGGAGCTGACTGAGATGGGCAAACAGCAGAAAGCGGTCTGAAACACCAATCCACAGGCCGCGGGGAGGGTGCCATGAATCATCGATCACGGGACTCACCGACTGGGAAAACCGCAGAGAGGAGGGTAAACGAAACATGATAACGGTCATCGGACAGGTCGATACATCACAAATCACCAGACCGAGATACCAGGAGCTCTTACGGAAGTGCACCTCCGGCTCCTGGGAGAAGACAGACCCGGAGTGCCTGATCACGGTATGCAGGCCGGATCAGGACTCCTCCGGGATGAAGGACCGGAACCATGAAGCAGGAAGATGGTGACGATCCAAGAAACTGTCCGGACATGGAATTCTGGGGCCAGAAGATTGCATTCGTTTCTCCCTTCTGCCCTCTCCAGGATCCGGGCATGACGGTGCCGAAATGGAGGTGCCGTGCGTGCTGGGAAGACCGCTCGAAGTTGGAGTGGGCTGCGCGGGCAGCTGCAGGAAGGCGCCGGTAAGACACCAGGCGAGAAAGGAGTGAAAACAGAGTGAGCGGTTCTTCGAAAATCGAGTGGACAGATTCCACTCTGGACATCATTACGGGGTGCCGGCACGGATGCGAATATTGCTACGCAAACGTCATGACAAAGCGATTCTGCGGAGACATCCGGTGGAACAAGGCACAGACAGACAAGTACGAGCGGACCGAGCATGGACTTTACATCCTTCGGCAGCCATTCTTCAGCGAGGATGGAAGCCGGGTGCATTACCCATTCGGGTTTGAGCCTACCCTGCACCTTTACAAGACCAAAGACTGGGGGATGCTCGGCAGGAAGCTGGACGGACACGGAAAGAAAGTATTCGTCGGAGCCATGAGCGATGTCTTCGGCGACTGGGTGCCGGACACATGGATCTCGGCAAACTTCATCCTCTGCCGGAAATATCCGCTGAACAATTATCTCTTCCTGACTAAGAATCCGAAGAGGTACAGACAGATCAAGGATGCCGGATGGTTTCCTGGAGAAGATAACTTCTGGTTCGGGACGACCATCACGGGTGCCGGAGACGAGGAACGGTTGGATTACCTTCCGGACAAGGCTCAAGGCTACCACACCTTCGTGAGCTACGAGCCGATGATAGGGCCGCTGGACATCAACATGCGGCGCATCGACTGGCTGATCATGGGAGCGCAGACCGGGAGGAACATCAAGAGGATCATTCCGGAGAAGGAATGGATCTGGAAGGCGGTCCGGGATGCGAGAGATGCCGGAATACCGGTCTTCATGAAGGACAGCCTCCTGCCATACGTCGGGCCGGACAACATCCTCCGAGAGTATCCGGACGAGCTCATGGAGCGGAAGAAATCGCCGAACTACAACAAGCACCTGGAAGCGCGGTGCATCGGCTGCAGGAATGTCTTCCTCAAGAGCGAGATGGTTTCCATCTCCGGAAGAAAGACGGCGAGAGGCTACGGAAGCAGGCATATCTGCTACGCATGCTTTAACTGCCTGCGGGAGTTCTGCAAGCAGCACGGAATCGATGATAAGGAGATCATCGCTGGGATCACGAAGAAACCAGACGGAGAGGAGGACCAGGAATGAGCCGTAAGAAGAAGCTCGAACATGTCTCTTCCATCCCGAAGGACGATGCGCAGCGAATTATGAGCCAGAAAGGCTACCCGTGCAGGGTCGTTGACGGAATCCTGACATTCGAGGACGACTTCGGGACTAAGGACATCATGGCTCTCGCAAACACGCTTATGAAGATCGGCTACAACGCTTCCTGGGCGGCTCGCAGAAAGGTGAAGTCCGTAACAACTGAGAAAGGGGCAATTCACAATGGCAGATGAAAATATCACAGGCAAGAGAATCAAAGACCTGTGCAGACAAAAAGGAATCACTTTGAGGAAGCTTGCTGAAAAAAGCAATACCACACAGGTTTCAATGAGCCGGTTTATCACGGGAGTAAGGATGCCTAATGCACCGATCCTTAAGAATATTGCCAAAGCTCTCGAGACAACGACGGACTACCTTCTTGGAGGAGATCAGGAATGAAAGTAATGCTTGACGATGGCGCTTACATGCCGGAGAGGGCGCATGAGGCTGACGCTGGATATGATATCAAGTCTCCAACCGGAGGATACATCCCGGCGCACAGCTCCTGGACGGTAGATACAGGGGTGCATGTGCAGATCCCGAAAGGGTATGTCGGATTCCTCAAAAGCAAGTCCGGGCTGAATGTGAATCACGGCTTGGTAAGCGAAGGAGTCATCGACTCCGGGTACACAGGGAGTATCGTTGTGAAGCTCTACAACCACAGCGATTTCCCGGAAGGAATCACGAAAGGGCAGAAGATCACGCAGCTGGTCATCCTCCCGATCGAGACTCCGGAGCTGGAACTTGCAGACTGGTTTGAGGACACAGACCGCGGAGACAAGGGATTTGGATCGAGCGGGAAATAACGGAGGAAAAAAGAATGGGGTTATTCGCAAGTTTGGATACAGAGCTGCAGAAAGATCTTCTGAATTTCGTGGAAGAGAGGGAGAAGCAGCCATGGCCTCGGAAGATGGGAGATGAATTGCTTACATCGGTCCTGAAGGACATCATTAAAGGACCGTGCTCCATCACCGGATGGGCCAGAAAAGGAAACAAGTGCTGGATGGAGCTGACATGGAACTTTGACAAAAATGACCAGAAAAAATCAGAGGAGGCCGCTGAATGAATCCACC
>Ga0256406_1006212_pt1 | contig 12120 bp, 10 predicted proteins | sample RumenRJG_03DNA_FD_185986 | JGI IMG/M metagenome (GOLD analysis project Ga0256406, IMG submission 185986) | Bovine rumen microbial communities from Lethbridge, Alberta, Canada - RJG_03 | ecosystem: Host-associated > Mammals > Digestive system > Stomach > Rumen | place: Canada: Alberta | collected...
GCAGACCCTCGATTATGGAAATGCCCATGCGTGCGGAATGAGCGGAATGACGATACAGGCAGCAGTATCGATTTTTCTTGTGAACCTGAAGAGGATAAAAACACTGGAAACCAGCGTTAAGGGAGCATCAGATAAGGAATAATCCTTTATGACCCGCACGATATTCCATTGAAAAGAAGAAAATCCCGGCCAGTATCAAAACCGGTCAGGATTTTCATCCAAAATTTCGTTTACAACCCCTACTTTGTCAGCAGCCTCATTTGCACGACTTTTTTCATTGTAATCTCCCTCAAGAATATGCTGTGCGAATGTAAAATGTTGTTTCCTGATATGTCTTTGCTAAGATTAGTATAGAGTGAAGTGAGAAAAAACGTCAAGATATGTATAGAATTGCATATGAACTTTACTGGATTTTATTCTTCTTTCTAAAGAGCTGACTTCTTAGAAAGACATTGATTTTCTGGTGTCTGGATGCGATAATTCTATGACAGGGAGGAAATCATGCATGGCAGATAAACTGAATCTGGATCCGGTTACGATTGTCAACAAGAAATTTGGCGTTGACTTCAAGGGCTATGATCCAAATGAAGTGGATCATATGCTGGATCAGGTCATTGAAGACTATCAGACATATCAGGACATGGTTGACTCTTTGAATGCCAAAGTGGCTGATCTTGAGAAGACGAATGCATCTCTGCGTGCCCGTCTGATTGAGGTCGAGGGCAAAGAGAGGGCCAGAGATGAGGATGGCGATCCGATGATGCAGGGCGCCAGCAATGTCGATATTCTCAAGCGGTTAAGCAGGCTTGAGAATGAAGTCTTCAATAACTCTGGCAGTCAGAACCGCAAACATTGAAAGTGGAACACTCGGGCAGCCGCTGGTATTTTGCCAGAGGAAAGTCCATGCTCGCACACGCTGCGATGCGTGTAGTGTCTGTGCCGGCCGAATCAATAAGACCGGGCACCCGCAAGGGTGACGGCGGAACGGAAACCTAAGGGCTTAGGCCTATGGCGGATGTCCCCAAGGTGTCACAGTGACGAAGCCATGCTGGAAACGGCATGGGTGGAACGCGATAAACCCCGCAGGCGAGAAACCCAAATCAGGTAGGGGAACTTGGAAGGACGAATTGAAGTCCGGATGAGCTGCATTCGTGCAGAGATAAATGGCTGCCACCTTCCTTCGGGAAGGGACAGAACATGGCTTACAGAGTGTGAAATTTCAAGAGGGCACTGTCCCTCTTTTCTTATGTGATATACTAATTCTGTTTCTTGATGGAGGTTATATGAATTTACCAAATAAACTGACAATTGCCAGAATGGTCATGATTCCTGTCATTATTCTGGTGTACCTGTTTCCCTATACCGCCTGCGGCATCCAGCCATCACACCTGATGGTCGGTTCTGTGGATCTTTCTGTGATCAATATCATCGTGCTGTTACTGTATGTCCTGGCAGCGATTACCGATGCCATTGACGGACACATTGCCCGCAGCCGCAACATGATCACAACCTTCGGCAAGTTTGCGGATCCGATTGCCGATAAGCTGCTGACAACAAGCATGTTCCTGCTGTTTGTCTCCAGAGGCATCATCCCGGTTGTACCTGTCATCATCATGGTTGCCCGTGATACGATTGTCGATGGCTGCCGCATGGTTGCCGCTACCAATGGCAAAGTCGTGGCGGCTGGCATGATGGGCAAGCTGAAAACCGTTCTGCAGATGGTTACCGTTGCCCTGGTGCTGCTGAACAATCTGCCATTTGAACTCATCGGTCTGCCAATGAGCGATATCCTGCTGTGGATGGCAGCGCTTGTGTCCATGATTTCAGGCATTCAGTATTTCAATATGACCAAAGAAGACATCATGGAGTCAAAATAATTGCACTTTTTTCAGGGAGCTGCATGATAGAGCTGCTATATAGAAGTGAAGGAGATAAGTAAGAGATGACAAAAAAAGAAGAAACAGGAGCTTCCCAGGACAGCCGCCGGGATCAGCTGCTGAACGATGCTCTCAAAGCAATTGAAAAGGAATATGGCAAAGGCAGTATCATGCGGCTTGGCGATCGTGCCAATGTAGCGGTTGATGCAATTCCTTCCGGTTCCATCACTCTGGATGCTGCCCTTGGCATTGGCGGCTATCCAAAGGGAAGAATCATCGAGATTTATGGTCCGGAATCTTCCGGTAAAACAACCCTTGCCCTGCATGCCATTGCCCAGTGTCAGAAGCAGGGAGGCAGATGTGCCTTCATCGATGCTGAAAATGCCATCGATCCCCAGTATGCCAAAGCCCTGGGCGTTGATATTGATGAACTCATTCTGTCCCAGCCGGATTCCGGTGAACAGGCTCTGGATATCTGCGAAGTGCTCGTTAAGAGCGGTGCCATTGACCTGGTTGTCATTGACTCCGTTGCTGCTCTGGTACCGCAGGCAGAACTGGATGGGGAAATGGGAGATTCTTCCGTTGGCCTGCAGGCCAGACTGATGTCCAAGGCCATGCGCAAACTGGCCGGTGCCATGAACCATTCCAATACGACTGCGATCTTCATTAATCAGCTGCGTGAAAAGGTCGGCATCATGTTCGGCAATCCGGAGACAACCCCAGGCGGCAGGGCACTGAAGTTCTATGCGTCTGTGCGGCTGGATGTACGCCGTGGGGAAGCACTCAAAAACGGCAATGATGTCTATGGCAATGTAACCAAGATCAAGGTTGTTAAAAACAAGGTGGCGCCGCCATTCAAGACAGCTGTTGTCAATATGATTTATGGCCATGGCATTTCCCACGTGGATGAGGTGCTGAACCTGGCTGTGGAACATGACATCATTCTTAAATCCGGTGCCTGGTTCTCATACCAGGGCGAAAAGATTGGCCAGGGCTTTGCGGCCGCAAGGACATGGCTGGAAGACCATCCTGATACAATGGAACTCATCACGGATCAGATCAAGGAGATTCTTTTCCCGCATGATGAAACGGCTTCAGCAGATGCCCAAGCATTACAGAACTGACTGCATACTTGTTCGAATGAAACCGATTGCACAGTACTCTGCAGGCGCACAGTGCTGTGCTTTTTCATGCTTGTGAAACAGCGCTTTCAAAAGTATAATGACTTATGGGAGTAAATTCTCATAAGATAACAGCTAATGAAATGGAGGTCTTGTTATGAATCCCATATCGATTGCCATTTTAGCTGTGATTGCTGGTATTGTCATCGGTATCATCATTATGATGATTGTCGGCAAAATGGGGCTGGACCGTGCCAAGGAACAGTCTCATGACATTATTGAAGAGGCAAATTCCAAAGCTGAAAATACTGTCAGTCAGGCAGTCCTGTCCGGTAAGCAGCAGGTAAGTGAAATGAAACTTGCGGCTGAGAAGGAAATGAACGCAGCCAAGAGTAAAATCCAGGCGGATGAAAACCGCTTGCTGCGCCGTGAGGACAATCTGAAACTGCGTGAGGACAGCCTTGCTCAGAGGGAAAGAAAACTCAGCGATAAAACCAAGAGCGCCGATGCAAAGCTTGCAAATCTCAGCAAAATGGAGGATGAACTGCAGCAGAAGATTGATGAGCAGCTGTCAGTTCTTGAAAAGACAGCACATATGTCCCAGGACGATGCACATAAGGAACTGATGGACATTGTTGCCAAGAAGTCTGAGAAGGAAGTGGGCGAATACATTCGTGAACAGCAGGATGAAGCCGAGGCACAGGCAAGTGCCAATGCCCGCAATATCATCGCCACAGCCATTCACAGATATGCACAGGAAGAAACGATTGAGCGTACGGTATCGACCGTAACACTGCCATCAGAGGAAATGAAGGGCAGAATCATCGGCCGTGAAGGACGCAACATCAAGGCAATTGAACAGGCAACCGGCGTCGATCTGATCATCGATGATACACCGGATGTCATTACCGTATCCTGCTTTGATCCGATCCGGCGTGAGATTGCACGCCAGTCTCTGGAAACTCTCATGAAGGACGGCCGGATTCAGCCGGGCCGGATTGAGGAAGTTGTGGAAAAGACAACCCGTGATCTGGAAGACAACATCATGAAGATCGGCAATGAGACGATCTTCAAGCTTGGCATCGGCCGGATGAACAAGGAAATGATCCGTCTGGTCGGACGGCTGCGCTATCGTTACAGCTATGGTCAGAATGCTTTGCAGCATTCCATTGAAGTCGCCCAGTTTGCCGGTGTCATGGCCGCTGAACTCGGCCTCAACCAGGCTCTGGCCAAGCGTGCAGGTCTATTGCATGATATTGGCAAAGCCGTTGATTTCGAACAGGAAGGCAGCCACGTTGAGCTTGGCGCCAAATATGCCCGCAAGTATGGTGAGAATGCGATTGTCATCAATGCCATTGAATCTCATCATGGTGATACGGCACCTCAGGATATCATTGCGCTGCTGGTCGCATCTGCAGATACACTTTCTGCCGCAAGACCTGGAGCCCGCTATGAATCCATGGAAGGCTACATCAACCGTCTGGAGTCACTGGAAAAGATTGCCGGCAGCTTCGATGGTGTCGAGCGTGCCTTTGCCATTCAGGCAGGACGTGAAGTCAGAGTCATGGTCAAACCGGACAAGGTGGATGATGTCCGCATGGTAAAGATTGCCCATGATATCCGCGAAAAGATTGAAAATGAACTGACGTATCCGGGCCAGATCAAAGTTACGCTGATCCGTGAAGTCAGGGTTCAGGAACTAGCCAAGTAAAAAGACAGTGCTCCATGCAGAGCATTGTCTTTTTTTTGCGTTGCATATGCGTTTCATATCAATTAAACTTAAGACAGGTTGAGAAACTTAGGCCATTCCGCTAAAACGGAATGGCCGGAAGGGCACTTTCATAATGAAAATTCTATTTCTGGGTGACATTGTTGCCCAAAGCGGTGTATCAGCTGTGTGTGCTTTCACACCTTTGCTGCGGGCGCAGTATCACCCGGATTTCATCATTGCCAATGGTGAAAATGCGGCCGATGGCAAAGGCATGACCAGGGAACTTTATACACGTTTGAAAGCAGCCGGCATCGATGTGATTACACTGGGCAACCATGCTTTTTCCAAACGCGCTTTTCTGCAGGATGCTGAAGACTGTCCGGATATCATCTGGCCGGCTAATATTGGCAGCTATGCACCCCAGAGGCCTGTTTTGATCCGTATCGTCAAGGAAAAAAGAGTTGCAGTGCTGAATATCCTTGGCAATGTATTCATGAACGCTGATTATGAGGATCCAATCCTTGTCACCAAGAAGATCATGAATCATATCTCTGCGGATATCATCCTGATTGATTTCCATGCTGAGGCAACAAGTGAAAAAAGCATCTACTTCCAGTATTTCAAAGACCGTGTCACTGCCATGATCGGCACCCATACCCATGTGCAGACTGCAGATGAAAAAGTCGAAAATGGCTGTGCCTTCATCAGCGATGTGGGGATGTGCGGCCCGTATGATTCCGTGCTTGGCAGAGACCGCAATGAAGCCATGGATCATGCCATCACTGGCTGCTCACACTATCGGCCGTCTGATAAAGAAGCAGTCGTATGCGGGCTGATGATTGATATTGATGATCACACCAACCGTGCTGTCTCGATTGAACGCATCCAGCTGCGGCCAGGGTCTAATGATTGAAAGAAACCGGTGTCAATGCTAAAATAGTTTCCGATAAGGAGGCTTATACAATGCCAGTTACAGTTGATAAGGATCTTTGCATCGGCTGCGGTGCCTGCACAGGTGTCTGCCCGGTTTCCGCACTGTCTCTTGATGACAACGGAAAGTCCCAGTGTGACGAGAGTGTCTGCATTGATTGCGGCACATGCATCGGCACATGCCCGGTTTCTGCTATTTCCCAGAAGTAAGCAGAAAAGGATGGATTGATTGGAAGAAGGACCAGCATCTGCTGGTTTTTCTTTGGCCGCTGTCTTGCTATAATATGGCCTCGGAGATAATGAAATGGAAAATAACATACTGAAAATGCCTGATCTGAAACAGGCAGCCAGCCGTAGTCAGAAGGCTTCCCAGGTGGAACACGATCTGTTCCATCTGCCCGAGGCTGCCCAGACACTCGGCCGCAATAAAAAATACTATCTGCGCACCTATGGATGCCAGGCAAATGTCCGTGATGGGGAAACCCTTGCCGGTATTCTGGAACTGATGGAATATACGCCGTGTGACAAACCGGAAGATGCTGATCTTCTGATCTTTAATACATGTGCGGTCAGAAGAACTGCTGAACTGCATGTGCTTGGTCTGGTCGGTGCATTGAAGGAACTCAAAGAGAAGCATCCGGAAAAGATTTTCTGCATCTGTGGATGCATGGCGCAGGAAGAAGCCGTCGTCAAGGAAATTCTGAAAAGCTATCCGCAGGTCGACCTGATCTTCGGCACCCACAATCTGTACCGCTTCCCGCAGCTGCTGCTGGATTATCTTGACCGTAAGGAAACAACTGTCGAAGTCTATTCCCAGGAAGGGGAAGTCATTGAAGATCTGCCGGTCAAGCGCAGTGATTCCTGCAAGGCTTTTGTCGATATCATGTATGGCTGCAACAAGTTCTGCACATACTGCATTGTCCCGTACACAAGAGGCAGAGAGCGCTCCCGCCTGCAGGCAGATATCCTCAAAGAAGTACAGCAGCTCAAAGATCAAGGCCGGAAAGAAGTCATTCTGCTGGGCCAGAACGTCAATGCCTATGGCAAAGATCTGGGCATGGAAGATGGCTTTACCACTTTGCTCAAAGAAGTAGCTGAAACAGGCATTGAGCGCATCCGCTTCTATACATCTCATCCCCGTGACTATTCCCGTACAACGATCCTTGCCATGAAGCAGTATCCCAATATCATGAAGGCACTGCATCTGCCGGTGCAGTCTGGCTCAGATGATGTCCTGCGAAGGATGGCCAGAGGCTATACCGCAGAACAGTACAAGGCACTGTTTGATGATATGAAAAATGAGATGCCGGAGATTGCCTTTACGACTGATATCATCGTCGGCTTCCCGAATGAAACTGATGAAGACTTCCAGCAGACACTGGATCTTGTAGACTACTGCAGGTATGATGCTGCCTATACATTTGTCTATTCACCGCGTTCCGGAACACCGGCTGCCCGCATGGAAGACAGCATCCCGGCAGAAGTCAAACGGAAGCGCCTTCAGATTCTGAATGAGAAAATTGCCCATTATGCCAACCTTGCCAATCAGCCATATCTTGGTCAGACTGTCAAAGTGCTTTGTGAAGGTCCATCCAAGAAAAATGACAAAGTTTATACAGGCTACAGTGAGAAAAACAAGCTTGTGAATTTCACCGGTCCTGATGGACTGGCTGGAAAGATCGTCGATGTGAAAATCAAAGAGGTGCATTCGTTCTCGCTTGATGGGCAGGCATTGTGAAAACAGGCCTGAATGTTTATAATAAAGGCGAATTCCAGCAACTTTAATGGAGGATAATTTATGAGCAAAGTTCGCATATTTGCGCTTGGCGGTCTTGATGAAGACGGCAAGAATATGTATGTCGTCGAAAACAGCAATGACATCTTTGTCATGGAGTGCGGCCTGAAATATCCCGAAGGGGAACAGTTCGGCGTACAGATGATCATTCCGGACTTCAAGTATCTGCAGGAAAATGAGAAGCGCATCCGCGGTGTGTTTATCACCCATGGCCATGATGATGTCATGGCAGCCCTGCCAAATCTGCTGCAGGTGATGCCGCATGTACCGGTATACATGGCACCATTAACCGCCATGATGTTTGAAAGAAGGGCAAAGAAACTTGGCCTGAAGGATCTGAACATCCATCGCATCAGGCGCAATTCCCGCTTCAAGATTGGCAGCACAGAGATCCGCACCTTTGGCACAACCCAATCCATCGCCGATGGCTTTGGCATTGCCATTGGCACCGATGACGGCTTTGTCGTCTATACCGGCGAATTCATTGTCGATTATGATACCAAGAATGAAGCTTTCTCCTTTGATGTTACCAACATCACGGATCTTTCCAGTGCTGGTGTACTGGCATTGATGAGTGAGTCCGTCGGTTCAACCAGAAATGGCCACTCTGCGCCAAATCACCGCATCACGGAACAGATTGAACAGTACTTTGATGAGACCAAAGGCCGTATGTTCATCACGCTGTTCAATCAGAATATCTACCGTGTGATGGAAGTCATTGAGCTTGCCAACAAGTATAACCGCAAGGTCATGATCTATGATGATGAGCTCAAGGATCTGATGAATGATATGGCCAAACTTGGCTATTACCGCATTCCGGCAGGCCTGGAAGTACCGCCGAGCCAGTTTAGCAATGACATGGACAATGTCATTGTCATTATTGCCGGCAATGGCTCCAACATCTTCCAGAAGGTCCACAAGATTGCGACCAAGGAAGATGATGTCATTGAGTTCAGACCATCGGATACTGTGATCATTGCTTCTCCGGCTGTGCCAGGCACAGAGCGTGAGGAAGCCAGCATGGAAGATGATCTGTACCGTGAAGCCGGCCGTGTGATTGCTGTGGATGCCAAGCGTGCCTTTACCATGCACGCATCCATCGAGGATCTCAAGATGATGGTATATCTGCTGCGGCCGAAGTACTACATCCCGGTCAAGGGCGAATACCGCCAGCTGATTGCCAATGCCAACATCGCCCTGGATATGGGCTACAAGGCAGACCGGATCATTGTGATGGACAATGGTCAGATTGCAACGATCATCGATGGTCAGCTGCAGAGAAACTTTGACCGCATCGATGCTGAGGATGTGCTGGTCGATGGCAATGAAAACCTTGATGCGACCGGTATGGTCCTCAAAGACAGAGAAGTGCTTTCCACCGATGGTGCCATCATTGTAGGTGTTGTCATCAATCACAAGACCAAGGAAATTATCGGCGGTCCGGATGTACAGAGCCGCGGCGTGATCTATCTGAAGGATGCGGACTACATCGTGCAGGAAATCGGCAATATCATGGAAAAGACCATTACGGATGCCGTCAAGGAAAAACGTTACGATAATCTCAACTGCCGTGCAGAGGCACGTGACAAGATTTCACGCTATGTCATGCGTGAAACAGGCAAGCGGCCGATGATCCTGCCTGCCATTGTCGAAATCAATACAAAAGATTAGGAGGAACTGTGACGCAGAAGAAAAAGAAAAACACAAGAAAGTCAAAAGCACGCATCCGTCAGGAACAGCAGGAAGAGCTCAGACAATGGATCATGGTCGTACTGACTGCGGCATTGCTGCTGATCGGACTGATGAGAACCGGAACGGTTGGCATCTTTCTGTATAACCTGCTGCGGTATGTGCTGGGAGAATGGTTCTGGCTGATTCTTGCGGTCACTGTACTCTGGTTCCTGATTGCCATTGCTTCAGGAAAGCAGGATGCGGATGATGAAAAGAACCCGCTGCCGATCATCCTGGTGATTCTTGATCTTCTGCTGCTGTGCGGTTATTACACAGCCGGCCCATCTGTGGTCGGCTTTTCCGCTTTGAAGCCGCTGCTGACAAATATCAAAAGCTATTTCCTGACAGTTGTGACAGTATCCCCAGGCGGCGGCATCTGCGGCAATGGTTTATATGCCCTTGTGTCTATTCTGTTTGGACGCAGCGGCACCGTTGTGATCATGATTGCCATTGCCTTGATTGCGACCGTTCTGATGGGCTTTATGGATGCCTATAAGAATGCCTTCCAGTATGTTGTTGATTTCTTCAGGGCACCAGAAAAGGAAGAACCGGAAGAGAAAGAGGAAGTGGAAGACAAGGAACATCCCAATCTCTGGAAGATGGTTTCTGAACATCAGCAGAAGAAGGCACATTTCATCAATGCGGATGAAGCTGTGGATGATGTCCCGCTGCAGGATGTACAGAAGAAACTGGAAGAGGGAGAAGAAGTTGTTGTCCGCTTCAAGCCGACCAAGATCAGCCACAGCGGTCTGTCTGGTATTGATATCCGCGTGGATGATGATCAGGATGATACAGACAACATTGAACTGCTCAGTGATACAGAACCTGCTTTGGAAGATACGCTGAAGATACAGCAGCCTTTAAGCCAGGAAAAGGATATCTTCATGAATGTGGATGATCTTGCCGATCATACGGAAGCGAAAGAATATTCTGAGCCTGAACCACAGCCAATGGAACCGGCAGAGCCTGTCAAACAGACTGAAGTACAGGAAGTTAAAGCGGAAGAAGAGGAACCTGTACCTGTCAATCTTCCTGAAAGTGAAGGGGAGACTGCCCCTGCATCAGACGCAAAGCATGGGACTGTGGATTACCGCAATTACCGTCTGCCATCCATGAATAAAGTGCTGGATCCTCTGCCGGCTCATTCATCCAATGATGAAAATCTGGCGGCTGCCAAGCGCAAAGGACAGCAGCTGATTCAGGCTCTGGAGACATTCGATATCAATGCCAGACTCAAGGATATGCATATTGGACCTTCTGTTACGCAGTTTGAAGTACAGCCGGATGCCAATGTCAAAGTATCCAGAATTCTTGGCCTGACGGACAATATCAAAATGCAGCTGGAAGCACGTGATATCCGTATTGAGGCACCGATTCCAGGCCGCAATGCCGTAGGCATCGAAATTCCGAATGAAAAATCTACGCCGGTCAAGCTGCGGGAACTGGTGAACTCTATTCCTGCGAAAGACAAAGATCAGCCGCTTGTTTTCTTCCTGGGAAAGGATCTGCTTGGACAGACCATTACCTGCCGAATTGACAAGATGCCGCATCTTCTGATTGCCGGTGCTACTGGTTCCGGTAAATCAGTCTGTATGAACTCCATCATCTGTTCTCTGCTGCTTAGAACAAGGCCGGATGAAGTCAAGATGCTGCTGATTGACCCGAAAAAGGTGGAGTTTACACCATACCGCAATATTCCTCATCTGATCGGACCGGTGATCAATGATCCTGCCAAGGCTTCCAATGCCCTGAAGGTCATTGTGCGCATCATGGATGAGCGCTACAACATCTTTGCCGCAAATGCAGTCCGCAACATTGCCGGCTATCATGCACTGCTCAAAAGCAAGCCTGCCGCTGAACAGGCACGCATGGACAAGATGCCTTACATCGTTGTCATCATCGATGAGCTTGCTGATCTGATGCTGGTGGCAGGCAAGGATGTCGAAGCTTCCATTCAGCGTATTACCCAGCTTGCCCGTGCCGCCGGCATCCATCTGATTGTTGCCACACAGCGGCCAAGTGCCGATGTCATCACCGGTATCATCAAGGCTAATATTCCAAGCCGCATTGCCTTCAGTGTATCTTCATCGATTGATTCCCGTGTCATCCTGGATCATACCGGTGCCGAACGCCTGCTTGGCAATGGCGATATGCTGTATATGCCGATTGGCCAGAACAGTGCTACCCGTATCCAGGGTGTCTTTGTGACCGACGAAGAAGTACAGCGGATCTGTGATGCACTGTCCCCATGGGCACCGCTGTACGATGATTCCTTCATCATGCTGGAAGGTGTCAACGACCAGGAAGGCGGTGCTGTTGCCGGCATCTCTGACGATCCACTGTATCAGGAGATCAAAGACTACGTCATCGATGTCCAGAAAGCCAGCACCAGTCTTCTGCAGAGGCGTTTCGGGATTGGCTACAACCGTGCAGCCCGCATGATTGATGAGCTGGAAAGCACCGGCATCATCGGTCCGGCACAGGGTTCCAAGCCAAGGGAAGTCTATGTAAAGAAGGACCGCCCCAAAGATGATGAATGAAAAAGCAGAAAGTTAGTGCAAACTAATTGAAGCAGATTCTGTTCTGGTTTATCATAATAGGGCAGGAGGAATATCCCGATGAACTTCGCTGACTTGCTTGTGCTGCTGCCGATTGCAGTGGCGTTATACTTTGCATTCCGTTACGTTGCTAAAAATGGTGTTGAGTCCTGTGACTGCGGCTGCAGCAACTGTCACGGTTCCTGCTCTCAGTTTCAGAAGCAGCTGAAGAAGGCAAAGAAAGAGCTTGATGAAGAAAAGCGGCTTGGATTATTCTGATTGTCCAAAGTCTGCAAACGGCGGTACGTTGGACCCAGTGAACCGGAAATTTTGGACCCGGTCTTCCGGATCTATCGGTACCGCCTTTTTTTTTGGCGAAGAAGCGTAAACTTCGAAGCGTCTCTTTTCTGACTAAGAT
>Ga0256406_1006214_pt1 | contig 12117 bp, 9 predicted proteins | sample RumenRJG_03DNA_FD_185986 | JGI IMG/M metagenome (GOLD analysis project Ga0256406, IMG submission 185986) | Bovine rumen microbial communities from Lethbridge, Alberta, Canada - RJG_03 | ecosystem: Host-associated > Mammals > Digestive system > Stomach > Rumen | place: Canada: Alberta | collected...
TTGTTGAAAATCAGTAAAGTGCCATTTAAAAAAATAAAAATCTGTAGAACACAGTAGGACTTTTTAAAAACACTAAATTGCTGATACAGAACAACTAAGCAAAATACGATGTCAAAGTTGGGTTAAATAACTTTTATTGTTTCGATGGTGCAAAGTTACGAAGGAAAGGCTGTCATGCAGTTATGCGAAACGTCAAAGGGCACTTTGCTCAAACGACAAACTGCAAAAACTATTGCATGGAAACGACCTTGTTATAAGTGACGTTGCGCTCGTCCCACTTGTCTTTTGGCTTTACCTGACTGGCCGGGTAGCCAATGACGATAGTGTTGAACGGCACGATGTTTTCCGGAAGTCCGAGTACTTCTGCTACCGCCTTACACCGGTCGGGGGCAGGATAAGTGCCCGTCCACACTGCTCCCAAGCCCATGGCGTGGGCGGCAAGGAGAATGTTCTCGCTTGCAGCAGAGACATCCTGAATCCAGAAGTCCTTGCCACCGCCCTGCAACGTCTTAGTCATATCACCACAGACAACGATGGCAAGCGGTGCTTTCTTGGCAAAGCCTGCGTTGGGATTGGCTTTGGCAAGACCATCGAGCAGCTTACGGTCGGTGACCACGACAAAGTGCCAGGGCCGCTTGTCGGCAGCCGACGGTGCAGCCATACCGGCACGCAGCAGCCGCTCTATCTTCGTACTGTCAACGGGCTTGTCCAAATAGGTCCGGACGCTTGCACGTGTAAGAATATTCTCATACACAGCTTCTTCCGGTGACGCTACGGCGGGCTTTACGGAAGATGCCTTCACTAACTTATAGCTGACAATGATTAAAGCCAGCAATAATGCAACAATAATGATTCGATTGTCCATCTGATTCTTATTTGGTTATCTCCGCTATCCAATTGAAGAGTTCGTTGAGTGCATAGTCACCGCTATGGGGACGGTTCCATGCCAAAAGAAAGTTGACATCCTTGCCGGCATTCTCCAACTTCGTTGCAAGATTAAGAGCAACAGGGAAAGCTGTATCGCGGTCGATGGAGCCATGACGGATATACCAGTGTGGAGCAACAGTTACGCCCTCCTGACCAATCTGCTCCATTGGATTGAGAAGATATTCCTCCTCCTTGACTTTGGCTGAGACGGCAGTGCCATTCTTCCCGGCTGAATAGTCGGTGAAGTTGGCCGGTGTATTGTTGACATCCCCGAACTCATCGTTCTCTCCACTGGCCTCGTTGCCTGCCACACCGAGCGCATCGAAAGCAGGAGCCGACTTCAGCGGAGTTTTGTTGGCCACATAGTTCAGATACTTTGTCATGTCGAGGTTGGTGATATACTCTCCCACACGTTTTCCCATTCCTCCGGGCATGCCGCCTTTCTTGAGGTTCTTTGCCATGTCTTTAGGCAGCTTGCTGAGGTCGATACCACCATTAATCGGTGCGAAAGTTCCTGCATCGCTGTTGAATGTGAAGCCTATACTGTCGGGAATCTCAGCACCTGCATCCTTGGCAATCTGTGCCGAACGGATGAGTTCTTCCTTGATATAGCTGAGGTAGTTGTCGGCCGTGAGCAATGTGCCGTCTTTCTTCCTCAGTCCGAGCGAGTTGATATAGGCAGGAAACAGAGCGGCCAGTTCCTGCGATACCTGCTGATGGGCTGTGTCATTGGCCATGCGCGAGTCGGTCTGACCATATAGCCACTCATAGGCCATATCGGCATGACTAAGGTCAGTAATAGGACAATAGCAAATGCTGGCAAAGACATCGTCGCGCTCATCGGCAGCGCCCATCGCCTTTAGATATTTATCGTAGGCAGGGTTGTTGCCAGTAGCACCCATCAACGCCGACATAGCGCCACCTGCTGATGTGCCGTCGGTGATGATTTTCTCGGCGTCGCCCGGCATTTCCTTGTCGACATAGCGGAGATAACGAATGGCGGCCTTCAGGTCGAGGATGGCAGCGGGTGCCTTGCCGTTATAGATTTTCTTCTTACCCTTGGTGACATACGACGAGCGACCACGCGAGCCAGGTATGGCCACAACATAGCCGCGCTGCAGCGCCATGCCTGTAGCGTCACCGGCAGAAGGGTATCCCGGAGCCGACGGCATGTAACCGCCAACGTTGGTCTTCAGGAATATGGGCGACTGCTGTGTGGCTCCCTCGGGCACGAAGACATTGACATACTGATAGGTTGTGTCCTCGACGTTGGTCACGTAATAGAGTTTGGTATAAGCAGTATAGTTTACTTTGCCGTTTGGCATTTCAACAGACCCCGCCACGCCTTTTGAGGCGTCAAACTGCAGTTTGACAGCCGTTTTCTTAGCAGCAGTGGCACTGATGGCCATCACTGCTGCCAGCGCTGAAACGATTAATTTTTGCATACGTTACTTGTTTTGTTATGAATTCAAATACGCTTCCCCCGAAATTCATAACTGGATTTACATGCTCGCGTGTCGGCAACACTCGTTACACTTCCGAAGGAGAATTGGTGCAAAAGTAATAATTATTTTCCTTTCTACAGAAGGACGTAACTAACTTTAATGATTTTATGGCCTATTAACGAAAGAAGATAAAGTGCTGCCTATGGCATTTCAAGTATGCAGATGCCTTCGATTGTTAATTTATCGCAAGGTAGGGAGAAAAAACTATAAAAATGCATGAAAAACGAGAGCATTCCAAAAAGACTTCGTAATTTTGCAGAGGTTTTTGGCACCCTTTCGAGTCAAGACGCAAGGGCAGCCACGACACAGATGGTCCTGGTAGGAACCTATGCTTTTATCACAGAGGCATGAAACAGCTCCAAAGTTATCCGTGACGGATGATAGAAAGTTTATATATTAAAAGTATAGGTTTTATGAAGAAAATTGTTTCAGTAGTTTGTCTCTTGTTTGCAGCCGTTACAATGATGGCGGCTACGAGTCATGTCAAACATGTAACTGCCATCGGCGAGGTGCTCGGCGATGGTGCCAAGACCACAGCCGTGGCCATCGAGTACGACGCTCCCATTCTCCAAAGCAGCCTTTCCAAGTCCACCTACACAGTGGAAGGGCGCACGGTGAAGCGCGTCTACACCAATTCCGAGGCTATGAAGTCACGGACTGGGCACAATGGATGCTTCGTCATTGTAGAGCTCAAGACTACGGTATCGCTCACACCCGACTTCGGTCCTGACAAGAAAAAGGACGACGACAAGGCCGACGACCCGAAAGATAATGGTCAGGGTGGTGGACCAGCCGGTGGTATCACCGCCGGCAACCGCCCCACGCGCGAGAGCAATCCCTTCCCCATCACAGCGGCCCTGACGCAGGTCAAGGCTGTCAAGACGACAACCGGCAAGACCTACAAAGCTGGCGTTACGCTGACGAGCGACAAGAGCCGCACGCTCATAGCCGACGATTTCAAGCAACTGACATTCAAGGATGACAAGACCGGTGTGACACTCCGTTATAATCTCTACGTCCCCGAGAACTACGATGCTTCCAAGAGCTATCCTTTGGTGCTGTTCATGCATGATGCCAGCGGAGCCAACCAGAACGACAACTACACCCTGCTCCAGGGCAATGGTGCTACTGTGTGGGCATCGCCGCGCGACCAGGCCAAGCATCCCTGCTTCGTCCTCGCACCACAGTACGACGAGATCGTCGTCGACGACAGTTTCCGTGTCACACCGAGTGCGGAGACAACCATCGACCTGCTCGACTATATCAAGGGACAGTATAGCATCGATGCCGACCGCGTCTATACCACCGGCCAGTCGATGGGTTGCATGATGAGCTATCTGCTCATGTCCACCCATCCCGATGAGTTTGCCGCCGGCATGCTCGTAGCCGGACAGTGGGACCCGAAAGTCATTGCCCCAATGGCGAAGAAGCCTTTGTGGCTAATCACCAGCACCGGCGACGCAAAAAGCTCGGCGGGTGCTGCTGCGGCACTGAAACTGTGGAGCTCCTTAGGAGCCAAGACCGACTCTGCTGCCTGGCCCCTTGACACGACAGAGGTGGCGCGGGCTCAGGAGATAGAGGCGCTACGCAACAAGCCCGTCACAATACGTTACTCCCATCTGCAGGGTGGCTGGCACAACGGCACGTGGCGTGTGGCATACACCTTTGCCGGCATCAGAGACTGGCTGTTTGAGCAACGCAAGAAAGACAACGAATAAGAGGGTAATGCTATGAGACGATTAATGATTATCTGCGCCTTGCTGGGGGCATGCATCATAGCTTTTGCCGCGCATCAGCCCAAGGCCGATAAGCCGCAGAAAGACGGTCAGCAACCAAAAGTAGACTTCACCGTCAACTACGCCGTGGAGAGCAACTATAACACCACGGACCTGCGCAAGCAGCTTTTCGACAAGAACGACACCACTGTGATGCTCGTTGCCCACCGCGGCGACTGGCACGGCACTGCCGAGAACTCGCTCCACGCCATACAGAAAGCGATTGAGAAAGGATGTGCAGCAGTGGAGGTCGACGTGAGAAAGACCAAGGACGATTCGCTGGTGCTCATGGCAGACGAGACCGTGGACCGCATGACCAACGGCAAAGGACGCGTGGCAGACCTGACACTGGCTGAGATCAAGGCGCTCACCCTGAAAGAGTATCACGGCAACCCTACGCCCTTGCGGATTCCAACACTGGAAGAGGCCCTGCGCTTCTGCAAGGGAAAGATTCTCATCACGGTAAGCAACTACAAAGACTACAAAAAAGAGATTGACGCCCTGGTGAAGAAGACTGATACCGGGACTGAATTCTTCCTGTTAGACAAAGTCCCGAGAAAAACAGCCGCAACATGGAAGATGTCCATCGAACAACAGCAGGGGCCTCATGGCAATATGTTTGACACCTATGGTGGGTTACGCAAAAAAGGTGTGACGGTATTTGTTACGGATGCGCCAAAGGCATTCAACGGTTTTCTCAATATCAGTCATGTCAACGCTTCAAAGTCGGTGAGCCAAGTCTACGGTGACGGTCAGAAGGTTGACTACATCCTTGTGCGTTACGACCACGATATCGACGGAGCGTCAGTGAACAAGAACACCTATGAGGTAGAGAACCACGTGGTCGCCGACGCCTTCACCAGCAGAACCGAGACACCGGAGGGGCGAGCTGAAAAAGGAAACAATGTCATCATCGTGCTGAAGAATACGTTGTACCTCGACAACACGAACACAGCAGTTACAAAGGACTCAACTACTTCCACAGGCTCTCCTAAGACCGAGACGCGCGACGAACAGCAGCATGCCATACCCGCAATCACCGCAGGCAGCAAGCCAGAGCGTAAGGACAACCCCTACCCCACAACGGTAGTATTCCGACAGAAAGAGCCGGTGAAGACTACTGACGGCAAGACCTACACCGAGCGGTTGCTGCTCAGAAACACGATGGCCGGCACACTGGTCGTCGATGATTTCAAACAGAAGGTATACCACGACAGTAAGACGGGCGACTCACTGCGCTACAACATCTTCGTACCGTCGAAGGGAAACGGCGCGGAGCAGAAATACCCGTTGGTCATTTTCCTGCACGATGCCAGCTGCGCCGGTCAGGAGGACACCTACACTCTGCGCCAGGGTCTCGGCGCCGTGGTCTGGGCAACACCCGAGGAACAGGCCAAGCACCCGTGCATCGTCGTGGCACCGCAGTACGACGAAGTCGTCGTGGACGACGACTATCATCAGACAAGTGCCGTGGAGTCGACGGCGGATCTCATCCGGGATATCCTCGCGCAGTATCCTGTTGACACCGCACGAGTCTACATCACCGGACAGTCGATGGGTTGCATGATGACCTATCTGCTCATGTCGAAGTATCCGGCACTCTTCGCAGCCGGCTATCTCGTTGCCGGACACTGGCGTGCCAGCGACCTCGCACCGATGTCGAAGAAACCACTGTGGCTCGTCTCCAGTGCGGGCAAGTCGAAAGAAGGCGCCGAGGAGGCCATCGCCGAGTGGCAGCAGTATGGAGGGGTTGCAGCCACAGCCGAATGGCCGTTGACAGCGACCGACGAGGAACGTGATGCTGAGACAGAGGCACTGCTCTCGCAAGGTGGAAATATCCACTATTCACACCTGACGTCGGGCTCGCATTTCGACACCTGGCGCGTAGCCTATGGCTTCCGGGCCGTGCGCGACTGGCTGTTCCGTCAGCATAAATAAGTAATCAATAATCGAAATCCCGGGGATGACGTCCTCGGGATTTCATCATTTTTAGGTATTGTGCGTTTCCGCAGTAGTGGCTACCTTTGCAGCCGGTAAATGGGAAGAGACCCACGACGTAAAAAGATTGGTTGACGGAAACGGATAAGGAGACCCAGCCGTTATACTTTTGTATAACAGCGTAAAAACATTGGATAATCATATCCACCTTATTGTACCACAGAAGAATACCATATCTTATATCGTGACATGATGTAAAAAATGTCATACATAAGAAATGATATTGAATGGATATGATAAAAAGTAAATTACTATTGTTAGGGATTATTGTGCCCATGCTCATGCTTTCAGCACACGCTGCGGCACAGCATCCGCACGACGGCCATTACAGGCCGGACACGACAGCGTTGAAACGCACGCAGCACTTGGGCGAGGTCGTAGTCAGAGGTAAATATGTAGACCGAGTCAACAAGTCGGCCTACAACGCCGTAGCCATCGACACCCGTAAGTTGCGAAATACCAACCTCGACATGGCGCATGCCCTCGACCGCGTGGCTGGAATAAAAATCAGAGAGGAGGGAGGCGTAGGCTCGTCAGTACAACTAAACCTCAACGGCTTCACCGGTCAGCATGTCAAAGTGTTTATCGATGGTATGCCAATGGACAACTCAAACACCAGTTTCGGACTGAACAACATCCCAGCGGGTTTTGCCTCGCAGCTGCAAGTGTATAAAGGTGTGGTGCCCGTCGACTTCGGTGGTGACGCCATCGGAGGCGTCATCAACATCGTCACCAACCACAGTCCACGCACTTACATCGACGCCAGCTACAGCTATGGATCGTTCAACACCCACCGGAGCAACATCGCCCTCGGATGGACCGGAAAGCACGGGTTCATGGTACGCTTTAACGCATACCAGAACTACTCCGACAACGACTACAAGGTGAAGACGCAGTGGACCGACCTCACCAACTCCACCATCAGCAATGAGGAGGGATGGTTCCGGCGTTTCCACGACCGTTATCACAACGAGGCCGTGATGATGCAAGCAGGACTGGTGAACAAGTCGTGGGCCGACAAACTGATCTTCGGTTTGCAGTATACACACGAATATGCGCAGGTGCAGAATGCAAACCTGATGAAGATTGTCTTCGGTGGCAAGCTGCGCAAGAACTGCGGACTCACACCAAGCCTGCTCTACGAGAAGCGCAACCTCTTCACACAGGGGTTGAACCTGCGTCTCTCAGCGCGTTACGACTACACCACGACGAACAATATCGATACGCTCAGCCGCACATACAGTTGGACAGGACAGTGGATTCCGAAAGCATCGCAGGGCGAGGGAGCCACATCACTCGCTGAGTTTACAGGAAAGACGCTGACGGCCGTGGCCAACCTCACCTACCGCATCAGTGATAAGCATTTCTTCACTCTCAACGAGACATATACCAACTTCCACCGTCATACTACCGACAACTCGGCTAACCGGGCCATGACGTCAGCGGCGACTTTCATGCGTCGCATCAACATCAAGGACATCACGGGACTGAGCTATCAGTTCATTCCCAACAACAAATGGAACGCTACAGCCTTCATGAAATACTACGACACCCATGTGACGGGTCCTGTGAATGTCTCACAGACGACGCGTGCTCAGTATGAGGAGCAGCAGCGCCACAGCAATGCCCTCGGCTTCGGAGCCGCCGGCACATGGACGCCATGGCGCGACATGCAGGTGAAGTTGAGCTATGAGCGCGCCATGCGACTGCCCACCGAGCGTGAGCTCTTCGGCGACGGCGACTATGAGGAGGGCGACGCGGTGCTCAAGCCGGAGAAGAGCAACAATGTAAACCTCAACTTCAATTATGAGCATACCTTTGCCAACGTCAACACAATCGTCGCAGAACTCGGCCTCAACTACCGCAATATACAGGACTACATCATACGAACCATCAACGCTAAGGGTGTGGCGGTGAGCACCAACCATGGTCACGTACTCGGAGAGGGATTCGACGCAGCAATACATTATATATATAAGGACATCTTCACCATAGGAGGCAACTACTCCATGCAGAACATGCGCAACCGTGAGCGCTACAACGCCAACGGAGCACTCAGCGTGACCTTCGACAACCGCGTGCCAAACCTGCCCTATGCCTTCGGAAATATGGACGCCAGCTACACGCTGAAGCATGTCTTCGGTAAATACAACAAGCTCACCATCGGCTACGACATGCGTTACGTCCACCGTTTCTACCGTTCGTGGTCGGGCGACGGCGCTAAGCTCTACGTACCCGAACAGTACAGCCACGACGCTAACATCACATATTCTATATATGGCGGACGGTACAATATATCTATCGAGGCCAACAACTTTACAAATAGTCTGCTATACGACAACTACAGTTTACAGAAGCCGGGCCGGAACTTCGCTATCAAGTTCCGCTATTCGTGGAGCAAATAAAACAAGAAACTATATAATAAAGAATTGAAAACAATAAAAATATGAAAACATTAATGTCAAAGAGATTATATTCAGGTGCAGCCGTCATGCTCGCATTATCACTGCCTCTGTTCACAGCTTGCAGCAGCGACGACACTGCCGAGAGCACTAATGGAGAAAGCGGTGGCATAGCCACAGGAGCCGCTACGTCAGGTCACTTCTTTCTCGACGCAGCCTCCGATGACGGTACAGAGTATATCCTACAAAACACGTCTGTCAGCGACGGTGATTTGAACATCAAGAGCAACATCAAGGAGTTGCCCACATCGCCCTACACCTGGGTGTTCAAGGACAGCTATGCCGTGGGAATGTCGTATCAGCAGCAGTATGCCGGTCTTGGATATTGTGTGAAGCTCACAGACGAGAACAAGCCTTTTGAGCAGATAGGACAGTTCCAGGTCAACGACCGTTTCACCACCTATGGTTTTGTCGACGATCTGTTTGTCACATCGGTATCCGGGCAGACTCGTGGTGACCGCACCGACATCGCCGTCTTCGACTTCTGGACGCTCGACGACAGTGGTGTGAAACTGTTCAGAAGTAAGTCGCGCTACACAGCAGATATCGCCGGTGATGACCAGCAGGCCACCTTCTCGGGTATCGTAGACAACGGTGACGGCACCTTCCTTACAGCCATGATCAAGTCGGACCATAAAGACGACGGCAGCAACGCTCAGGGCGGCAGCATCGGCAACGTGAAATATCCCGACAGCTGCTGGGTAGTGAAGATGGACACTGCGCTCAACATCAAGGCCGTATATGGCGACAACCGCATCAGCTATGCCTGCGGACAGTTCCGCTCGCAGACGCTCAACTCCATTTATAAAGTCGACGACGGCACAGTATATGTCTTCAGCAACAGCTATGAGTCGACGACAACACTTCCTGCCGGTGCCCTGCGCATAAAGAAAGGCGCTGACGGATTCGACAAAGACTACTATTTCAATATCCAGTCGGAACTCGGCGGTTACAAGTTCCGCCGCGTATGGCCCATCACGGGCAGCAAGTTTCTTCTGGAACTCTACGACGACAAGACACCGACCTCAACAGGTGCCGCACGCCACTATGCCGTCATCGATATGGAGACGAAGAGCCACGTCGACGTCACCGGACTGCCCGACAAGCTCAATATCACTTCGGGACAGACCACAGGCGACGTGCCGATGGTTTACGACGGGAAGATATATATACCTATCACCCAGCGCGGAGGCTATGCTGCACTCTATAATGTTGACCCCGACACGGGAGTGGCCACTAAGGGAATCACCGTCACCGGAGCAGCGAGCATTCGCAGCGTAGGATACTTGAAGTAATACAACGCATATTCATAATTTAAATTAATAAAAAATGAGAAAAAGAAACGTATTCTTGATGGCTGCACTGACAGCACTGTCAGCCACCTTCACCGCCTGCAGCGACAATGACGACAACGTCGCTTCAAACGGTGAAGCCACTATCAACCCTTCAGAAGTCAGTTTTATCGTGGCTTCCAATGATGCTACGAAGAGTCTCAAGGGCGGTACGCGCATGAAGGTCTATACCAATGTAGACAAAACATGGACCGACGAGAAGGTATATGGCGACAGCACCAATGCTGACGTGGTCTATAGTCCCGACGGGTTCACACAAGCCAAATACAACTCTCAGGCCGGATTCTTCACGGGCTTCATCTATCGTCAGGGCTCTGTCGACGAGGCCAAGGGCGGTATCGGTGCTGGAAAGATGGGTGCGCGCACCTATCAGCTCGTCAACGGGAAGCTCACCGAGACGGGTAAGAACATCGTTACCAGCTTTGGCAATGTCGGTATCTTCGGCAACTATTCCTATGCTGCTGTTAACGGCGATATGGGTGTCAACTATTTCAATGTAGCCGGTACTATGACTTCTTGGACGGCTCCCGACCTGACGAAGTTTGCCGTAGACGGCACAGCACCCGCCATCTCTGATATCCTCGACTTAGGCAACAACCGATTAGCCATCACACTGTATTATTCCAACCGCGACTCTGCCGCTGTGGTCTTCTCTGACTATAGCTTCTCTACGGTCAGTGCTCCTGTCTTCGACAGCCGCATCGGCGGCATCTACGGAGCCTGGCGTTCTGCACGCTATGCCATGGGCGGTGTAGCCGACGACGGAACGGCTTATGTATTCTGCGGCACCAGCAGCGACGGTTCCAAGGTCGGTGCACTGCGCATCAAGAAAGGTGCCACGAGCTTCGATCCCGACTATAAGTTCGATATTTACGCTGCCAGCGATGGCTACCGCTTCCGCAAGGCTTATCCTATCAGCGGCAGCAAATTCCTCCTTGAGTTCTATGTCGACAAGGATGCTTACAGCAATATGAATACCTCCGGTAAGCTTGCCATCGCTGACATGGGCGCCAAGACCCTTACATGGGTGACGGGTGTTCCTGATGCTGCTGACATGGCCAACTACTCCATAGGCTATGGCGACGGCTACGACGGATACTTCTATCTGCCTATCAACCCAGCTGAGGCATCTACCACAGGTGGTGGCGGCGGCAGCTGGCATCACGCTATGGCCACACGCGCTGCATCGTCAGCTCTGCCGACAATCTACAAGATAAATGCGACTACAGGTGTGGCAACAGCCTTCATGACACTTGACAAAAACGAGTCGGTAAAGGTTATCAGCATCGTAAAGAAATAATCAGCTATGAATCATTTCATTCATTCAATATCATGTGCGGTCGTCCTCATGGCACTGGCAGCTCAGGCTGCCTTTGCCGGGGACGGCTTTCCCAACGACAGTGCGGCAGTGATGGACAATATCCTCACGCGCACCAGTATCCGTAAGTTCCAACAGCGTCCGGTGGAGAAGGCTAAGGTTCTCGCCTTGCTCAGAGCCGGCATGGCGGCTCCTACAGCTCGCGACATGCGGCCTTGGCATTTCGTGGTGCTCAGCGATACCGCCGACATCCACGCTTATGCTTCTACGATGAAGCATCACGGCGAGATGATAGCACAGTCGCCAGTGGTAATCTACGCTTGCGGTGACACCACACGTATGATGCCGGGGCAGGCCCGCGATTTCTGGGTGGAAGATGTGTCGTGCGCATCGGAGAATATCCTCTTGGCTGCTCATGCCATGGGACTCGGTGCCGTCTGGACAAGTGTCTATCCTGAGATGCGGAAGGTCAACGGCGTGAGCAAAGCCTTAGGACTGCCCGGCAATCTCATTCCTCTGAACTGCATTCTCGTCGGTTACCCCGATGAGGCTCCAGAGCCCAAGGATAAATGGGATGAGAGCAACATCACGTGGTGGAAGGCAAAATAAAGCAAGTAATAATCGCTATCAAACTGTCTGTCTGGACAGAATGACTATAAACTAAAGAAACCTCCATTTGAGACACTATACAATTTGGCCCTTGCTTTGCCGTTTCTGGCTTAGCAAGGGCTTTCTTTCGTAGAAAGCCCGTTTAAACTTCCCCTTGTTTTAGTCTCTGCA
>Ga0256406_1006215_pt1 | contig 12115 bp, 7 predicted proteins | sample RumenRJG_03DNA_FD_185986 | JGI IMG/M metagenome (GOLD analysis project Ga0256406, IMG submission 185986) | Bovine rumen microbial communities from Lethbridge, Alberta, Canada - RJG_03 | ecosystem: Host-associated > Mammals > Digestive system > Stomach > Rumen | place: Canada: Alberta | collected...
CTGGCTGTCGTGGCATTGGCCAGAAAGCGCTGTCCCTCCCGGATATTGGCCGCCTGACTGAAAATGATCCGTGACTGGCCGGCAGAGACCACTATGGTGCTTTCCGCCGGGAGCCTTCCGGTCAGGGCATCCGCCAGATGATAAATGTTCGCCTTTCCGGGCAGCGTCTTCTCCTTATTTACAAGAAGATATTTTTTCCGCCATTCCAGGCACCTGCCCCTCCAGTCTGCATAGCGCTCCCGAAGCAGAGATGCCTTCCCGCCTTCCAGAAGCCTGTTCAATTTTTCCAAAAGGCTTTTCACATCACAGGGAAGAGCCAGATCCGCATGAACCGTATCCTTCCGGATCTCCTCCGGGTCGATATCGTTAATCATGCGAAACGCATTCCGTCCCCACACGCCGTCAAAGCCGGTCTGATTATAATTCAGCCTGCTTCCGAGAGACAGGATAACATCGCTGTTCTGGATAGCAAAATTTCCCGGTCTTGTTCCGGTCGTTCCGCACCTCCCGGCGAACAGCTCCGAATCTGTCGGAAACGCGTCTACGGAGCTCATTCCGTCCACAACAGGAATACCTGTTTTTTCCGCAAACATCATGAAATCCCTGTGCGCCCCGCCCAGCCGGATGCCATTTCCGGCAAACAGAACCGGCCTCCTGGCTGTCCGCAGATGTTCCAGAACGTTTTCCGCCAGTTCCTCCGGACATTCAAATTCTGATTTCCCCCGTCCGCTTCTATCTGTTTTTTCCGGGCAGTCTCTCCAGCCGTCAGCCGTATACACACGGCCGGAAAAAGAATCATACCCCTCCTGCGATTCCGGCAAAATATTTTTTGTCTGGATATCCATCGGAATATCAATCCAGCATGGTCCCGGCCGTCCTTCTCCGGCCAGAAAGAATGCCTTTTCCAGGTGATACCGGACCGTATCCGGGTTCTTTATCATCGCCGCATATTTTGTGATCGGCTCCGCTACCCGCACTATCTCGCACTCCTGGATCCCCCTGCTTCTCAGCTTCAGTCCGGATTCACAGGCCATTGTCGCCAGGCGGGAATTCCCGCTGATTACCAGAAGCGGAATCGAATCCTGCCAGGCGCAGAGCACTCCTGTCAGCGCGTTTGTCGCTGCCGGTCCGCCGGTTGTGGAAACAACAGCCATCCGGTTGTTCACCCTCGCATATCCTTCTGCCGCCATAGCACATGCCTGCTCATGGTGGTTCAGCACGCAGTGGAGCCTTTTCTCAGATTTAAAAGAATCGTTCAGGTGCATGGCAAGTCCGCCCGGTACCATAAACGCCGTTGTAATACCGTTTTCCACCAGAAACTGAGTCACATAATCCGATAATTTCATTCTAATCTCCCATCCGGTAAACGGATCTTTTCCTCATGTTCTTCTAAGATACAGCTGTTGTCCTTATCATGACATACCGCAAGGTCGTACTCCGATTCATACAGGCATACTCGATTTATAACCCTTTGCCCCTGACATCATCATTCTATCGAAAACAGAAGTGTCCCGCAAGCACAGCAAAAGACTGCTGTTTAGCGCACGCCAGCTGAGTGATAAAGCACTCATTCTGAACGCGTGTAAAACAGCAGCCCTGAAATCCGATATCAACAGTCTCCCGGCCTTCCGGGATCAGTTGTCAGATATGATTGGTTCCGTCTGCATGCTCAAATGCGGCAAGCTCCGGATGTTCTCTTTTTTCTTCTGTATAATTCTCGTAGGTCGGTTTTTTATGAACTTCGGATGCCCAGATTTCGTCGGCAACCGGTTTCCAGTTTTTCGCGTAATCATCACACTTTGCACAGAGCTCATCTGCGGATTCCGGAGCCTCTTCATTGGTCTGATGTGCGCCAGTCTTTGCGACCATTTCCCTCAGCAGCTGCGGATTCTCCAGCATGGGGCAGGGGCGAAGATGATTTCTGTTAAACGGCTGTCCCTCATGATATGCCATAAACAGCGGGCTCTGCAGCATCTCCAGAACCGAATTCTGGTGAATGTTTGTATTGGAGTAGTGGATGAATACACAGGGCTCCGCGTCTCCGCTGGAGTTAATATGGAAATAGTTTCTTCCTCCTGCGATACAGCCTCCTACATACTCCCCGTCATTCTGGAAATCCATAGGATAGAACTGAATATCACTCTTATCCGAACGAATATAGCGGATACGCTCGATCATATACTTTCTCTGCTCCGGAGTCGGAAGCAGGTCCGGTACCGCATTTTTTCCGGTCGGCATGTAATGGAAGTAGAAGCCGAACTTCGCTCCCTTACGCTCCAGCATATGGAAGAACTCATCACTGGTAACCGCGTCGATATTCGCCCTGGTGTAGCAGACAGAAGTACCGAACAGAATGCCGTACTTTTTCAGAAGATCCATGGCTTTCATAACTGCGGCGTAGTGGCCGTCTCCACGGCGTCCGTCATTGGTCTCCTCCGTTCCCTCAATAGAAAGGAAGAAAGTCATGTTTCCAAGCTCTACCAGCTGTTTGCAGAGTTCCTCGTCGATCAGCGTAGAATTAGAGAACGCGGCAAAGTAGCAGTCATTGTGTTTCTTAATCAGCCGGAGAATATCTTTTTTCCGCACCATAGGCTCTCCGCCTGTCATGAGGTACAGATATACGCCGAGCTCCTTGCCCTGGGTAACAATCTTGTCCATATCCTCAAAGGACAGGTTATTTTTATGTCCGTAGGTTCCGGACCAGCATCCGGCACAGTGCATATTGCAGGCGGATGTCGGATCGAACAGAATCAGCCACGGGATATTGCAGTGGTATTTTTCCCTGTTCTCCCGAATTGTCCTGGTTCCCCGAAGAAATGCCTCGTAACCAAGATTCAGAAGCGTCATCCTGGCAAACTTCGGATTGATTTCATCGATCGTTTTATCAATAAACTTCATCCAGCGGTTGTCCGGATCCTGGATTGCTGCCTTGACCGCAGCGATTTTCTCCGGTGTGAAAGACTTTCCGAAGAATTTTTCCGCAAGATCCATGAACTTCAGATAAGTTTTTCTCTTGTCAGAACTTTTCTTTACATCTCTAACCAGACCATCAATGACAACACCAATCGCCTGACGCTCTGCTGCATGTCCCAGTTCCTGAATTTTTGAAGCCATAGTATCCTCCTTTTATTAAACACAGGCGTATTATAGTCCGAATTTAACGGGAATTCATGGGACAAACTACAGTTTTCGTCCGAAACAGTTCTGTGTTTTCCCACTTTCGTAAAAATGTAACCCTGAGAGCAGCCGGGCATCTTTCTTATAAGTATGTACAAGCCCCCTCGCTGCTACGCTGCAAAAAGCAGCCCGCGTCTCTACTTTATTTTCTTACTTGCGGGTCTTTTCTGTCTGCTCTATACTATCTGTTAACTGAGCCCTGATCCCGGGTATCCACCGGACAGGGGCAGAAAAAACAATCAGCGCCTTTCGGATTTAATTCCAAGGGGAAGACATTTCCCTGCAGGCGCGAAGCAGAAACTGAAAGGAGTCACGCACATGTGTGGAATCTGCGGATTTACAGGAACTCTTCCGGACGGCAGAACCGTCCTTACCAATATGATGAACCGGATTATTCACCGGGGACCCGACGGAGCCGGTCAGTTTATCAATGATGATATGACCATGGGGTTCCGCCGGCTTTCCATCATTGATCTGAATACCGGGGACCAGCCGATGTTCAATGAGGATAAAAGTATGGTCATTACCTTCAATGGTGAGATCTATAACTATAAGGAGCTGAAAGAGGAGCTGATTGCCAAAGGTCATGTTTTCAGCAACAAGGCAGACACGGAAGTTCTGCTGCACGGCTACGAGGAGTGGGGTGAAAAACTTCTGGACCGGCTTCGCGGTATGTTTGCTTTTGTCATCTGGGATATCCGGAAGAGGGAACTGTTTGCGGCACGTGATATGTTCGGCATCAAGCCATTTTATTTCACGGAAATTGACGGACACCTGGTATACGGGTCGGAGATCAAAAGCATTCTGGAGTTTCCCGGTTACCACAGAGAAGTAAATCTCCAGGCACTGGAGCAATACCTGTCCTTCGAGTACTCAGTGCTCCCGGAGACCTTTTTCAAGGGAATCTTTAAGCTGATGCCCGGTCACTATATGCGCTGGAAAAACGGAGAAATGGAAATCTGCCGCTATTTTGACCCCATGCTTGCTCCCACGGACCAGCCGGTGAACCACGAAGAGCTGATTAACGAGATCGATGAGACCCTGCAGGAATCCATTCGCTATCACATGGTCAGCGACGTAGAGGTTGCCTCTCTTCTGTCCAGCGGTGTGGATTCCAGCTACGTGGCCACGCAGTTCCACGGCCAGCACACCTTTACCGTCGGATTTGATTATGAAACCTACAACGAAATTCCCTATGCGCAGGAGCTTTCCAAGAGCCTTGGCATCGACAATGAAAGCATGGTGATCAGCACAGAAGAATACTGGAAAGAGCTCCCGAAAATCCAGTACTACATGGATGAGCCCCTGGCCGATGCCTCTGCCTCTGCCCTGTATTTTGTAGACCGCATGGCTGCGGACAAGGTGAAAGTCATTCTCTCCGGGGAAGGATCGGATGAGCTGTTCGGCGGGTACGTCATTTACCACGAGCCCCTGTCCCTGGCACGGTACGAAAAGCTTCCGAAGGGTTTCCGGAAGGGGCTTGCTTCCCTTGTGAAGCACATTCCGGGACATCCGAAGGGAAAGGGCTTTATTCTCCGCGGTTCACAGAGCGTGGAAGAACGTTTTATCGGTAATGCCAACGTCTATTCCACTGAGATGAGAAATAAAGTGCTTCGCTACCCCACGCCAAATTCTGACCCGAAGTATTTAACGAAGCCCTACTATGATAAGGTAAAAAATCTGAAAGATCCGGAAAAAATGCAGTATATTGATCTGAACTTCTGGCTGATCGGAGATATTCTGCTGAAGGCAGACAAGATGAGTATGGCACATTCCCTGGAGAGCCGTGTTCCGTTCCTGGACCGCAAGGTTTTTGAACTGGCAAGAAAGATACCGCTCTCCGAGAAAATCAATGATGAAAACACAAAGGTATGCTTCCGCGAGGCTGCGCACCGCTATCTCTCGGACAGACAGGCCTCGAAAAAGAAGCTTGGATTCCCAGTTCCGATTCGTATCTGGCTTCGTACCGACAAATACTACGACATTGTAAAGAAGGAATTCACCAGCCCGGAGGCGGAAAAATTCTTCCACACGGATGAGCTGGTCAAGATACTGGACGCGCATAAATCCGGAAAAGAGGATTACGCCCGCCATATCTGGGTGGTCTATATGTTCCTTCTCTGGTACCGGGAATACTTTGTCGAAGGCGGATGCAGCGTGAGCATCGAAGATGAGATGGCCGCCGAGGAACGCCGGAAGCATAAGGTTTATGCCTGAATCCGGCGGCCGGTGATGCCCGAATTCTGTAAATCCGTTCCATAAGAGTGGCATAAAAGCACAAAATTGTATCAGAACAGGAAAAGGGCTGCTGTCTGAAGCGGAACATAAGCAATTCATGTATCCGACATACAGGACAGCAGCCCTCTCTACTCTCTACACACTAAAGACACCGGCCGACCGACGTGACAGCCGTATGACGCGGTTATACAGCGGCCGCTTCCGCCTCTCTCGCGGCTTTTCGCGCCGCCGCTTCCGCCAGCTGACGCTCTTTATTTTTCTTCGCGACTTCCATCATCGCGTTATACATATCTTCTCCCACACACTGCTTTGCATACTTGCACCACTGCACGCAGCTGAGCGCGTCATTGTAGACCGTCGTTCCGCAGTGCTCACAGGTCACCTCTGTATCGGTCGAAAAAATTTCAATCGTATGTCCGCATTTCGGACACTTTTTCTCCCTGATCGTAGGAGTCTTATCTCTTCCCTGACATCCGAACATCATCATAATAACCGCCTCCTATTATCTCTGACCCGGTCGGCTCAGAATGCCGCACAGCACGTCAGCTGCCGGAGAAGTCCGCCGGAATAACTGTTTTCCGATTTCCAGGTAGATCATAGCGCCTTTTTGTGGAAAAATCCGTTGCCTATGTTACATTTTTCCGCCATATGCGGAGAAAGAGTTGTGCCCGCTGACTACTCCAGATCCTTCAATACCGCATCCATCGGTATTATTTGTATTTTCCTGTACTCCAGCAGGGTGACAAAAAGATAGGACGCGATTCCCAGAAGATACATTTTGATATAGAGAGCCGAGTCTAGATAGACCGGAATCCATCCGCTGATCTCCTGGCAGATCATCGTCCGGTAAAGTCGGACAAGTACCGTCCTAACCACGGGAAGCGCCGCCAAAAGGGCAGCTGCCACAACCTGGGAAGTAGGCAGGATATACAGTCGGCAGATGTCCCTGTCCGTGAAGCCAAGCACTTTTGCCAGAGAAATCGAACGGGCATTTTTTTCAATGATAATTTTGGACAGAAGATACACCAGAATAAGAAACAGCAACACAGCAAACGCATCCACAATATTCATCAGGCCTCCCATGGAAACTTCCATCTGACGGGATACCTTGGTCAGTGCATCCAGGTCGATAGTCTGGCCGATATAACGGGAATCTATATCAGTGATTCTGGATTCGGAAAAATATCCGGAAAAATAATCATCCTCAAAGCCCAATATCCTATTCAGGCTTTTCTGCGGCAGAAACAGCGCAACGGCACCTTCATAGCTGTATACTCCAGTAATCGTGAATGAATAGGTTTTGTCTGTATATGGCTCCTTTAAGATTACGGCGTCTCCCGGTTCCATCTCATATTTTTCGGCATACGCCGCAGAAAGATAAACATCATTCTCTTTCAGATTCAGATCCACATAGCGGCTTCCATCCTGAATACCGTACAGCAGGACATCCTCCTGACGGGCAGCAACTCCCCGACTGACGGTCTTCGCGTCCTCCGGATCCTCCGCCACTGTTTTCTTCCAGTCCTCTGCTGTAAGTGTCTTCATGGAATAAATGCTGAATTTTTCCGCGTCCGGATTCTCTGTCCGGATTCCGCTGTTAAACTGCAGAAGATCTACAGCTGTTTTAAGCAGCGTATCCGCATGTACCTCTGAGCCTCCCAGTGCCGCAGGAACCTCCAGAATGTACTGATAATTTGCAAGGAGCTGATCCTTCATGGTTTCTCCGTAGTGGGCAAACATCAAGGGCATCATCATACCAAACATAAGAAGCGTATCCGCGAACAGAATTCCTGCCAGCAGCACAAAATAGCCGGGAATATTCTGAAGGATAACCCTGATCCGGAACCGGTGAAAAATTTTCATTCGGGAAGGAAGCGGGACTGCCCTGCCCTGGCGTCTTCTTTTCAGGTCATGACGAAGAAATTTAAGCGGGGAAAGTGAAAGCTTCACAGCAAGAACCGTATAATCAATGACCGCCATCAGGAAAACCGGAATCAAAGTGGTTTTCACAAAGGCTTCTGTACTCCAGATTGTCACATAAGACGGAAGGCTGTAGCTGCTGTAATACATAGCGGCGTTCAGTTCCTTCATGACCGTATATCCGAACAGATTGCCAGCCAGCGCTGCCGCCAGTGTGACCAAAACCGGGCACATCATGTAATGCCGGACAAGTTCCCTTCGGGTATATCCGGAGGCCAGCAGCGTTCCGATTACCCCTGCCTCCCGCTCTATCGTGTCACTGATGGTAACCGCAAAGACAAATGCGATGATGACAATCACAATATAAAGAAAAAGCATAATCATGGCCTTATCGCTTCCCATATCCTCCCCGGTAAAGGTAATCGCCTGATTCTGATACTGCGGGACATATTCCCTCAGATCTGTCAGCGCATTCAGCCCGGTGCAGAACGTTTCTGCCTGATCCTTTTCTGCTTTTTCGTCCGCGGGCGGATTGTTCCAGATCCAGCTGTACTGCAGCACAGGTTCATCCGTAAGGGAGGAAAACGCCTCCTCCGGCAGAATTGCCACGCCGAATTTCACCGCGTCGAAGATTGTATCACAGTTATTCTCGAACAGAGAGCTGTAATCAGAGAGGGCGACCAAGCCGGTGACCGTCCATGTCTGCCCGTCCTCTGCTTTTATAACATCCCCGGCCTGTAATCCGTTGTTATCCGCGTACATTCTGTCAATCGCGATCTGACCGTCGGATTCCGGCATTTTTCCTTCCATCAGACAGACCAGGTTTACCTGGGATCTGGGAAGGAACATCCGCAGCACCGAGCCGTTCTCCATCCCTTGATCGATATAGAAATTCTCATAAATCGTTGTTCCCAACGCCTCTGCCTGCCGGATTTGATAACTGTTCATTTTATCTGCCACGGTAAAATGCCCGTCCTCAATGCAGTACTTCTCAAAGCTCTCCTGATATGCCCGGATCATGCTTCCGTCTGCGACCAGAAATCCGCTTATTTCTGCTATGGATAGCAGCAGCAGAAAAAAAATAACCAGATACTTCCCGAAATCTCCCCTTATTTCTCTTACGATCCGTCTGTTCAGTGGATTTTTCATGGTGCCTCCCTGCCCGCTTTCTGCAGACAATTTACCACTCCAGATCTTCCGCCGGTACCTTTGTCTCATTTTTATACAGTTCCCGAATGCATCCGTCACGAAGATGAATGACACGGTCTGCCATATTCTTAATCGCGTCATTGTGTGTGACCATGATAACGGTGCAGTGCCACGTCTGATTAATATCCGCTATCAGGCTTAGTATTTCTTTTGATGTGTGATAATCCAATGCCCCGGTGGGCTCATCGCAAAGAAGGATATCCGGATTTTTTATGATGGCACGCCCAATAGCCGTCCTCTGCTGCTGGCCTCCCGACAGCTGGTTCGGGAGTTTTTTCCGGTGCTCATACAGCCCCAGCCTGCGCAGGATCTCCTCCAGCGGGAGCGGGTTGGTTCCGAGCCACGCACCGACCTCAATATTTTCCTGTACGGTCAGATTAGGAATCAGGTTGTACATCTGAAACACGTACCCCAGGTGCCTTCGCCGGTACGCCGTCAGCATTTTTTCATTCATATCCCGAATTTTCTCATCTCCGACCGCTATTTCTCCCTCATCTGCACGGTCTATCCCTCCCAATACATTAAGGAGCGTGGATTTTCCCGATCCGGACAGGCCGAGCAGCACGCAGAATTCCCCTTTTTTTAACGAGAAACTGATATCTTTTAAGACCTCTACCCTGTTTTCCCCGCTTCCGAATCCTTTTTTCAGGTGCTTCACTTCCAGAAACATACGATATTCTCCCTGCAGCTTTCCTTTAAAACGTCAGCCGCGGCCTCTTACCGCAGCATGTACGCAGCGCAAGTAATACTTTAACATATATTTAATATATTTAACTAAAGTGGAGAAAAAACGGCTGCTGCATGGCCGTTGTCCGTATGCAGACAGCCGTTCCCGGCAAGTTCCTGCATCGGCCGCCTCCGCCGTCCTCTGCCGTTTTTCCTTCTTCTGTCAGCCCGTAAGTACTGGCACGTCCGAATCCGCAGGAAGATAGGCATCCGTCTCTGCCTTGCGGCCGGAAGAATCCAATACGTTGCTCATGCTCCTGAGACTGATTGCTATGGTTGACAGGTTGTGCAGCAGGGCCGTCGCTGCCGGAGGCAGAACCCCGAAAAGCCCCAGCGCAATCAGCGCAGAATTGAACGCCATGATAAATCTGTAGTTAGACCGGATGCGTTTCATCAGCGCCGCACTGACTTCACGGAGAACCAGCAGCTCTCCCAGATCATCGGCTGCAATCGTAATATCCGCAACCTCCCTGGCAATCGCGGCACCTGCCTCCACGGCAATGCCGGCATCCGCCTCGGACAGCGCCGGGGTATCATTGATGCCATCTCCGATCATGATGACCTTCCGTCCCTTCTCATGCTCCGAGCGGATAAAGGCCGCCTTATCCTCCGGCAGCACCTCCGCCTGAAAACCGTCCAGCCCCAGCCGGCCGGCTACGGCAGCCGCCGTTTTTGAACTGTCTCCGGTCATCATAATCACCTTGTCAAAGCCAAGCCGGTGCAGCCCTCTGATCACGGCTACCGCTTCCGGGCGGACCGGATCTTCAATACAGATGACCGCAGCCAGTCGGCCGCCGATCGCCAGATAGAGATGGGAGTATTCATCCGGAATCGAATCGAACTTTTCCCTCTCTCCCTCCGGAATACAGACCTTTTCATCTTCAAAGATGAAGTGGCGGCTTCCGATCAGGACACGTTCTCCGTCAACCGCGCTGGCGATTCCATGTGCCACTACATATTCCACCTTAGAATGCATCTCCTGATGCCGCAGATGCCTTCTCTTTGCCTCTTTCACCACCGCATTGGCAATGGAATGCGGAAAATGCTCCTCCAGGCAGGCCGCCAGCCGGAGCATTTCTCTGGGCGGGCGGTCACCGAAGGTGATCACATCCGCGACACGCGGGGATGATTTCGTCAGCGTGCCCGTTTTATCAAAAACAATGGTTCTGGCACCGGCCACTGCTTCCAGGAACTTTCCGCCCTTTACATCAATGTGATGCTCGGAGCATTCCCGAATGGCAGACAGCACAGACACCGGCATGGCCAGCTTCAGCGCGCACGAATAATCTACCATTAGAACGGCCAGCGCCTTGTTGACATTTCCGGTCAGCAGCCATGCCAACACCGTTCCGGAAAGACTGAAGGGAACCAGCTTGTCCGCCAGATGACCTGCGCGGCTTTCCGAAGCAGACTTCAGCTTTTCCGAATCCTCTATCATATGAATGATCCGGTCATAGCGTCCGCTTCCCAGTTCCTTCTGTACAAGGATCTCGCATTCTCCCTCGTCCACAACCGTTCCCGCGTACGCGGGAGATCCAGGTTTCTTATGTACCGGCAGAGACTCCCCCGTAAGAGATGCCTGATTGATACAGGGTTCTCCCCTTTTTACAATGCCGTCCAGCGGTATCACATTTCCTGTCCGGACTACAATAACGTCCCCGGCTTTTACCTCATTTACCGGGATCAGCACCTCGGAACGTCCTTTTTTCATCCAGACCTTGTCCACCTGCAGATACATCCGCTGGGCCAGGTCGTCCACAGACTTTTTCCGGGTCCACTCCTCCAGCAGATCCCCGATACTCAGCAAAAACATGACCGAACCCGCCGTCGTAAAATCACGCATCAGAAGCGATACCGTGATCGTGGTCGCATCCAGCACCGGAACCTCCAGTTTTTTCCCGGCCAGAGAACGGATTCCCTTCACTATATAGGGAACAGCCTGCACGGCTGTGATGAAAGCCGCAGCCGGAGCCGGGAGGAGAAAGCGCGTAATGCACCTCCTGACAAGCAGGAAAAACATTTTATCCTCGTACTCCCGGCGCAGTTTTCTCCCCGTATGAGAGGGAACCTCCACCCGGCATGTCTCATACTGAAAACAGGCCAATGCCCGCACTACGCCCTCACGTCCTCCCAGATACCAGATCACTGCATCCGCTGTACGGTCATTGACCCGGACACGGCTGACACCCGATACGGCCTGCAGATAATACTGCAGCTGGTCTGCCTGCTCCAGTGTCATGCGGTACTGCATCAAGTGAACCCGGATTCGTCCTTCCGATTCGTGAAGAATGCGACATCTCATGTTTTTGCCTTCTTTGCCTTTTCTTTCTCGTCTGCCTCCTTGACAACCTCCCTGGCATTTTCGATCACCCTGGACTCTTCCGCGGCCGCGCGTTTTTCGTTAATCGCCTTTGCGTCGGCACCAATATCCCCGCAGTTTTCACCGAGGACGGTAAAGTCCTTCACCACCTGGTCCTTCATACGGAGAACTCCGGCTGTACAGTGCGTATAAAAACCCTTGGCATCTTTGCTTGTCAGAATTTTCAACCCGTAACTTCCCAGAAATGCTCCAAGAATCACCCAGCCCGGTTTACCCATTTTCATGTCCTGTACCTCCTGTTGTCTGACTATTATTGACTGTGATGACAGAAACGGCGCATAAGCGCTGTCATATATGTACAAGCTAATAAGTGTATGATTACACTAACGTATATTAAATGTACATATATATTATTAGATGTATCTATCATCTAATGTCAGTTTATATTCCTGCTTTCCACTTGTCAAGAAGCCGTTCCTCCCGCCGCCCGACAGGATCCTGCACATCCGGTCGGTTGAAATCCGA
>Ga0256406_1006216_pt1 | contig 12114 bp, 9 predicted proteins | sample RumenRJG_03DNA_FD_185986 | JGI IMG/M metagenome (GOLD analysis project Ga0256406, IMG submission 185986) | Bovine rumen microbial communities from Lethbridge, Alberta, Canada - RJG_03 | ecosystem: Host-associated > Mammals > Digestive system > Stomach > Rumen | place: Canada: Alberta | collected...
GGCATCAATAACAAGATCAAGGTCATGAAACGAAATGCCTATGGATTTCGAGATGAACGGTATTTCAAGCTAAGACTTTACGCCCTTCATGATTGCCGTATCACTCGAAATGTCGGATGAACCAAAAGAAAGAGGGCAAAGAGATTCGCGAGACAATTTTGAACATGCATACTACATACCTTCCATGATTAAAGAGATCGCTATGAAGCAGACACGCACTAATAGTTCACTCAAGAATGTTTTCCCATTGTTTACCCGTTTCAGATTTCTGATGGATTTGTGTCTGTCGTGAAGTGGCACGATACTTGGTGATTTTGTGGAACGGAAGAAAATAAGGGTGATAGAAAGTGGCGTATCATGCTGTTTTCAAACGAGTTATGTTTTCCCATTGTTTTCCCGATAAAAGAAAAAGGAGTTACGAAATCTTCGTAACTCCTTGATTTTCAGTGTAGCGGGGGTGGGCCACGATCCCACGACCTCCGGATTATGAATCCGACGCTCTAACCAGCTGAGCTATCCCGCCGTTACTGACATTTTGTCTGTTGCGTGTGCAAAGGTAATACTTTATTTCGAAATACCAAAATTTGAATAGCAATTTTCTTGCTGCCAACACTCAAATACTTGCGCTAAAAATGTCTCTTGTATTTTATAATGTATTGGTCAACAATACATTGATTAAGTTCTGACCATGACGAAAAAAACTTAGCTCGGTAGTGAGATATTGTGGTCCTATAATCCGTAACAGATGCGTATGTCGTCAGAATGAAGATAATAAATGTCTCTAAATATTTGTCGGTTAGCATAAAAAGCAGTAACTTTGCACCGCTTTTCGGCGTAACCGCTGGTAGCAGATGTGTTGCTTGCCATGTTGCGTTGGGACGACAAACAATATTTAATTACAATAAAAATGGATTTAATTAAAGTTGCTGAAGAAGCATTTGCAACCGGCAATAAGTTCCCTGAGTTCAAGTCAGGCGATACGATTACTGTCGCTTACAAAATTGTCGAGGGTACAAAAGAGCGTATCCAGCTTTATCGTGGTGTGGTAATCAAGATTTCCGGCCACGGTGATAAGAAGCGTTTCACTGTCCGTAAGATGTCGGGAACAGTTGGTGTGGAGCGTATCTTCCCCATGGATTCTCCTAACATTGCGAGTATCGAGGTAAATAAGCGCGGTAAGGTTCGTAGAGCCAAACTGTATTATCTTCGTAAGCTCACTGGTAAGAAGGCCCGTATTCAAGAGAAGAAGACGATTTAAATGTTTGTCTTACTTAGAAGAAATCAAGAGCTCTGTCTTTAATCAATGGCAGGGCTCTTTTTTTTGATTAGTGCCGAGTATGACACTAACCTAATTGGTTGAAATCCTATCGTTGATATTTACCGCTATGCAAAGCGGGTGATAAATCGTTGTCTGAAATAATGAGGATGGAGTCAGTAGCGATGCCATTGATATTACTCTCTATGGCAGTAGCCTAAGTGGTTGGGAGGTGAGCTGGTCAGCGCCCTATTCCGTGTGGCCCACACGTGTAGAGACACGAGCAATAAAAGCTCAAGTATAGAAGTCAGCAAAGCTTTATTTTTTAGTTTCCGGTCTTCTCCTTGTGAAGCGACAGCCGGAGACTGGTATAAAGGTGTTGTAGTGCTAAAAGGGTGATTAATATTGGTTTTGTTGGATACCAGCGACACTGGCGAAACTCTCTGGGTGAGGATTCAGACCGGCTATGGATGAAGGCCAATCTTATCCCAGGGCGAGAGACTGTCTCGTCCAGGGGTAAGAGGCCATAAACCCTGAGGTGACGGGAGTCATTGGCTGTTGGCGATTCTGTACCGTAGGCATATCACCCTCAATAGGGTCTCTGATGGTTGCCGATATGGCTTTTTGAGGCTTAGCAAAATAATGCTTGACCTTCTATAGAGTGTACCCATTGGTCGCCTTATTATGGCCATCCAAGTCTCCCGCTTGCCAACTGAGGAACACACACAAAGAGGTTATTTATCCTGTATTTTTACCAATGCTTTGATGCATCCATAGCCTGCCACCACTTGCAAAAGCAGTCCCGGCCAACCGATGCGCCAGTCCTGGAGAGGAGCAGTCAAACTGTTTTGGAGTAACGCTTCGCCAAGGCCTCCGACAAGCTGGTAGCCAACAACGACCTGGAGCAACAGCACGAGCGAGACATGCTTGAAACGACGGGCTACCATGGAGGCGATGAGAGCCAGCACTGAAGACTTGAGCAGCAGCACGGGTAGCATCGGGGCTGGCGGCATGCCGAAAAGCAGATGGTTGAGCAGGGGCGAGGCTATGGCGATAAGCAGGCCTGTGCGCCAACCGTAGATATAGGCTCCCACGAGAGTGAAGAAATAGATAGGCAGCAGGATGAGACCACCTTGCGGTATGGTATGGCATAGTTGAGGCAGCAGAATGTTACCCATGGTGAAGAGCACAGCCTGGGTCCATGTACGCTGATCGCGGAAACTTAGCTGGTAGAGAGCATTTTCGTATTGCATAGTGCTGTTAGATGTTTATGAGTTATGTGATTGCTTTTGTTGTTGCATGAGGTGGAAGTGGTGGCGCAGAGTCTTGACGACGTCCGCCGGTGTGTCGCATTGGGCCACAATCTGCTCAAGCGGACACCGGTTGTCGCCATCAGGGATGATGATGTGATCGACCAACCGACCATATTGATAGCTGACCCCCGCCTTGTGCAGCAGCGGTAATGCCTTGCTGCTCATCACCTCGGCAGCAATACGCCTCACTCCGCCGTACACCGCCATGCCAGCGGCCGCCTTACCGATGACCTTGTCGGCAATATCGGCTTCACGGAGGCGCTCTGGATGATGGTCGAGCAGGTCCTCGAGGTCGCGTACACCTTTCTTGTAGTAGGTAGTGATGTTGCCTGTAGCATCTCTCACTACGAGTGAGCAGGCGTCATGCCTCAGTCTTTTTAACAAGGTCTCCACGTTTCAAATGGTCTATAAAGTCGGTCAGTCGGTTCATCTCCTGAGGTATCTGGATACTCTGCGGGCAGTGGGGCAGACAGTGCCCGCAGCCGATGCAATGGTCTGGCTGGCGGTCGCGCGGCACCACCCGGTCGAGCCCAATGAGATACTGGCGACGATAGCGTGCATAATCCTCGTTTTGCTCGTCGTGGGGCAGTGTGCCTTCGTTGATGCATTTGTTGTAGTGAGTAAACACGCCAGGAATATCGACACCCCACGGGCAGGGCATGCAGTATTTGCAGTCGTTGCAGGGGATGGTATTGAGACCGAAAATCTCCTTAGCCATGGCGTAGAGCATTTTTTCATCGTCGGCCGTGAGCGGCTTGAGCGGGCAGTAGTTGATGAGGTTGTCCTTGAGATGCTCCATGTAGGTCATGCCACTGAGCACGGTGAGCACGTCTTTGTGACTGCCGGCATAGCGGAAAGCCCAGGAGGCTATACTGCGTTCGGGCTCACGTTGTTTGAGGCGTGCCGCGAGAAACTGCGGGATATTGGCCAGGCGTCCGCCGAGCAGAGGTTCCATGATGACGGCGGGAATACCGCGTTTTTGCAGCTCGCCGTAGAGTATGCGCGCGTCGGTGTTGGAGTCATTGATTTCGTTGGCATAGTCCCAATCCAAGTAGTTGAGCTCTATCTGACAGAAGTTCCAGTGGTATTGGTCATGGTGCTGCATGAGCCAGTTGAATGCTTCTACATCGCCATGGAAGGAGAAGCCGAGATTGCGGATGCGGCCGGCTTTGCGCTCCTCGACGAGGAAGTCGATAATGCCATTGTCGACATAACGCTTTCTGAACTGCTCGAATCCACCCATGCCCACGGCGTGAAGCAGATAGTAGTCGATGTGGTCGACTTGCAGTTGGTGGAACGACTCGTGATACATTTCGATGGAGGCTTGGCGGCTCCATGTCTCCTCGGCAAAATTGCTCAGTTTGGTGGCAATGAAGAAGTCCTTGCGTGGATGGCGTTTGAGGGCCAGACCCGTGGCGCGCTCCGACTGCCCCTGGCAGTAGGCCGGTGACGTGTCGAAGTAGTTGACACCGTGGTCGATGGCATAGTCCACCAGCTTGTCAATCATTTCCTGGTCGAGGGGGGCGTCACCTTTTTTGTTCTTGGAATCTCCGATGGTGGGCAGGCGCATCATTCCGTAGCCAAGCAGTGAGACGCGGTCGTGTGTCGACGGATTCAGACGGTAGGTCATCTTGCCTTTGGGCGGTTCCACCTGTTGGGTGTAGTCGTCGGAGGCGTTGTCGGAGGTGCGTTTGCAACCGGCAAGTGCGGCCGCTGTAGCTGCGGTTCCGGCTGTGAGCGTTTTGAGGAAAAATCTTCTATTGATGTTGTTGGTCATAATCGTAGAGTCAGATGGTTCTATGTTCTTCGTGCCCTTCCACATGGATGGCCGAGAAAGGACGGGATGGACACACATATTCGCAGGCTCCGCATCCAATGCAGCGGGCTTCGTTGACAGCGGGAACGAGCGGTGAGTTAGGATCATCCTTCACGAGAGGCACCATGGTGATGGCTCCTGAGGGACAGTTGCGGGCACAGTTGCCGCAGTTCACGTGGTCGGTCACCACTACGCAGTTGCGCTTTATCCATACGGCATGACCGATCTGCGCACTTGACTTTTCCTCAAGTGTGATGGGCCTGATAGCCCCTGTGGGACAGACCTGTGAACAGCGGTTGCACTCAGGACGGCAGTAGCCGCGCTCGTAGCTCATCGTGGGCTGCATGAGGTGCAGCAGGTCGGTGGAAGGTCGCAGCACACCGTTGGGACATTCGGCTACACAGAGCTGGCAGGCGGTGCAGTGCTGGGCGAAGTGTCGGGCGCTCCATGAGCCGGGAGGTGTGAGTGGAGTGATGCGGTGTGGAGCCACCTTCTTCTCGATGGTTGCCAATCCACCGTCCACCTTCTTGTCCTTCTGGGCCATGGCAGCTGTCGTGGTAGCCATGGCAGCTGCAACAAGGAAGGTGCGGCGTGAGCTGTCGATCTCACTGGTTGTGCTCTGCTGATTGGCGTCGGTGGCTGGTGTCGGGGCAGGCTTCGGTGTCACGGCTTTACTGTGCTTGATGTGTCCGTAGGTAAGGGCACTGAAGGAACATTGCTCCAGACAATTGCCACAGACCACACAGCGTGAGTAGTCAACGGTGTGGGTCTTGAAGTCGAGACAGGCAGCCTTGCAGTGGCTTGAGCATTTGCCGCAGTTGTGGCACGACTCGGCGTCAAAATGTATTTTCAGCCAGGAGAAGCGGGAAAAGAAACCTAAGAAGGTGCCCACGGGACACACGGTGTTGCAATAGGTGCGACCATTGCGCCAAGCCAGGATAGCAATGAAGATGAAGGTTGCCAAAGCGATGAGGAAGGTGGATAGCGAGCGCAGCCAAAGGTCGGTGTGATAGAAGGCATAGTTGTCGAGGTGCTCGGAGAACGCGGCAAACAGATTGTTGCCCAGTATCCAGACGGGCTGCAGCAGGTTCTGCGCGATGCGGCCGAAGGAGGAGTAGGGAGCGATAAGCGCTGCTGCCGACCCTATGCCTGCTACAAGGAGAATAATAAAGAGCGCCAGGAATCCATAGCGTAGCACCCGCTTCTCCTTGCTGTAACTGTAAGGGCGGCGACGCCCGATACGTCCGATGCGGGCTATCAAATCCTGCATGATGCCCAGCGGACAGACGACGGAGCAATAGATTCGTCCAAAGGCAAGGGTGAGCAGGAGCAGCACCAGTACTACGCCCACATTAACTGCCAACAAGGCCGGCAGCAACTGTAGCTTGGCTATACCGCCGAACCATTGTGCGGCGGTGCCGGTGAAGTCGACGAAGAGCAGGGTGAGGCCAATGAAGAACACGGCAGCCATGATTCGACGTACAGGCTGCAGCCGCAGGATGAGAGCCGCTAACAGGGTGAGGGTGATGAGAGTTGCCAGAAAGATGCGGATGAACTGCTCCAGCCAGGGGACGCCACAGTGTGGACCGGGGCTCACGGCAGCACCGGAGAAGGCCACTGTCAGCAGCCGGCTCAGCAGCACCAGCGCGATGATGAGGCATAGGCTGAGCAGCAGGCGTTTGTACTTCTTTTGCATGATGATTGTTATTTGGTGTTACATTCTTTCCAATGTGCTTTGTTGGGGAATGTAGTAAGCATTGGACAGTGAGGGGAGGAATGCAGTCGGTTTGGGTTCCCGGTCGCCGAACTTTGCTGAGCCCGGGTGCGCTCTGTGAGGGAAGCCGTCAACATCCTGCAACTGAAAGTCGGAAAAGGTTGTTGATAGGTAAGTCCGCAATCAGTGCTGCTGTCATAATGCTATTATTCCTCTGTCGATTGCAAATGTAGTGATATCTTTTCATTCTGCCCCACATCTCCTTTATTTATTGTCGTTCATTTGGGTCTTTTAACGTTAGCAATCCAAGGTGTTACTATTCAGCGAAGGCTCGATAAATCTCCTGTTCGGATGGATTACGTGTTCATCAATCTTGTTTACAACGGGCCATAGGATATTTTCAGGGTCAAGCTGGCTCTCCACGAACTCGCCCACCACCGACACCGCCGCCCCTCAGCGTGGTGTTGCGTTCGGCTATCTCCTCGCGTTCGGCAGGCGGCGAGAGAAGCTGTAGGACGAGCTACACGTAAGGACGGCTGATGGCCTCACCTTGGGCATTCGAAAGATGCTGAATATCATACTTTATCATCATAACCATACACTGTTTTCCAGCCGGGTTGCATTGTCCAATGTTGCACCGGTACAGCACGTTGACGGCTGCGGCTGCATCGATAAAAATCGGCAACGTCGGAACCCTGTTTGCCAAGGGTGCCGGATGTTACGCCAATTGGCGGAGATATCTACGCCAAAAGGCGGAGCTATGTACGCCAATTGGCGGAGACGTGTACTCCATATGCCGTAAGCATGCTGCCCCCATGGGCGAAGCGCTCTGCGAGGCCCACCTTCGCAGACCGAATCCGAGGGGCAATGACGTCGAATCGGCTTGGTGTCAAGGAGAGCAGATTGAGAGTAGGGGAATGAAGTCTAAGAAATATCAAAAACGGTACTCCAGATATTGTCAACGCGTCACTCCTAATACCCAAAGAAGTTAATAACTGATTGAAGGGTAAGGACGAAGATTGCGGAAAAGCCTATTCCTTTGACCAACCTTGTGTGACCAAGCCTTGGTCATGTGATTGCCAAAGCCCGGTAACAAGAAGTTTATTGGAAAGTGATTTGCTGATAATTGCTCAAACGTGGCGGGGATATTTGGATTCGGAGAAGATGCCGCATGCCGGCTGATGCCTGAAGCCTTATGCCAAGGTCGAAGAATGGTTATAGAGTGCGTGGGCAATGCCACCTGATTATGGATGGAGTAAAACCGAAAGAGGAGGAATTGCGGGATTCCTCCTCTTCGTAAATGGGTCTCAGGCTCAGCCTATTTACTGAGCACAGCGCTTTGAGCCGGAGTGATGTGTGAAACGTGGTTGTGCGCCTTGTTCTTCACCTTGAATTTGTCGAAGCCCTCACCATAGACACCGATGACATTTGTTTGGGTGACAAAAGCATTGGGGTCGATTTCGTTGATGATGGAAAAGATGGTGTTGCTCTCCCGGCGCTTGGCCATGATGAAGAGCATCTTCACCTCACGCCCGGTGTAGAAGCCATGAGCTTCGATGACAGTGGCACCGCGGTGGGGAAAGACAGCTATGCGGGAGGCTATCTCCTGATATTTGTCGGAGATAATGAAGAACTGCACGCTGCGGTGCATGGCATTCACCACCTGGTCGACAGTGAAGGCCGATACCATGAGCACCACGTAGCCATAGATGACCTGCTCCCAGTTGCGCAGTACGATGTAGCTCGAGGTGATAATAATGAGGTCGCAGAGCATGATGACTCGGCCTAAGGATATGTCGCGATACTTGTTGACGATAGCAGCAACGATATCGGTACCACCGGTGGAGCCATTGAACGACAGTCCCAGTCCGATACCCGAGCCACAGAAGATGGCTCCGATGATGCTGGCCATGAAAGGTTGGTCGGCTAAAAGGTGCATGCTGATGGCGTTGGAGCTGAAGAGCGAGGTGAGACCCGTGAGCAACAGCACGGCATAGATGGTCTTGATGCAGAACTTAAGCCCCAGAATTTTCAGAGCAGCCAGAAGTAATACGGCGTTGATGGTGAAATAAGTCACCTGAGGTGGAATGCCGGTGCCCCAAAAGACGATGCTGGCAATGCCCGGTACGCCTCCGGTGGTGATGTTGTTGGGCAGCAGGAAGATCGTCCAGCCCATGCAATAACTCACCATGGCAATGGTGATCATCAGATAGTCGCGCGCCTCATTGTAAAGGATTTTCTTGTCTATGCTCATAGTCGTGGTCTAATATAAGTCAGATGCCTAATCCTCCGTTGAAGGTCAGGTCCTGGGTTTTCCCTTGCAGGATGCGTGAGTGGGCAGGCACACTGTGAGTGAGCCAGATGTTACCGCCGATGACGGTATCGTGCCCAATGGTGATGCGTCCCAAGAGGGTGGAGTTGGAGTAGATGGTAACATGGTCCTCTATGATGGGGTGGCGCGGGAAGGCGGCCGGAATGTCTTCCTTATGCATCGGACAGCATGCAGGATGCTGATGCTGATCGAGAGCGCCCTCCAATTTGTAATTCTTGGCACCCAGGGTGACACCTTGATAGAGGGTCACGTGGTTGCCGATGATGCAAGTCTCGCCGATGACAACACCAGTACCGTGGTCAATAGAGAAGTATTCGCCGATGCGTGCCCCCGGATGGATGTCTATGCCCGTGTTGGCATGGGCAAGCTCGGTGATGATGCGTGGAATCACGGGAATGCCCATGGTGAGCAATTCGTGTGCCGTGCGGTAGTGAATCATAGCCATGACAACGGGATAGCAGAAGATGACTTCGCTGTAGCTGTGAGCGGCAGGATCGTCATTGTAGATGGCTTCCACGTCGGTGTAGAGAAGTCGTTTGATTCCGGGCAGACGGTCGATGAACTTCAAGGCCAGTTCGTTGCTGGTGGCTGATGGCTGGGTGTCCTTGCCGTTGGCAAAGAGCAATGCCAGTTCAATCTGCTGTCCCAGAAGCTGCTGCAGGCGTTCCATGTTGACACCGATATGATAGGAGCGGATGTTGCTGTCGATTTGCCGGCGGTCGAAGAAGCCTGGGAACACAATGACCTTCACTAAGTCGACAATCTCCCTCAGCACGTCGACCGAAGGCAGCAACGAATCAGAGTGGGGAAGAAAGCGCTCTTCTTCCTCTGATACCTTTGCCATGATTGCCACGTTCTTCTTGAATATGTCCTTATCCATACCCATCTTGATTCAAGGTGCAAAGATAGTGCAAACGAGGGGAACGGCAAAGAAAAAGCTCCGGTTTTTCTTTGCCACTCCCGAGTGCCGCCTGTCTTCTGTAAAGATAGTGCAAATGAGGGGAACGGCAAAGAAAAAGCTCCGGTTTTTCTTTGCCACTCCCGAGTGCCGCTTTCCTCACCAGAATAGAATAAATGACGGACTTTGGGTAGGAGGCGCGGTGCACCGGACCATGGTTAGAGTCTTTCTCCCAAATGCCGGTTGCTCAGTTGGCTGAGAGAAAAGCAAGCCTCTTTCTTGTTGTGAAGTTCCTGCCCACAACGGGCCTGTGCCGGCTTGCTTTCTCGGAGCAGTGCTGGAGACAGGAAAGAGGCTGATGCCAATGCTTAAAGGATGCGGGCGACGATGCGGAAGTTGATGACTGGATAAGCAAAGACATGCTTGGCTATATTCATGATATCGCCGTCTTCGTCGTCGTATTCTTTCTTGAGTTCGTGTCCCTGACAGTACACCTTTGGCTTGTTCCAGAATTGCAAGCCAAAGTCAAACTGGAATCCCATGCGGTGCTTGGGAACAGCGCGGCCGAAGCCGATGCCGACATAGGGGCGGAAGCCACTTACGTGAACATTGCCTTTCACGTTGCCGTTGGCATCGGGCTCTAATTTTTTCTGGGGTGCTCAGTTTTATCCCCATGCCATCAGCCTGTGCTGCGACATGGGGATAGGTTGAACTGTTAAATCATCGGTCCTTTGAAAAGCTCATTTAGTCCCATAGGCTTCCGTGTTGACCGACATTCTCCCATGGATTGGAATCCTGACTTTCGTCAAACTCGCTGTCAAACTCCAAGCCCGACTTGGCATCACCCCATGGTGATTGACTTTGGGTCAATAGTGTGGCGATTTCCAGCGTGAAGTGGCTGATGAGAGGTGCAATATATGCTTTCCTATTCATAATGGCGTTGCTTTAGGGAATGATTACTTTTTTGTTATTAATGATGTAGAGTCCGGAACTTAAGGCGTAACTCTTGGTTTCACCTGCACTCAGACGGGTTTGTGCAATGATGGTGCCCGTAGCGCTGAAGATGCTTACAGTGGAAGTTGATGTGGCATTGATGTCCAGTCTGTTGTGACTGACATTGAACTGCAGGCCGGAGGTTTCGCCAACTGAACTCAGGTCGTCGATGCCGGTGGTCTGATTGTCGTCGAAGGTGACGTTAAAGCCAGCCATCAGTTTAGCACCGTTGCTTGCCTGATGAGCAAAGTAAGCACGGAACGGATAGACATAGACATGATCATATTTGTATGACAGATTCTTGGAATTGAAGAACTTGCCTTGCGCGAAGTAGAACCATCCTTCGTTCTTCGGCAGTTTCTTACCCGAGTAGCTGCCATAGTGTGTGAAGGTGTGAGTAGCTCCGTTGATCGTACCATTGGCTGTCTCGCCAGTAAAGGTATAGTCTCCGTTCATGTAGTTGCCCGCCACCGTCTCGTCAGCTACCGTAGCGCTCACGTCGGAACCATATTGCTGGATTACAAACGTCTCATTGTCTTTAATCGAAGGCTTCTGTACTTCTACCAAGTAAGGCGTGTTAGGCTGTGTCAACTCATCATCGACAGGTTTGAACTTAGCCAGTCCCCAAAAGTCTTTGCCGTTTCCGCCCTCTTCCTTGTCGGCAACCATACCTTCATCTCTCTGCATCTGATAGAGTCGCAATGTGCAGAAATCGTTGGAGTGTACACCATCGCTGAGGGCAATCGAGAATGGCAATACCAGAGTGGCCAGAGTTGCCTTGCCGTTCATCTCATGTGTGATCTCCCTTGTGTAGGCCGCATAGTTCTCGGTCGGCACAGAGATGTTATAAGGCGAATAGAACGGCTGCTTGTCGGTGATGACGATGTTCTTGCAGGCGCGGAAACCACCGCTCTTGGTCATCTGTACGTAGTTGTCCTCGTCGAAAGTGGTGCGCTCGGGGAAGAAGATGAGGCAGTTGGGATTGAGCTGATTCTTCATCTCAGCCATTCTCTCCTTACTCTCCACGAGTACAGAGTAAAGATTGGTGTAGTCAAGGTAGAGCACCTGATTGGTTTCAGCCTTCTTTTCCTTCAAAGCGTCGAGCAGTGCCTTGACCATCATGTTCACGGTCAGGTAAGCCTTATCGCTCGGGATGCGATAATTAGAGTCGCCGCTGTGGCCAGTCTCATAAGCCTCGAAAGAACCACCGTACATAGGCTTCTCCTCTTTATCACCATAGAAGGTGGTAGTGTAGAGTTCTTTAAGCTGGCACTTGGCGTCGTAGTCCTTCGTGAGCAGCTGGATGTCCATGAGGTAGTAGGCGTAGTAGCGGTGTTCCAAGGCCGTGGTGGGTGCGATGTTGTAGCGCGTCTCGTCGCCTGTCATGAGGTAGCACTCCTTGGCCTCATCGTTGACACGAATCTCAATGTCCTCGGTGAATGAGCCGCCCTGATCAGTGTAGCGTGTCTCGGAATAAGGATACTCCTCCAAGGTGGATGCCGAAGCCGTTGCTCCCGCAGCCTCCAACTCAGCAGCATTGTTGTATTTATAGGGTACGTTTCCGCACATGCTCGTATGGACCTTGTCGGCAGCAGGAGCATCGCTTGAGGCTGTATACTGCTTGCCGTCGCCATACACATTATAATAAGGAGACTTCACCAAGTAGTTGCGTGAGTTACCCGTGGTGCCTTTGCCGTAGGTAGCGTCCATATACTTACTCGTGAGGTTCTCGAAAGTGAACTTACACTTGTTGCTCTCGCCCACAAAGTCGGAGGGGATGTAGAAGAGAAACT
>Ga0256406_1006220_pt1 | contig 12112 bp, 9 predicted proteins | sample RumenRJG_03DNA_FD_185986 | JGI IMG/M metagenome (GOLD analysis project Ga0256406, IMG submission 185986) | Bovine rumen microbial communities from Lethbridge, Alberta, Canada - RJG_03 | ecosystem: Host-associated > Mammals > Digestive system > Stomach > Rumen | place: Canada: Alberta | collected...
CCAATGCTTATATACTCTCGAGTGAACTTGCCACGCTACTCTCCGGCCGATACGTCGAGATACCCATGCTTCCGTTGTCGTTCAGAGAGTATGTTGAGGCTATAGGCGGGCAAGACAACCTGCAGGGCAGTTACAACCGATATGTCACGAATAGCAGTTTCCCCTATGCACTGGAATTGGATTCTGCCGAAGAGGTATCCGATTATCTTGATGCCGTATACAATACCATTGTGGTGAAAGACATCATGGCGCGTCTAAAGCTCCAGGACGTGACGATGCTCGAGAGTGTCATCCGTTTTGCAGCAGACAACATCGGCAACATCCTCTCAACGAAGCGTATTGCTGATCTTCTAACGGCAGGGGGTAGAAAAATAGACCAGAAGACTGTGGAGAAATATATGCACGCCCTCTGTGAGACATTCTTCCTTTATGAGGCCAAACGCTACAATATCAAGGGCCGACAACTACTCAAGTCGCTCAGCAAATACTACCTTGTGGACATTGGTCTTCGCCGTATGCTTTTAGGCTCAAAAGGCTTCGATGTGGGAAGAGTTCTCGAAAATGAAGTCTATCTTGAGCTCCTGCACCGTCACAGTCAGGTGTATGTCGGTAAGAACGACCAACTCGAGGTGGATTTCGTAACCATGAATGCTGACGGCCTTGCTTATTACCAGGTAGCCGCCACTGTCAGAGACCCTGCTACTTTGGAGCGGGAGTTGGCTTCCTTAAGAAACATTGACGACCATTATCCGAAGTATCTCCTTACGCTGGATGATGACCCGGATTCCGACTATGACGGAATACTTCGCATCAATGCGTTGAAGTGGATGATGAATGAAGAATAGAAACCATCAGCGTTGCCATCGTCAAGCCATGACTCAGCCTTATCAAGGGCGGGTCATGGCTTTTCTATTTGCAGCATCAAAAGTCAATGTCAGCGATTAGGGTTATAGCTGCCATAATCGGGGTAATACGAAACTGCCGGGAAACGCGTAACTTTGCAACGGGGAAAAAAAATAACAAACAGATGAGAAAAATAATCACTGCCTTGGCATTGCTGATGAACGTTATCGCTGCCGGGGCACAAAACACGAAGGAGATGACACAGTTGAAGATGACACAAGAGTGGGACAAGGTATTCCCCAAGAGTGAGAAGGTGAATCACGAAAAGATTTCCTTCCACAACCATTTCGGCTTTGAACTCGCTGCCGACGTCTATAAGCCCAAGAATGCACAGGGACGCCTCGCGGCCATTGCCGTTTGCGGCCCCTTCGGCGCAGTAAAGGAGCAGTCGTCAGGTCTCTATGCCCAGACCCTCGCTGAGCGCGGATTCCTCGCTATCGCCTTCGACCCGTCGTTCACCGGTGAGAGCAGCGGACAGCCACGTGATGTCTTTTCGCTCGACATCAACACAGAGGACTTCCAGGCAGCCGCCGACTATCTGAGCAACCGTCCTGACGTCGATGCCGGCCGCGGCTGGTATCAGGAGTGGGGCAAGCCTGCACGACAGCTGTTGCCCGGCGACGTGGTGAACATTCCCGCCAACGTGAAGCACTGGCATGGTGCCGCACGCGACAGCTGGTTCGCTCACTTGGCGATGCCCGTGCCCGGCGAGGATGTCAGCAACGAATGGCTTGAGCCGGTGAACGACGAGGAATACAATAAACTAAAATAGGAGTAACTATTCAGCGAATAAAGTCTTACTACTCACGATTTCCTTTTTATCAAGAATTTGAGAATTATAGAATATCCTCCGCTTCATAGGGAATTGATAAGAATTGGAGAATATAAGCAGCTCCACAGCCTTCGCCTGATAATTTCTTTTAATTCCTGTCGACAGAACAATTCTCTAATTCTCAAATTCTTGAGATAAAATAGTCACGGAGATCTTTCGCAAAACTTGTTACAAACAAGAACGCGTAAAAGTCACACGGGTTTGTGTCACACATAATAGTGTGATACAAACCCGTGTGACTCGTTTCCTTTTATACCGTTATCTCTATCTGTATATTCTCCGGACCCAGGACACAACTCTCATAGTAGCCGTCGCCCGTGGTGCGGGGGCCGCTGACAACAGTATAGCCTGCTTGCGAAAGCTCCAAGGTTTTCTTGTCCACAAGTTCCTTGCTGCCTATACTGAACGAGAGATGGATGAACCCTGTGTTGTTCTTGGCCGCATCCACGTCAACCATGTCCGGCCGGTTCATCAGCTCCAGTCGGCAACAGCCCTCATTGAAAGAGAGAATATAGGTAGACAGTCCCGTGCGGGGATTGTGATACTTGTCGTTGCTGGAAGCACCGAAAAACTTCATGAAGAAATTACGCATGCCTTCCAGATCGTGACAGTATAGTGCTATATGATCTATACGCATTGGTTGATTCTTTACGGATTAATTTTGAACTTGAGACAAAATAAAAGATCCTTGGCGGTTATGACTGCATCGGCCGCCCTTCTATTGCGGTAATCTCTCCGTCGCGCAACCGGATGATACGTTGGTTGCGAGAGCCGCGGAAGGCAAGGGTAACATCGCGCTCGCTCTCTATGTATGGCCCGTCGACGATGACATCGACGTATGGAAGAATACCTCTAAGAGACGACGCCTGGATCTGCTCCATGGTGTAACCGGTGTAGACCCAGATGTTCTTTTCCGGCATCTTGGTCTTGATCTCCCGCGCAAGTGTGAGGATGTCGTCGTAGGAGTCGAGAGGGTCACCGCCGGAGAGCGTCAGCCCTTGGATGTAACTCTTCGACAGTTCCTTAAAAAGGTAGTCGTGGGCCTCCTTGCCGAAGGGCTGTCCTCCGCAGGGGTCCCACGTCTCTGGGTTCTGACAACCGTGGCAGTGGTGCGAGCATCCTGCCACCCAGAGGGTGACCCGGAAGCCCTCGCCATTGTTCACGTCGCATGTGGTAATGTCATGAATACGCATCGTACCTGAACCGTTATGCCGTCTGCTCCTTCTTGGCAAACGACTTTATGTGCTTTACCCTGTCTTTGACTTCCGCCTGCTTTCCTAGGTTGAAGTTATGGTAGTCGGTAGTGAGATAACCGGTCACACGGCGCAGGCGGCGGATATTGTGGCTTCCGCAGACCGGGCACGCATCGTTAATCTCATCAGTGTATCCGCAGTCCATGCAGGTGTCGTTAGGCACGTTGATGGCGAAGTAAGGGATGTCCTTGTCCATGGCGTAGTCGATGATCTGCTCCAGTGCGTCGACATTGTGCTTTGTCGTCGACGGCAACTCAACGTATGTTATGCATCCTGCCGACGAGTATCCGGTGAGCTGACTCTCTATGTCTATCTTCTCAAACGGCGACATGTTCTCCCATACCGGCACATGGATGGAGTTGGTGAAATAGTCGCGGTCGGAGACATTCTTTATCACGCCATACTTGGCCTTGAACTTCTTCATTGCCGTGAAGCAGAGGTTCTCGGCCGGAGTATAATAGATGCCAAAGTTCAACTTGTACTGTTCCTTGAATTCCTTGCAGCGCTTTGAGAAGAGCTCCTCGATGCGCTTTGCCAGCTTCATTCCCTCGGGTGTCGTCTGGTTGCATCCGATGAGCAGCTGCAGTGTTTCTGCCAGACCAAGCTGTCCTACGGCCAACGTTCCGTGTTTCATGGCCGAGCGGATACCTTCCTCAGGAATATATCCAGCCATGGTGTTGTTGTCCCACATGAACGGAGCTGTCTTCGGGTCCTGCGAGCATATCCAGTTGAAACGCTCTATCAGCGTGTCCTTAGCCTCGTGTATCTTCTCGTCGAGGAGCGTCATGAACTTCTCCACGTCCCTGCCAGCTTCCATGGCCAGCGTCGGCATGATGATGGTCGTCGGGCAGATGTTGCCACGTCCGTCCTTGAGCTGTCCCAGTCCGTTGATATCGTAACCGTTGGCGGTGCGGCATCCCATGGTAGAGAAGTAGGTGCGCGGGTCGTTGCGGTCGTAGCCGGCATTGCCGCTCCAGTCTACGTTGGCGTAGTTAGGATACAGACGCTGCGAGGTGGAACGCATGGCCAGCTGCTTGAGGTCGTAGTTCGGCGTGCCCGGCTTGTCGTTGACACCTTTCATATACTGGAAGATACCGCATGGGAATATCGGGGTGTTATGATGGAAGCCGATGCCTTCGAGCGAGCCGAGAAGCAGTGCGCGTGTGACGAGGCGTCCTTCCTCCTCGGTGCATGTGCCGTAGTTGACCGATGTGAATGGCAACTGGTCCCCGCTGCGGCTCTGAAGGGTGTTGAGGTTATGGTACATAGCCTCCACGGCCTGGTGGAGCTCCTGGATGGTATCGCTGAGAGCACTGTTGTAGTAACGTGCGTCGAGGCCGGCCTTGTTCGATAACTTGAAGTCGTCCTTTGTCAGTCCTGTCTTCTCGAAGAACTTCTTCTTTACGCCATCGGTCCATTTGTCGTATGCCGAACGGACGACACCCGTCGCGTCGGTATAAGTCTGGTCGTAGAGTGCTACGCAGTCCGATGACTCATACTCCTTCTGGTCCTTCGCCCACAGGTCGATATAGTGCTTCATGAACGACTTGCGGAAATAAGGCACCATGGTCCAGTCGAGGTGTGTGGCAGATACTCCGCCGAACTGGTCGAGGCTCTGAAGCTGGAAGATGACGGCCACAAGCTGGAAGGCCGTGTTCAGGCTTCCTGCCGGACGCACGTCGCCCTGGCGTGTGTGGAAACCCTTTGCGAGGAGGTCGTCGAAGGGGATGCTCAGACAGTTGTGGAAGCCGATGGCATATTTATTAAGGTCATGGATGTAAATCTCATTGTTCTCATGGTTTCGGCGTGCCTTCTCGCTCATGCAGTGGTCGAGAGCATATTGTTTCTCGTACACGTTTGCTGCCTCACCGCTGCGGCCGCCACCGGAATACTCGTCGATGTTGGCGTTCTGGTTGACGACATTCTTTGCCATGAGCTTGTCCTCGTAGGCCTTCTTCACCCTCTGCTCGCGTTCCAGCTTATGCTGGTAGCGGTACTCGCAGTAGGCGATGACGGCACGCAGCTCACCCTCGCGTGAGAGCACCTGTACTACGGTGTCCTGAATGTTCTCAATGTCGAAGATGCTTGTCTGCGGCAGGTACTTCTGCTCGCAGAGCTCGAACACCTCGTCGGCATACTTCTTTGCCGTAGCCTCGATGTCGCCCTCATGACCGATGGCCTTCAAGTCTTTCAATATAGCTGTCTTTATCTTTTCCAAATCAAACGGCACGACCTTGCCGTCACGCTTCCTTACTTGTATCATTTCCAGTTGCTAATTATATATGTGTGCTTAGTAATCTTGTTAGTTTTGGATAACTTTTTAATTTTGAAAAAGAAAAAAGTTTCCCGTTTTGGTCAACTTTTTGTTTTCTCTATCTAAAAAAGTTTTCCTTTTTTGTTGCTTTCGGTGTGCAAAATTAAGAAAAAGATTTCACCGGACATAATGTTCTGAGACCTTTTTTTGAACTTTTTTTCATTATCTCGCTAACCCTTTTGCAGGCCAATCATTTAAGGCAATTATCCTAATAATTACTTTTGACCATCGCCGAAATGCGGTGATAATGAGCAAATAGTAATTAGCAGTTAGTAATTAGCAATTAGTAATGGATAATGAGTAATGAGCAATAAGCAATTAATAATTAACAATGAGCAGTGAGTGATATTATTGGTGGATTCTTTTATTTTTATTACTTTTGCAGAGATATGATAACTTCAGAACTCAATAAAGTGGTGACCAAGGTGCTTGCCACAACCAATCTTCCGGCCGCGACCGTTGCCGACAGCCTTGCCGAGGCCCTGCGCAGCGCCCGTGCCGCTGTTGTCGTGGCACCTCCCGGTGCCGGTAAGTCGACATTGCTGCCACTGTCGCTCCTCCGCTCCCATCAGTCCGGCCGCATTGTGATGCTCGAACCCCGCCGCATTGCCGCCCGCCAGGTTGCCGCCCGTATGGCAGCTATGCTTGGTGAGAGGGTAGGGCAGACGGTAGGCTATCAGATACGTTTTGAGCGTAAGGTGTCGGCGATGACCCGTATAGAAGTGGTCACCGAGGGTGTTCTTGCCCGTCGCCTTGCCGAAGACCCCACACTGGACGGTGTGGACTGCGTTGTCTTCGATGAGTTCCATGAGCGCAGCATACAGTCCGACCTCACCCTTTGCATGGTGCGTCAGGTACGCGATGTACTGCGTCCTGACCTTAACGTTGTTGTCATGTCAGCTACCATCGATACCACGGTGTTATGCCGGCAGCTTGGTGCTAAGGAGGTGAGCTGTGAGGGACGTATGTTCCCCGTTCGTGTCGTCCAGGCCAGTGAAGACACTCCAAAAGAAAATATCGCTGAGGCTGTGGCCACCACCGTCGTACATGCCCACAGCAGTCATGAGGGCGACATCCTCGCCTTCCTCCCCGGACAGGGCGACATAGAACGTTGCGCCGCTCTCTTAGGCGACAGCCTTGCTCCTACGCGCATCTGTCCTCTCTATGGCAATATGAGCATGGAGAAGCAGGCGGAGGCCATTGCCGCGTCGCCATCAGGAAGCCGTAAGGTCGTGCTGGCCACTCCCGTCGCCGAGACCTCGCTGACCATCGAGGGCGTGCGTGTCGTCGTCGACAGTGGCTATTGCCGTCGGCTGCTTTATGATGCTGCCACGGGGCTGAGCCATCTTGTCACGGTTCGCATCAGTCATGACATGGCCATGCAGCGCACGGGACGTGCAGGCCGTGTGGCACCCGGCGTATGCTATCGTCTGTGGACCCTTGCCACCGACGCACGGATGGAAGAACACCGCCAGCCGGAGATTTCTGATGCCGACCTCACTCCGATGGTGCTCACCCTTGCCGCCTTTGGTGAGACCCATCCTGCCACTATGCCTTGGCTCACGCCACCACCGGAGATGTCGTTGCGGCGTGCCACGGAAGAGCTGCGTCTCCTAGGTGCTATCGACGACAAAGGGACCATCACCGCCTTAGGCCGCCGCATGGAGGCTATGCCCTGCCATCCGCGTATCGCGAAGATGATTGTCCATGCCGCAGACGATGCCAGTAAAGCTCTGGCCTGCGACATCGCCGCCATCCTCGAGGAGAAGGATGTGATGAGTGCCGATGACGTTCATGCCGACCTTCTTCCGCGTGTTGCCGCCCTTAGGGACGCCCGTCGTGGAGGCCGTCTCGGACCGTGGTCGCGTGTTGCCCGTGTGGCCGATGAATACCGCCGTATGGCACATGTGCGTAGTGATAATTCTTTTGTTGGATCGGAAGACATAGGAGTACTTGTCGCAGCGGCTTATCCGGAGCGGATAGCCATGGCCGTCGACCATAATGGTACCTATCGTCTGGCTGGAGGGGCTACGGTGCGGCTCGATGCCGCCGACAGCCTTACGGGATATGAGTGGATAGCAGTGGCCTCACTGCACGGCGGCGGCCGTGGTGTCGGCCGCGTCTTCCTTGCCGCAGCAGTGGGAAAGGATGATGTTGAGGCCATGGCTTCATGGACCGATAACCTCACGTGGATAACACATCAGGGTGGTGTGGTGGCCTGTCGTGAGTTGCGCATAGGACAGCTCGTTATCGAGAGTCGTCCGCTGACCACCGTTGATGACAAGCTCCTCACCGATTTAGTCTGCGATGCCGTGGCACGCGAGGGACAGAGCCTGCTCGACTGGGATGAGGAAGTGAGCATGCTGCAGAGACGTGTGGCCCTTGTGGCGCGGTGGCATCCCGACTTAGGACTCCCCGACATCTCTACCGACCATCTGCTGGCGACGGTCGCCGACTGGCTCCCGTTCTATCTTCATGCCGACGGCCACATTATTACCACTGTGGCGGCCTTGCGCCGCATACCCCTTGCCCAGGTGCTGTGGAGCATCCTTCCCTTTGATGCCCAGCAGACCGTTGACAGGCTGGCACCGGCACGTATCAGAGTGCCATCGGGGAGCATGGTGAAAGTCGACTATCGTGTGGGCTCCGATGTCCCGGTGCTCAGTGTCCGCCTGCAGGAATGTTTCGGCCTTGCCGCCACGCCGTGTGTCGACGGCGGACGTGTGCCGGTACTTATGGAACTGCTCAGCCCGGGGTTCAAACCCGTTCAGCTGACAACCGACCTCGCCAGCTTCTGGCAGAATGCTTACTTCGAGGTGAGAAAGGAACTGCGCCGCCGCTATCCCAAGCACTATTGGCCCGACAATCCCCTTGAGGCAGAGGCTACGCGGGGTGTCAAAAGACGAAAATAGAAGAAACTAAAGAGTGGGTACAACGAAACGAAGACTCTGCATGACAATTTTACCCGGATGCTCGTTGCCAATTAACAATATGTAAAATAAACTGACAATTTATCCCCTTCATTTTTCGATTATTCTGAACGAAGACCTATAACGCTGTCAAATACGACAAAAATGGCCTATTTGCATCATGTTGATTATCAATACGTTATTGCAAGCCTAATTTCCAAGGCTCAAAAAATGGCCATTTTGGCCTCAAAAGTAAGGCTTACTTGCGTTGTAAGTGTAGTACTTTTACGAGGTAAAACCTATGCTTTTACAAAAAAGTGTACTACACTTACAAACCAACCTGTTTTTTCCTGCCAAATCACCGTTATTTTCTTGCCGTTTAAGAGATTTTAGCATCTAGATTGATTGATTTTTATGGCATGATTTTGTAAAAAAAAGGTCAAAGACGGCTTATAGAAGCTCGGCACGATACCGACAAGAACTGTTCTATATCTCGGATGGAATTTTTTATCTCACAAGGATTTAAACCTTATGCATTTCCCCATTCAAATATTAATGATTTGCTGCGCCTTTCCACGCGGGCTTGTGCAAGGTGCGGCTAGGTAGGGTTAGGGGCCGTCCGCCAACAACGGAAATAATAATCTTATGTTGCGTACGGCCACAAGAGAATATCGAATTTATGACGGACGGCCCTAACCCTACCTAGCCGCGCCCTACACAAGAACGACGAGCAGACTAGGTTAATAATCATAAAGTCTCTGTACAAGATTATAGGATTATTTAAAATTTTCTCATATTTTTACAAGGTGTTTTCAATATAATTATTAATTTTGCATTTGCTGACTGTCAACCAAGTGATATATATGCTGCTGGCTTTAGTCCTCATACCGTTACAGGGAATAGTAGATTGTCAATAGTTTTGCCCCATGAGCTACATCATCTTTGGCAGTCACGTGCATTGAATGATTTGTTCTTGTTAAACTATGGTCTCCAAGGCCTGAATGCGTTATTATTAAAAGGAAACGTTGTTGATGAAAGGAATTATTATGAAGATTTTGTCAACTATTATCCATGGTGGAACACTGATCCTGTGCTACCATAAATTAAAACGTTATTTATTTTTCTTACTACCAATTAATTTTTTATGTTCTTGTGATATTTGGCATTTTCAAACATTTGAAGGATATAATAGTAAGATAGTGGAGTTACAGAATGAGGTAAGTACGACACAGGTTATTTGTTCGTATTTTCAGGGCTGTTATTATTTACACTATAGTTTGAAAGGTGATTGTACAGTGAATTATGACTCTCTTAAATTGCAGACAAATGATGATAACTTATTAATATATAAAAACTTGCCTGACAAAGGTGTTCATACTTATAAACTACGTAAGGAAGGCAATCTCTCTATTCGCTTAGGATTTACTCGTAAAGACAGCTCCATTGGTGTAGTAGACCCCTTGGTATTGTCTATCTTGCCATCAGACTTCATTACGTATAATGGTCAACGAATAACCGATGACACTTTGCGAGTGGTGTTGAAACCAGGCTTAAAAGCTTATAGATGACTATCATGAAACAAGCAATATTACTTTGCCTTCACAGACAATATAGGCAGCATCCTCTCCGTTATGGATGAGAATGGTGCGAAGGTCTTCGATGCCTCCTATGACGCATGGGGCAAGCAGACGGTAACGCTTAACGCCATCGGCCTGCACCGCGGCTACACCGGACATGAAATGTTGAATGAGTTCGACATTATCAATATGAACGGCCGTTTGTACGACCCCATCCTCGGCAGGTTCTTCAGTCCCGACAACTATATGCAGATGCCAGACAACAGCCAGAACTTCAACCGCTACAGCTATTGCCTGAACAATCCGCTGAAATATTCGGATCCGAGCGGAGAGTCCTTTGAGCTGGTAGCCTTCGCGCTCTTTGGCATGGGCAACAGTATGATGCAGGCATCCTTTGAAGGTAAAAGCGTATGGAAGGCCGGTGCGTTAAGTCTTTTGTCATCCGCTGCGAGTTATGGTATAGGAGAAGTCTTTAAGAATGCGGCTGCTACCGTTGGCAACGAACTGTTACGGGCTGGCGTTCATGGATTGGCGAGTGGAGTCGTATCAGCATTGGACGGTGGACACTTTACCAGCTCCTTTATTTCGGAGGCAGCCGCATCAGGCATTGGCTCGTATGCCCAGAGCATAAAAATGAAAACGGACCTCATGGTTGCTTCTACAACAGTTATGGGTGGTGCAATTGCATGGCTAACAGGTGGCGACTTCTTGCAAGGAGCAATAGAGGGAATGAATATTGGCTTTTTGAATGATGCGGCACATAACAAAGATATGTTGGGGAAACCGGCTTTATGCAAAGTCAATCCAGACGGGACTCTTGTTGCACCGTATGACTTAGATGAAGTTAATATATATTATCATCCTAAAATAACAATACCAGATGTTCTAATTGAACAACCTTTAGAGCCAGTATATCCTGAGTTTGACATTTTATTAGGAATAAGATGTGTAGTTAATATGCTATCAGGATTATTCACGAACACGATGCCAAAAGGTTTCTCAACATATAGAGAGTTTAAACGGGTGTATGGTTCAGCTGGAAAAGGTTTTGAATGGCATCATATAGTTGAACAACGTCCTGTGAATGTGGAGCGATTTGGAGCAGAGCGTATACACAATACAGACAATATAATTGCACTGCCAACGTCGTTACATAGGAAAATTAGTGGATTTTATTCGTCAAAGCAATGGTGGACCAATGGAGTAAGAGTTAGAGATTGGTTAACCACTCAAGATTATGAGGAACAGTATAATTTTGTGATTAAGACTATTAAAGATTTTGACGGCAAACAATATTTAAAATAAGAAAGAATTTTATGAAAGTAATTAAAAATATTCAAGAAGCTGTTAGACAGTACAAGAAAGCATGTGCCCTTCAAGGGCAAGCTTTTATCGAAGGCAATTTTAATAAAGCGAATAAATACTTTGATAATGCAAACAAATGTGTTGCTTTCTTAAAAGAAGAAAATGCGTTAAATGAACTTGCCCCACTCTTATATGAGAAAGATGAAAATCTCAGATTGTCAACCGCCACTGTGTTATTGCATATAGACACTAAAAGATGTCTAGAAATTTTAGACGACATTGCTCATAATAGCCAAGGTGTTAACAAGATTAATGCAGAAATGACCATTTCAGAATTCAAAAAAGGACACATTTGAATTGCTAACAAACTATGATCTTATTTGTACTTCAATATAATAAATAATGAACAGAAGAAATTTTAAAGGTATACGGTATAGTCTTGCTTTTAGCCCCTATTATATATACCTGCATATAAAGCTGTGTTTAAAAAGGATCGTTATCTCTATTATTTCGGACGGTTTGATAAAAAAGTGAGGAATGGCATAAGAAATGGATGCGTATTACCTTGTGTTTCTGTATTCTTGCTATAGTTGTTGATATTCTTGGAATATGTGCATCATTTATGATAGCAATTTTTTAGCGTTTCATATACGGGTTGGAAAATATGGACAATATAAATATTCGCCAAGGTATGTCTCCAATAAAATGAAGAATTTAAATGAAACTAGTAGTAACTCTGTGAAGTGCAACCAGAGCAAGTTCGAGCGTTTTGTTAAAGAGAAACGCAACGCGGACGGACATGGAACATATAGCTTCTCATACGAATACAACGGCAACGACAAGCTCTCCAAGACTACATATCCTGAAGAATTGGAAGAGTCGTATCTATATAATCATTCACTAGTGTCCACTTAAATCCTTTAACATTCGCTTAAACTGCCCTTAGGTCAGACATTTACAAGCATATACTTTACGTGTACTTTTCAATTTTGTACCTTTGCATGGCTATAGTCAAAAGT
>Ga0256406_1006221_pt1 | contig 12110 bp, 5 predicted proteins | sample RumenRJG_03DNA_FD_185986 | JGI IMG/M metagenome (GOLD analysis project Ga0256406, IMG submission 185986) | Bovine rumen microbial communities from Lethbridge, Alberta, Canada - RJG_03 | ecosystem: Host-associated > Mammals > Digestive system > Stomach > Rumen | place: Canada: Alberta | collected...
CCATCCAAAGACATGTTGTTGCTCGAGGTGATGTCGTTGTGGACAACGATAAGAAGGATGTTCTCCCCATCCTTGAGATAGGGGGTGACATCCGCATCGAAGGGCGAGAAAAAACCTTCATGGTTTTTGACCAAGCGACCATTCCAGTAGACCTCGGCCCGATAGTCAATCGCCTCGAAGCGAAGGACGAGGTGTTTCTCCGGATGCGGATGCGCAACGATTTTGGCCCGATAAAAAGAATTCCAGACGCCGACTGGCCCCTCATAATGAGGAACGCGGATTTCTTCCCAAGACCCTTCGCCCCGAAGAACCCGTCCGAAATCCTTTCGGTCCTCTTCACATTCCTTCCGATAGGAAAAAGCACGGAGTGGGAAAGAATCGAAGTGGACCGGCGTCGAGTGATCTTCGAGAAAAGAAGCGTATTTCTCGCGAAGAAATCTGAGATTCTCGCGAAATTCCTTCTCGAGCTCCTCCTGCGTTTTGATAATGCGCTGAAAAGGGGCAAAGCCGTCCGTCTTCTCCAAAAAACGCCGCTCGATCGGAAGGGGAGGAAGGGGAGGCAAAGGAGGGATTTCCCCTTTCTCTCGGGCTCCTCCGTTTGCCAGTGCCGCGAAACGGTCTTTGCCTGTTGCCATCAGCGTCCCCCTTTCTTTTTCTCAGGGAAGGCAGGGACAAAGTCGGAAGATGCCCCCCGTTCCTCACAATAGGCGCGAATCAGGGCGTAATCCTCTCTTTTCGTTTTCGAAGAAGAGGGGAGTGAATAGTCGTGGTTTGCAAGATTGAGGAGGTACTGCGGGTTGACTTCCCTAGGCTTGAGCCCATAACGTCTCAGAAAATTATAGAAGACAAGGTCGTTATAGGCCTCGTCGTTGAGATCCAGCGCCTGCCATTCGGTTCCCCAGCGGTCTTCATAGCCTGGAAAGGGGTAACGCCCATCGATGATGCCCTTCCCCAAGTAGATTCTCTTCTGGTAGGAAACCGTCTCGGGGAAGCGGACGAAATATTCGTTGGAAGAAAGCAACCCAACGGGGTGCGGTCCCCGATCGGTCCCGAAAAGAAAACGTTCGGGATGACTTTCAAAAATCGCGTGCCATTCGGCCGCATGGGCGCTCTGAACGAAATATTCTTCCGGAGCCGGAACATTGTCGAACATCAGGTAGGGATAGGTTTCCAGCAGTTTTTCCACGAAAACTGGACGGTCACTAAAAAAGCCGAAGTGAGCAAAGGTCCAGCGCAGATTGGGATGTCTTCTCAGAATGCGGAGAGCGGCATTTTGGTATTCTTCCTTAGGCAGGAATCCTTTTTCATACTTCCCGCCTTTTCCCCACATCTGAATAGGGTCGGCGACGTGGCAAACGATGGGAAATTCCGCTGCTTCGGCGAAAGCAAAGCACGGCTCATAGAAATCGGAATCGATGGAATGCTTTAAGCCGTTTTGAACATCGGGCTTTCCTTCGATGATCTTCCAGCAGTCGAATCCGCCCGCGCAGGCGTCTTTAAGGTCTATGAGGATTTCATCTCGGGTCTCGGGCCTATGGTAATCGAGGCAGAAGCCCGCGTATCCCATTTCCCCGAACCGCGCCTTCAGGTAAAGGCATCGGGCATCGTGGAGTTCTGGGATTTCAAACCCCTCATGCGCATTGAGGGCGAGAAAATTGATTCTCTCCACGCCGCACCTCTCCTGCCAGAGACGCCAAGCTTTCTCCGTGCCTGGAAGGGAGGTGTCAAAGGAAAGATGGACGTGGGAATCATTAACAAGATTGATTTTCATTTTAAAGTTCCTCCGCTTTGCCAGAAGAGACGCTCCTCTCGGCCGCGAAAACGATCAGATGACTGTTGATGGAATCCTGAAGCGAGCTCAAGGAGGCTGATGGTTTCTCCCCTCGGAAGTAACGCATGGCTTCGCGCATGAGGCCGATGTCTCCGCCGCCATGGCCTCCGAAGGCCTTTCCATCGGAAAAGGCCTCCACCTCTTTCGACAAATCGATTCTTTCCTCGACCATTTGGAAACGCCCGGGGGTTTGGTCCAACGTTCGAAGACAGAAGGCGTTGTCTCCGAAATGGCCTTCAATCTCGCCTCCGGAGCAAACCACATGCAGATAGCGATCGGCTTTCATCGTTCCGCCTACCATCAGGAAGGTGGCAATAGACCCGTTGGCAAATTCAACTTGAACCGACTGGCGATCGTTGATGTCCCCAATTTTATAGGCGCACCGGCCATAGTCGTCGTGCTTCAAAAATTCCTCTTTCTCTTCTTTGGTGATTTCCGGATAGGGCTTGCCAATGCGAACCCACGTCTGGAAGGGCAGAGAATCGAAATCGAGATGCACCTTTTGCGCGGAATAGTAGCAAGTGTCATTATGCGGGCATCGGTAACAGAATTCCGGCGCGTCCTTCGGAGCGTTCTCCGGCACAAAGAGAGCCCTCGTTCCAAAGGAAGAGACCTTCTTTGGGCTCGTTCGGTTGTTCAGCCAGCAAATAAGATCCATGTCATGGCAGGATTTCTGAAGAAGGAAAGAAGAACCGCAATTGGCTTGGCTACCCCACTTCCCCCTGACGAAGGAGTCCAAGAAATGGGCGATCCAAACATGCTCGTTCAGCTCCATGGTCTGAATGGTTCCGATTCTCCCCGAATCGATAATTTCCTTGATGCGCCGATAAAAAGGCGCGTAGCGGAGCACATGGCAAATCAGCACCTTGGCATGGCATCGCTCCGCATTCTTCTGAATGTCGAGGAGTTGCTCCCGATTGTTCACAATCGGCTTCTCGAGAATGAGATTATACCCCCGGTCCAGAATCATCATGGCGGTCTCGTAGTGAGCTTGATCCATGGTCGCATCGATCACGACATCGAAAGGAATTTTCGAATCCAGCATGGATCTGAGATTGTTAAAGCAGGCATTTGCACCCAAACGGTAACGTTTTCGTCCCGTCTCCAGATGAACCGGATTTGTGTCTGCGAGGGCGACGACGGAAAGTTCTTCCGGAAAGAGGAGGGAATAGTCTCCCATCGTCAGTCCTCGATCTCCCACGCCAACGATAGCCGCTCTTAGTCGTTTCATTTTTTCTTTTCCCTCCGAAGCGTCTCCGCTTTTCGCTTTAATTCTTTCCAATGTTCCTGCTCACGCCGATAGTTCCTTTCCTCGATTTCTGGCTTGAATAAGTCGTCTTGCCTTCCGCCATGGAAGTGAGCGACGAAGGCGTCCCATTTCTCGAACTTCATGCCATAGTGCTGAAAGAGCCGAATCGTATCGTCGAGCTCCACCATGTTCTCACCTTTGTGGAGGTACATTCGAAGAAAACGAAAGATGGCGTATTCCCTTTTCACCGCCTCTTCTCTCTTTTCATTCAAGGGGAGAGAAAGGGCGTGCCGATAAAGGACGTCGGCCTCTTCGAGAAAAGAGGCAGGATAATAGAGGGCGATGACAAGAGGGGAGCCCCCGAAGTGAAGATCGGGAATCTCCTGAAGGTGTTTCAGCCAACATTCCTTCACCTTTCGCATATCCGATCCGGCCTCACCGTAGAAATGGCGGTACGCACGGTCCTTTTCTTCTTCTAACGGAAGATCGGGATTCCATAAGAGCATCGCGCTCAAATAAGTTTCGACGGCATAAAAAGGAACAGCTTCTTCATTCCCAAATTGTTCCTCAAACAAGGCAAAGCACCCTCCCCGGCTCAGGTAGCGAACGTTCCTCTGGAAGTTCGTGAACGTGGTCGAGAAGGCTGGACCCATCGTCTGGTTGCCATAATAATCCCAGAAGTAGAGGTTGCGTGTCATCTTCCTCCACCCTTCCAGCGCATCCCGAAAGACCCGGTTCACAAAGCAGCCTTGGTCATCGAAAGGATGATAGAAGCACCCTTGGTTCGTGCAGAACTGCACGACGACGTTATCCTCGAGGGGAAGCCCAACGGGCGGAAGGAACGTGTCATTATAGGCGAAGATTTGGAGATAAATCGTCCGCCCTTTCACACGGGGATTGGAAGCTTGCCAGCGTTTAATTTCCCTGGCGATTTTGTTGATGGCGACTACGATAGGGGCGGACCAGCGCGGCTCGCCATCCGAAGAATAGCGCATGGCGGTTTCGTAGCACCTCTCGCAAGAGCAATGCGGGCCCCAATCGGTCTGGGTCACTGAGAAAATGGTGGCATCGGGGGAATCCAAAATCCATTGTTTCAGACGCTCAGTCAATACCCGAAGCATTTCATCGTTGGACCAATCGAGGTCCCCTTCGCCCCAAGGAAAGCCGAATTCTTCATGGTGGCGCCCGACCCTTTTCTTTTTTTCCTCACTGTAGGAATAATATTCGGGATGGGATATAAAACCGGTTTTTGAATCTTCGGGAGGCATGAGTTTTTCGAACGCCGTGTGCGAGCGCGGATAAGCCCAAACGAGAGAACCTCCGTGTGAGGCGTAGCCGAACTTCACCGTTTCAATGTTCATGCGGAGCCGCTCCGCCCAAAGAGGGTTCCACCGTACCTTCCAGTTATAAAGCTCGCGAAAGCGAATCGGTGGGGTGTATTCGAATTTGATGGGGGGAAGCTCCAGATTTTGAAATAGTGGCGCCTCCATGTCACCCGGCTCGTAAAAGCGCTGGTCCAGGAAGCGCTCCGCGAATTCATAGACCGCATAGATTTTTCCCCGCTCCCCGCCATCTAGGACCATGTCGTTCTTTCGAATCTCGAAATAGCAAGTGTCTTCTTGAAAGGAACCGAAGGGGACCTTAAAACCAGCCTTTTTCGCGTACGGATTGCCATGGCCGACATAGATTCGCCCGCCAGAGAAAGAACTTGGGCGAGGAACGGCCCGCCAGTCTCTCTTGCTCGCCATGCGAAGGCAAAAGCACAGCTCGGCGACCATCGTCTCGTCGGTCGGCGAGGGATGATCTCCATAGACGATTTCTGCCTGATCGATGCCATTCTTCAGTAGTTTCATGATTTGAGGCCCCTTCCCATGGATATGGCGATGTGACACTCCCAGCAAAAGATGATGTGGCCATTTCCCTTCAGGAGGCCAAGATAGTGATGCCCGCAAAGGCATCGACCTTGGCCATTATGCCCGCGGGAGCGGTTCCTCCGTTGTTGCTCACGGCCTGAGTGTTGAAGTAGAAAAGTGGAAGCGTCCCGAGGTCGCCGTGAACGTTCACGTTAGTGCAGCTGATTCTTTCCGTCGGGTCGTCCCCTCGGCGGGATCCGAAGAGGGCATAGTAGCCAAAATCGATGATGGACTTCGAGTTCCACCCCTCATTCATGATGACCTGAATATCCTTCAGGACGATGCTTCCAAGGTTCGCCGCAGGCCCCGGCGTCCATCCCTCGTATCCTCCGAAGAAAACGCCAGAGAAGAGGCCCGGATCCCCGAGGGAGGTATCGATGGCTGAGCTGACGCTAAGCGAAAGATTCTCAAAAACGCCGCCGCAAACGGCCTGGACAAAGGCGGCGTAGTAGACGCCAAAGCCCGAAGCGCACCTCCACGCATCGATCGAGAGATTCTTCACGACGGCCCCTTGGTCAGTGACGCCGATAAGGGCAGCCATGCAATTGCCGTTGCAGTGGATCGCCTTGTCATTTCCATCGAAGACGCCGCGAAAGCCGACGCCGGTGATAACGGAGCCGGAATTGAGGAGCTGATGCCCATAGTCGTTGCTCCCGTCACTGGTTCCATCGCTTCTCGTCCAGAAGCCGTGGAGGGACTGAGTGGCGGAGAATTCCCTCGTGAGCGAAACGTCGGCGACCATCTTGAAATATCCAATCGACCATGTGGGCTTTGTGAGGTCGCTGTTCCCCATCACGAGATAATCGTTCATGGAGCGGAGCTCCGATTCGTCATCGATGAGAAGCGAGTAGACGTGGAGATTCACCGTAGCAGTCGATCCATTCTCATAAAGAAATTGGACCACTACCAGGGTGTCCGCGCCTTTGGCTTCGGATTTTTCGAATTTCAGAATCCCATCGGCGGGTAAGGCATCGCTGGCGATGGTTCTGGTGTTTCCTTCGCCTGGGTTCACGATGATCCGTTTCAGCGTCCCCAAGCTTTGAAGCGCCTTGACCGTTCCATACGCATAGCCATCCTTCACATCGGTTTCGCCACCATCGATGGCGATGTTTTGCAGGCCGCAACGCGTGCAAGTCCCGCTTTCGTCGAAGTCGTGTCCTAAGGCTGGTAGAGCGACCGAAATGTCATCCTCCCCTTCCTTTCGATAAACATCAGCGCCAGCCTCGGTGCAAGTCGCGTTCTTGGAAGCGGAGGTATCGAGGGAATAGCCCTTGGCGATGGCCTCGAAGCGATGGCAATCGCCATCATCGATGTCGTAATAGGTCACTCCTTGCAGCACCTCATGCGGCAGGAACGGGAAGCCAGAAACAGAGTTCCCATCCGGCCCTTCGTCATCCGCGTAAATGGTTCTCCATCCCACGACGGTGACGTCAGAAGCGAGGAGGCAATCACGATGATAGGCGGCATAGCCGAATACGCTGAAGCCGCCACCGGTGTGATTTTCGACCCCGAGGTCGGAGTAGGTCTCCCTGCCATTTCGTACTTCATAGACACCACCGGTGACCGTGACGTTTCCGTTGATGCGGCCAAGGGCTAACCCAGAGCTGCTCCAGATGCCCGGTGTCCCATCGTTGATCACATCGGAGAGGACATTGACGTGGTCGAGAACCAGGGTTCCATTCCAGACATTCGCGGAAATGGTCGCACCGAAGCTGCTCGACACCATATGGCCGATCAAGGTCAAATTTGAAAGCTTTGCATCCCCACCTGTGTATCCGAGGAAGCCAACGCTTCCCTCGTAATTAGAAATCGTGTGTCCGTTCCCCTCGAACGTCGCGCCGAAATAATCGCCCGAAATACTGGTGTTGTGGGGATCGTTCGGGCAGATGCCCGCGAAACCCGTCCCAGCCAAATCGATGTCGGAAAGAAGTTCGACATAGCCCTCGTAAAGAACGGAGCCGGGGTATTCGCTCTCTCCGGAGGAACGCTGGGAGAGATGGTTTTTCAAATTCGCGAGGTCAGCCGCGCTCCGGACGAAAGCGTTGACGATCTTCGCTTGGGCGATATAGGTCGCCTTGGCAGTCGTGATTTCGATATCCCTCTCCTCTTTTGACCCAACGATCTTCGTGCCATCCGTCGTGATGCGGTGCTCCGAATCAAGGATTTCCTTTCCGCCGACACGGAGGGAGGTCACGTTGGAAAGGGTCAGGTCGGATTTTACTTTTGATTCGGTGATTTTGTCGTTTGCGAAATCGAGGTCTTCCCCAATCTCGAAAACATAGGAGACGCCAGCCAGCTCGACACGCTCTTTGACGACGGTGACGGGGCAGGATTCGCTCACGGTTTTCCCCCCATGGGTAGCGATCACGGTGATCGTGGCCTCGCCGGCAGAAATCGCATGGATGAAGCCGTTCTTATCGACGGTGGCAATTTCCGGATGGTCGCTTTCAAAGGTGATCATCGCATCGTTGCTCTCTTTGTTGTTCACATAAACTTTCGCGCTAATTCTCTTTTCGGCCGGCGCCTCGCCATAGCCTAAGAGCGACAAATTGACCTTCTCCGCGTCCAGAACAAGCGAAACGATGGGAGCAACCTCGAATTCAAGGCGGCTCACCGCGGGCTCATGTCCGTAATAGGTCGCTTGGACAAGTAGCACGGCTTTCCCTTCCCCGATTGCCTCGACCAGACCGTTTTCGACCGAAAGGACGCCCCGCGAGTCTTCGTCTTCGAAGGAATATGAAACCGTGGCTTCGTCCGTGACGTCCTCTTCTCCATAAAAAACTGCGGGCCGGAGATCGAGCTGGGCCCCGTATTCGAGAGTCTGTTTTCCAGAAACGGCAAGGTTCAAGATCAATTCCTGATCATCGAAGACAACGACCGAGAGCTCCAGTCTCCCTTGCCCGGAAGTTTCGGCAACGGCTTTTGCTGTCCCTTCTTTCAAGCCACGGAAAACGCCGTTTCCTTCCGAGACGAGGACTGTAGGATCGCTCGAAGACCATTCGACCACCCCTTTGAAGTTCTCCACCCCGAGGGTGAGAACTTTGCCCATTCGGAGATGGTTGGCGTCTCCTGCCGTCACGATAATGACCGGTTTTTTCTCTCCCGATGAGGAAGAAAAAGAAGGCGAGGTGTCCGCTGAATTGGAGCTTTCTGTCTTCGAGGTCGAGTTCTTGGCCTGGCTTGAACTCGGCTCAGACAGGGACGAGGACTTCCGCTCATCGCGTCCGCCATTCCCGCAGGCGGTCAACAAGGCCACGACAGCAAACAGGTAGACGAGCTTTCTACTTTGATTCCGCAATTTCATGATGTCTCCTTTCGTTGGCTTTTATCATGGGGGTCAGATCCCCCAGCGGTTCCATAGGGTGGAGATGGCGGCGTGCTCGCCGGCTAAAGTGAGGTGATGTGCCTCGCACTTGGCGCGAAAATCGAGCTTCGCCTGTTTCAGTTCAGCCGAGGTGTAGACCTCAAGGCCATGCGATTCGATGAGAGCATAGTGGAGGAAAAGGAAGTCAAGCTCAATTCGGCCGTGAATGCTTTCATAGAGGGAAGAATCGTTCTCCTCGAGAGGCGCGATGTCCGAATAGGCTTTTTCCTCGAGGGCGAGAAGGCTTTTCAGGAATCCGGTCGGATAGACTTCGGCAGAGGCGAAGTGATAGTAGTTTCGGTTTATGACGCCTTGGGAATGCAACATGGCGTAGCGTTCACGCACGATGTCGAACATCTCACGCATGGAGGAAGCGGCCCCGCCGTAATAGCGGCGGAAGAAAGAATCAATCAATTCTTTGTAGTCTTCATGAACATTCCACATGAGACGACTCGAAAGGTAGGCGCGAAGGACATTGAAGGCGGTCGCGTTCCGAGCGTTGTACTGGCCGAGATCCACCATCAGGGTCGATTGGCAATCAGCGAAGAGCTCGTAATTTCTCTGCATGCTCTCAAACGTGTCATAAAAACAGAAATAGTCACCGAAATCGTCCTGATTGAATATCCAGGCAAAGAGGTGACGCTCGGGAACGATATCCCCCCAGCCGCGAAGCGCAATATACTCGCGCTCGTTATAGTCCAAATCGTCTAAAGATGTGTCGTAATCCGGCGAATGAGGGGCAAAATAGATGTAGGTGTTCGGTTCCAAGGCGACGCTTTCGTCAGCGGGAACGTATTTTCCGGCCTTTTTATCGTAACGAGCCGGCGCGTCCATATTAGCTTGATAGGCCATGCCGCAGACGGACAGCTTCCGCGCGGGATTGCTTTTCGGGGCGAGTTTGATGATACCGCGCGCCAGCTTGTTGATCCAACGAATATAGTAATAGGAGTCGCACCCGAACTTTTTCTTTGCTTCCAAGCATTTCTCGCAGCCGCACCAAAGCGTGTTGTCTTGATGGACGAAGGTGAAAATGGAAATATCGGGGTTCTTTTCCACGAGTGAGGCGAGACACGCCATGGTGATTTCGTAGGCCTCCTGGCTCTCCGAAACGCTGGCATAGCAGAGTTGGGCGGGGACGTTCGGCGTATTGACGTCGATTTCCTTGCTGTACCACTCGGGATGGTAGCTTTCAGGATGATGGGGTTCGTCGTCGTAAATCGCGGGATCCAAATAGGCGAAAGAATTGTGGAGGTCTGTCTCAAGTCCTTTGTAGACGTGATAAGAAGAATAACGGTAATTGATTCCCAGTGCTTCCGGATAACGCGAATCGTCGCTGAGGGCCATGCCGCCAAACACGTAGTCGGAGCGATATTCGAAATCGGGGACCTCGACAATCGAGAGGGAAGGAAGAGAAATCTCGGTTACACGCTGGTCTATCGAATAGGCTTTTTCACCATAGTATTGGAGATGAAGGGCTTCTTTTAAAAGCCGATAGGTTCCGTAGACGATGCCGTTGTCGCTACCACCGAGGACATAAAGATTTTCGCCACGGGTAAGAATGGAATAGCCGCTTTCCGATCGATCGACGTAACGATACGAGGCTCCTTCCCGAGTGGCAACTTCCGTGGTTCCGAAAGAGACGTAATGGTCTAGTGCCTCCCCCGCCCCTTCCGCGACAATGGGAAGCGCCACTCCCGTTGCCTCGAGGAAAAAGGAATGGAAAATAGAGGCGGCTTTCAGAGCCTGAGCATCGTTATTCCCACGAATCAGCAAAACGTAATCGCTCCTCCCCTCCCATAGGAGAGAAAGCTTCCGCTCACCCTCCTCGTAGTGATGGATGTAGCGGTCCCCAGCGGTGAGGTTCTCATCGAAGGGCTTGGCCGAAGAGGAGGTCGGTCCCCCTTCCCGCTTTGCACAAGAGGGAAGGAGAAGGCAAAGAGCAAAACCGAGGCTAAGTATCTTTTTCATCCTCATTTTCCTCCTTTGCCAGCATGGTGGCGTTTTTTCAGCGCCAAGGGAACGGCGATCGCAGCCGCAACAAGAATTCCCCCACATGAGATTCCCACGGCCAAACCAACATGGGAGGCGGAAGAAGGCTTTCTAAGCCTTTCCGTTACCCCGAAAACCTTTACCATGCGGCCGAGATTTCCCCGGGCGTCATAGGCGCTCACAACGAGACGGTGCTCGCCGATTTGATCAAGTTTATAGCGACCATCCAAAAGGCAATGGAGCCTGGCGTCGGGGGTTTCAAGGACGATGCTGACGGAAACCGCCCCGTCCTGCTGGTCAATCGCGCTGGCCGAAATGGTTAAAGTGTCTCCAAGGAAATAGGCATTTTGCAGGGTGCCCACCGAAATCAAAGGGGCCACCTCGTCGACTACGGTTACCAAAGTGTCCTCAGCCGAATGCGATTCTTCATACGTGTAGGAATAAAGGTAACGCCCATAGGATTCGAGAGAGATGGCTTCGCTCCCGCGAATTACCACAGATTCGAGTCTCTCCCCATTTGTGGAGGAAACGATGTTCCCATGGGGATCTCTGACCGTGGTGAAAACATCTCCGGCCGGTCTCACCAAATTGAAGCAAAAGAGTGGCTTAATGGCGAATTCGTCATGAAGCGAGGCGTTCAGGGCGTAAGAGCCGTCGACCATCACCCGGGAAGCCGGAATGTTGTTGCGGGCATTAAAAGCCATTCCATCCACGCGAGAAACAATCAGCACTGAGGCAGATGACACGCCTTCCAGCGACAGCGAGAAGCGGATTTTACCGCTGGGGAATCCAAAGAAAGGGGCTCCCGATAAAGTATCCGTCACGGGAAGCTCGAGCTCCCCGTTTTGGAAAAATAACGAATTAAGAAGCCGATCGAAAGCGAGAGACGCGCTCCCTTTCTCTGCGAAGGAAAGCGAGGGGAGAAGCGTTGCGTCGCCTCCGTTGAAAGAGATAAGGACGCCTTGGTCGGACGGAGAAAAGGCAACTTGCAAGGAAACGCTTCCATCGCGGTCGTCTTCCAGCGTGACGAGAAGCCGCTTGGCATGCACTTCGCCTGCCCCCCAGCCAAAATCCAGTTGGAAATTCATGGCCGGAACGGGATTGACGTAAGAAAGGGCCCCGTCTGTCTCAAAGGAATAAGCGGCGAACTGCTGGGCGTTCCAATCGCGGTAAGAGTCAAATGCGCATCCGCCGGAAGGGAGCAGGAGACGCTCTTTGTCGACCTTCGAATGGCTGGAAGAAAGGCCGATGAAACGGGATAGGACGGCGTAGGAAACGCAACCGCTTCCCATCGAGCCCACCGCTTCATAGCGAATGGTGACTTCCTGATCCTCCCCCACTATTTTCGGAATAAAGCGATCGCTTTCCACAAGGCGTTCCGCTTCGCTTCCTTCCTTCACATAGATCTTTGCGGGAATCCTCTTTCCTTCATCGGCATAATCGATGGCGGAAAGCGAAGGCAATGGATTCTCATAGCCCTGAAGCAAGACGCGCGGGAAACGTGGCGTTTCGAGAAAAACCGGATTGGGGTCGACGTCCACCTTCACTTCAAAAACGGTTTTCGCCTTCTGGGCGAGATAGTCCTCAGCTTCATAAACGAAGCGAAAGATTCCCGCACGCGTTGGAAGATATGCAGCTTCGTCTGAAGGAAGTTCGCTCGCCTCGCCGTCTATTTCCACGACGCGCCGCACCTTCGCCTTTCCGGAGGCATTTTCTACTTCATAGGAAGGCAGCGCAAGCGCGTGGCCCGTCAAGCCAATAGAT
>Ga0256406_1006222_pt1 | contig 12108 bp, 8 predicted proteins | sample RumenRJG_03DNA_FD_185986 | JGI IMG/M metagenome (GOLD analysis project Ga0256406, IMG submission 185986) | Bovine rumen microbial communities from Lethbridge, Alberta, Canada - RJG_03 | ecosystem: Host-associated > Mammals > Digestive system > Stomach > Rumen | place: Canada: Alberta | collected...
GTAATATAATAGATGCCCAGAACCATATCCTGGGTCGGCACGGTAACCGGGCCTCCGTCGGACGGTTTCAGCAGGTTGTTGCTGGAAAGCAGCATAAAGCGGCACTCCGCCTGCGCCTCCACCGAGAGCGGAAGATGAACCGCCATCTGGTCTCCGTCGAAGTCCGCATTGAAAGCCGTGCAGGCAAGCGGATGAAGCTTGATCGCTTTACCTTCTACCAAAATCGGCTCGAAGGCCTGGATGCCGAGGCGGTGAAGCGTGGGCGCACGGTTCAGCATGACCGGATGCTCTTTGATGACATCCTCGAGGACATCCCAGACTTCCGGCTGGAGACGTTCAACCATCTTTTTCGCACTCTTGATGTTGTGCGCCATCTTGTTCGCGACCAGTTCCTTCATGACGAACGGCTTAAACAGCTCGATCGCCATTTCCTTCGGAAGACCGCACTGGTAAATCTTCAGCTCCGGTCCGACGACGATAACCGAACGGCCGGAATAATCGACTCGCTTTCCGAGCAGGTTCTGGCGGAACCGTCCGGATTTACCCTTCAGCATATCGGAAAGAGATTTCAGCGCGCGGTTTCCCGGTCCCGTGACCGGACGGCCGCGGCGTCCGTTATCGATCAGAGCGTCGACGGCCTCCTGAAGCATACGTTTCTCATTGCGGACGATGATATCCGGGGCCCCCAGATCGAGCAGTCTCTTCAGACGGTTGTTCCGGTTGATGATTCTTCTGTACAGATCATTCAGGTCGGACGTCGCGAAACGACCGCCGTCGAGCTGTACCATCGGGCGCAGATCCGGCGGAATCACCGGGATGCAGTCCAGAATCATCCATTCCGGACGGTTGCCGGATTCGCGGAACGCCTCGACGACCTCGAGACGCTTGATGATCCGCGCTCTCTTCTGACCGCTGGATTCTTCAAGTCCCTTCGACAGATCCTCAAACTCCTTCTCCAGATCAATCGCCTGAAGAAGTTCCTTGATCGCCTCCGCGCCCATTCCCGCGCGGAAGGCACTGCCGTACTGCTGTCTTGCCTCCTGATACTCACTCTCGGAGAGCACCTGTCTGTACATCAGATGCGTCTCGCCGGGATCCAGAACGATGTAGCTCGCGAAATAAAGCACACGCTCCAGAAGGCGCGGGGAAATATCCAGAATCAGACCCATTCTCGAGGGAATTCCCTTGAAATACCAGATATGGGAGACCGGCGCAGCCAGCTCGATGTGACCCATGCGCTCGCGGCGGACGGAGGACTTTGTGACCTCGACGCCGCAGCGGTCGCAGACAACACCTTTATAACGGATCTTCTTGTACTTGCCGCAGTGACATTCCCAGTCCTTCGTCGGCCCGAAAATACGCTCGCAGAACAAACCGTCTTTTTCCGGCTTCAGCGTTCTGTAGTTGATCGTCTCAGGTTTTTTTACTTCGCCGTGAGACCACTCACGGATCTTCTCCGGTGAAGCGAGGCCGATCCGGATCGCGTCAAATGTAAATGCGTCATTGGTAACTTCTTTATTTACGACTTCCGGCATTCTATTACCCCTTTCATAAGGTTCGATCGTTCAAAACAACAGACGTACATCACTCGTTATCGCCGTCGTCATAATCCTCTTCCAGCTCGTTCAGAAGTTCTTCCTCATCATCGTCGGAGCTGTCCTCCTCGATGTTCTTGAGTTCTTCATTCTCGAACTCCTGCTTGCTGTAGCCGTACTTTCCGAAGGAACGCTCTTCCTCGTCCCTGTTCGAGTAGCGGTCTCCCTCGATGATGGAGCGCAGGCTCGTGTTTCCGTAATCGACGGACTCCATGAGCTTCGCTTCGGTTCCGTCCTCCTTGAGAACGCGGACATCGAGCGCGAGAGACTGCAGCTCTTTTAAGAGAACCTTGAAGGACTCCGGGATACCCGGCTCCGGAATGTTCTCTCCCTTGATAATCGCCTCATACGTTTTGACACGTCCGACGACATCATCGGACTTCACGGTCAGAATCTCCTGAAGCGTGTAAGCCGCGCCGTAAGCCTCGAGAGCCCAGACCTCCATCTCTCCGAAACGCTGGCCGCCGAACTGAGCCTTGCCGCCCAGCGGCTGCTGCGTGACGAGGGAGTAAGGACCGGTCGAACGCGCGTGGATCTTATCATCGACCAGATGATGCAGCTTCAGATAGTGCATATGTCCGATCGTGGTCGGGTTGTCAAAGGGCAGGCCTGTGCGGCCGTCGCGGAGCTGGACCTTTCCGTCTCTGGAAATCGGAACACCCTTCCACAGTTTTCTGTGTTCCTTATGCTCATCAAGGTAATCGTAAACCTCAGGAAGCAGCAGATCCTTGTATTTTGCAGTGAAATCCTCCCACGTATCATTCGCGTAGGAATTCGCCATCTCCAGCGTATCCTGGATATCGACCTCATTCGCTCCGTCGAAGACCGGCGTCGAGACATTGAAGCCGAGTACCATCGCCGCGAGGGACAGATGGATCTCAAGGACCTGTCCGATATTCATTCGGGACGGAACGCCCAGCGGATTCAGCGCGATGTCAAGCGGACGGCCATTCGGAAGGAACGGCATATCCTCCACCGGAAGCACCCGGGAGACAACACCCTTGTTCCCGTGACGTCCGGCCATCTTGTCGCCGACCTGAATCTTTCTCTTCTGTGCGATATAAATACGCACCGACTGATTGACACCCGGCGGCAGCTCATCGCCGTTTTCCCTTGTGAATACGCGCGCCTCGACGACAATTCCGTACTCTCCGTGCGGCACCTTCAGCGATGTATCGCGGACTTCACGCGCCTTCTCACCGAAAATCGCGCGGAGCAGACGCTCCTCCGCAGTCAGCTCGGTCTCGCCCTTCGGCGTGACCTTTCCGACCAGGATATCTCCTGCACGAACCTCCGCACCGATGCGGATGATGCCGCGGTCGTCCAAATCTTTCAGTGCTTCCTCGCCGACGCCGGGAACGTCCTTCGTGATCTCCTCCGGTCCGAGTTTCGTGTCGCGCGCCTCTGCGTCATACTCCTCGATATGGATCGATGTGTAGACATCGTCCTGGACGAGGCGTTCACTGATCAGAACCGCGTCCTCGTAATTGTAGCCTTCCCACTCGATAAATCCGATCAGCGGGTTCTTACCCAGAGCCAGCTCGCCGCAGGAGGTAGAAGGACCGTCCGCGATGACCTCGCCCGCCTCCACGTGCGTCCCTTTCGTCACGATCGGGCGCTGGTTGTAGCAGTTGCTCTGGTTGCTCCGCATAAACTTCGTCAGATGGTAGCTGCTCTTCGTTCCGTCGTCATTATCCATACGGATCTCATTTGAAGCCGCGTACGAAATCGTACCCGCTTTCTCCGCCACGACACAGATTCCGGAGTCAACCGCGGCTTTCTCCTCGATACCGGTTCCGACAGCCGGAGCCTCCGTGAAGAGAAGCGGAACCGCCTGACGCTGCATGTTCGATCCCATCAGGGCACGGTTCGCGTCGTCGTTCTGCAGGAACGGAATCAGCGCGGTCGCGACCGAGAAGACCATCTTCGGGGAGACGTCCATATAGTCGATGAGGCTCCGCTCATACGCCTGCGTCTCATCTCTGAATCGACCGGAAACATTGCGGTGGATAAAGTGATGATCCTCATCGAGCGGCTCATTCGCCTGCGCGATATGATAATTATCCTCCTCATCCGCCGTCATATAGACGACCTCGTCCGTGACGACCGGGTTCTGAGGATCGGTCTTGTCGATCTTGCGGTACGGCGCCTCGATAAATCCATACTTGTTGATCCGCGCATAGGATGCCAGTGAGTTGATCAGGCCGATGTTCGGTCCCTCAGGGGTCTCAATCGGGCACATTCTTCCGTAATGGGAGTAGTGGACGTCTCGAACCTCGAATCCTGCACGGTCTCTCGACAGACCGCCGGGGCCGAGAGCGGAAAGACGTCTCTTATGCGTCAGCTCGGACAGCGGGTTGTTCTGATCCATGAACTGGGACAGCTGGGAAGATCCGAAGAACTCCTTGACCGCCGCTGTGACCGGCTTGATATTGATCAGGGTCTGCGGCGAAACGGTGTCGAGATCCTGTGTCGTCATACGCTCGCGCACCACTCTCTCCAGTCTGGACAGACCAATGCGGTACTGATTCTGAAGGAGCTCTCCGACGCAGCGGATCCGGCGGTTGCCCAGATGATCAATGTCGTCCTGATTGCCGATATGATACTCCAGATGCATATTATAATTGATCGACGCAAAGATATCTTCCCTTGTAATATGCTTCGGGATCAGATCATGTACGCTCAGGCGGATCTGCTCTTTCAATTCTTCCGGATCGCTGTTCTCCGCGAGGATCTTCTCCAGAACCGGATAATAGACCTCCTCGGTGATTCCGAGTTCTTCCGGATCGCAGTCCACGAAGCGGCGAAGATCCACCATTAAATTGGAGAGAACCTTGACCGGCCGGTCCTGCCCCTCCACGGCGATCCAGACGTACGGAACACCGGCGTACTGGATATCATCCGCCAGCGCGCGGGTGACCTTCGTCCCCTGTTCCGCGAGAATCTCGCCGGTCGACGCATCGACTACATCCTCCGCGAGAACCTGTCCCGCGATGCGGTTTCGGAGTGCAAGCTTCTTATTAAATTTATACCGTCCGACCTTCGCAAGGTCATAGCGGCGCGGATCGAAGAACATCCCGTTGATCAGAGTCTCCGCGCTCTCGACAGCCGGCGGCTCGCCCGGACGGATCTTCTTGTAAAGCTCCACAAGGCCTTCCTGATACGTCGTGGACGGATCCTTTCCGAAGCTGGCGAGAATCTTCGGCTCTTCACCGAAGTAATCGATAATCTCCGCGTTCGAACCGAGACCCAGCGCACGGATCAGCTGTGTGATCGGAACCTTTCTGGTCCGGTCCACACGGACGTAAAAAATGTCATTGGAGTCCGTCTCGTACTCCAGCCACGCGCCCCGGTTCGGAATCACGGTGCAGGAATACAGCTCTTTTCCGATCTTATCGTGTGAAACCGCGTAATAAATACCCGGCGAGCGGACAAGCTGCGATACGATGATACGCTCCGCACCATTGATCACAAAGGTGCCGGTCGCCGTCATGAGCGGAAGATCTCCCATGAAGATCTCATGCTCGCTGATCTCATCCTTCTCACGGTTGTAGAGACGGACACGGACCTTCAGCGGTGCAGAGTACGTAGCATCCCGCTGCTTGCATTCTTCGATGGAATACTTCTTATCCTCTTCATAGAGCTTGAAATCAACGAATTCCAGACTCAGCTTGCCGCCATAGTCCTCGATCGGGGAGATGTCATCAAACGCTTCTTTCAGGCCGTCTGAAAGAAACCACGCGTATGAATTTTTCTGAACCTCGATCAGATTCGGCATCTCCAGGACTTCATTCCGTCTCTGGTAGGTCATTCGTATATTTCTACCGCTCTTGACCGGTCGTACCCTGTTTTTCTCCATTGACGCTTCACACTCCTTGCGTATTATTTATAAGGTGAACAGTTTCCTATGGGTACTGATTATAAGCGCAACTCGCCATAATAGTGCATTTTCTAGAATAGCACAAAAGACATGACGTGTCAAAGAATTTTTCAGGTATCCGGTCCGATTCAGACCGTCTTCCCGGATTTTTGATCCGCCATGCCCCTCACGAAGCACCTTATTCACTTTCATTTACACAGCAGGAACGCAGTACAGCGCACGTTTGCGCCGTACTGCGTTCCCTCACGCAGAACCGCTGACACGGTTCCGTAAAACTCTGATTACTTAAGGGTAACTTTCGCGCCCTGCTCCTCAAGTTTTGCCTTGATGTCATCAGCCTCTGCCTTCGCAGCAGCCTCTTTGACCATCTTCGGAGCTCCGTCTACAAGATCCTTGGCATCCTTCAGGCCAAGTCCGGTGATCTCACGGACAACCTTGATGACTTTGACTTTGTTCGGGCCAACCTCGGTCAGCTCAACGTCAAACTCCGTCTTCTCTTCCTCAGCAGCGCCGCCCTCGCCTGCGCCTGCAGCAGCAACTACAACGCCTGCGGAAGCAGATACGCCGAACTCTTCCTCACATGCTTTTACAAGATCGTTCAGCTCAAGAACGGAAAGCTCTTTGATCGCAGCAATAAACTCTTCTGTGGTTAATTTTGCCATTTTATTTTCCTCCATTAATTATTTTTCAGTTCAGATAAGACAGAGCCAAAATTATTCTGCCGGTGCAGCTTCCTCTGCCGGCGCAGCCTCGCCGTCCTTCTCCGCGATCTGCTTGAGAACACGTGCGAAGTTTGCGATCGGCGACTGCATAGAACCAAGCAGTCTGGAAAGAAGAACCTCTCTGGACGGAATCTTGGACAGTGCCATCACTCCATCCGCGTCATAGTAATTGCCCTCGACAACTGCGGAAACCAGCTCGAGCTTCGGATTCTTCTTTCCGAACTCAGCGAGAAGTCTGGCCGGTGCAGTCGCGTCGTCTTTGGATACCGCAAGCGCGTTCGTTCCTTTCAGATCCTTGCACAGCTCTTCACAAGGTGTTCCCTGGAACGCGAAGTTCATCATCGTGTTCTTATATACCTTGTAAGCTACGCCATTCTCACGAAGGGTTTTACGAAGGGCGGTGTCCTGCTCTACTGTAAGTCCGCTGTAGTTTACAAGAACAACGGCGTCCGCGTTCTCGATCACTCCGGCGATCTCTTCAACGACAGGTTTTTTCTGCTCAACTTTTGCCATGAATCGGTGTACCTCCTATTTTATTTTTGTACCCGCTTCCTGACGGACTGTCCATCCAGTATAAAAAACCGCCTGACGCACGGTCAGACGGCTGGAATCCTGTTTTGGAATCTCATCCTCGGCAGGCGCATATGCTTACGTCCGATGGGGACACCTGCTGTCTTCGGCGCGATACGAATGTATTTTACGCCTCGATAATATATTTGTCAAGTTCTTCCGGGCGAATTGATCCACAACTTTTCCGGACGAATCGATCCGCAGCCTCCGGGCGTGTTGACCCGCACCGCTCACAGCTCCTCCCCGCGCGCGACGCAGATCGGATTGCGAATCAGCAGATCGCGCGCATACGACTCCCCGTAGTTTTTTCGTAAAAACTCCGCACACTCCCCGATCCGTGAAGGGCGGCTTTGCAGATTGTGCGCGTCCGACCCGACGAAATCGATCCGGTCCGTCCGCAGAAGCTTTGCGCAGAAACGCTTCATTCCCCATCCGTCTTTCCCGATGATACTGTCGGCATTGATCTGGACATACGCCCCGAACTCATGAAGCTCATCGATCACCTCCGGATTCTTCACGATAACGCCGCACCGCTCCGCGTGCGCAACGATCGGAAGATATCCGCCGCTTCGCAACTCGCGGCACAGTCCGCTGATCATACGCACCGGATCCCCTCCGGAAAATTCCACAAGAACGCAGCGGCCGCCGTTCATGCGATAGCGCGCATCCTCTGTGACCATCTCCGGCATATCGAGATTTGCGTGAAACTCGCATCCGAGGCGCAGAACCAGATCCGGCCACGCCTCCCCGGCCGCCTCCCGGAGCTTCAGGAACTGCCGTTCCACCGTATCCCGGTCCGTCTCAAACATTCCCTTTCGAAAATGCGGGGTCATGATCATCCCCCGCACTCCGTTCTTATATGCATTTTTCAACATCGCCATCGACATCTCCAGAGATGCTGATCCGTCGTCCACCTGCGGCACAATGTGGCAATGAATATCCCAGATTCCTTCCATCTGTACTTACCCGCACTCAATTTCCATAAAGATAATTCAGCTCGTTCAGCTTGTTATAAAGCGACTGCGCGATCTCCTGCCGGCCCTCGTCCGACTCGGCGGAATGCTTCAGAGCCGTGTTCAGTTGCAAATAATGATCCCCGAAGGCTCCGGTCATCGCGCTGTCGTAGCCAGCCTTATCCGTCCAGCCATCCGGGTAATATCCCATGACAACGTAATCGTCCTGTGAGCGGTACGTTCCGAGCACAAGCCAGATCTGTTCCACCAGCTCGGCGGTATCTCCGCCCCATCCGCCGGAACAACCCATGCAGATCACCGGAATCGCGTCCTGATCGTCCCGCGTCAGATCTTTCCTGCTTCGATCCGTGCGCAGCTGCGTCTCCGTATCAGAAAGGCTTTTTCCGTCCGCGTTTTTCTGATGCTTCGCGATATATTCGTCAAGCCGGCTTTCCGGAATTCCCGCCAGATAAAGCTGGGACAGGCTTCCCGCCATATCCCAGGTATAATCCTTCACCTCCGCACTGTTCCCGTTCTGCTGAAGAATCGACTGCAGCGCCTGCGGATACGTCAGCGTACCGCCCGCATTGCCGCGTACAAACGCATCCCCGCGGCAGCTGATGGTTCTCTGCGCAGCCGGGGTGACCTCATCCGCACTGAAAGGCGCCGGGGTCACAGATTCCGAGTCCTCATGATTTTTCGCTTCTGAACTGCCTGAAACATCCTGGTTCCCCTGACCGGACGTCACAGACTCCTCACCGGCCGCAGTCTGAAGGGAAGATGCTCTCGATTCCAGCTGCCGGTTCTCCGCCGACTCGGCGGTCCGGAGATATCTTCCGATCAGAATGAAGAGAGCCGCAAGGGCGATACATCCGATCACTCCCAGAAACCGTTTCCAATTTCCATTCATCTCACACCACTCCCATTAACACGATCCATTAAGACCGCTCCACGCGGCCTGTCCGGATTCCGGACAGATCAATCCATTATTTATAAGAATGGGAATAATAGCTTCCCTCTCCTCCCGCTACATCGTTATAAAGAAATCCGATGATTCTGGCGTCCGCCATCTTCAACTGACCGAGGGCGTCACGAATCGCCCGGACATCCGTCGTATTATGGCGCACAACGAATACGAGCCCGTCCAGATTCGGCGCCACGATCGCAGCGTCCGCCACCGACAGCACCGGCGGCAGATCGATGATCACAAAATCATATTCCTTCCGGAGAGCCTGCAGCAGCGCTTTCATCTGCGCAGACTGAAGAAGCCAGGTCGGATCCGGGGCCATGCTTCCTGCCGGGATCAGATCCAGTTTATAATCCGGAAGACGGCGCACGCAGTCCATCAGTTTCGCCTGACCGACGAGCAGATCCGTCAGACCCGGTACCCCTTTCACCTGCAGACGGGCTGAAATCGTCGGCCGACGAAGATCCGCCTCGATCAGCATCACCTTTTTGTTGATCTGCGCAAACGAAATCGCGTGGTTAATCGCATTGATGCTTTTTCCGTCATGGGCAATGGCGCTGGTCACACCGATCACCTTTGACTCCTGTCCCGGAAGTGAGAACAGAACGTTCGTACGGAGTCCCTTGTAGGCCTCTTGGACTGCCCACGGAGAATCTGCACCCAGAACCAGCTTCCGCTCATCCCCGGCGCGTCTCCTGCGTTTTTTCTTCTCCGCCATGTTCAGGCCTCTCCTTTCTCTTCACGCTTCGTCGAATAATATTTCTCATATCCGCCGTAATATTTATACTTTTTACCACCCGCTGACTGCATATTCGGGATGGTGCCGATCACCGGGACGCCAAAAATTTCTTCCAGGTCCTCCGCACTCTTGATACGCTTGTCGATCAGCTCACGGACCGCAAAGTTCAGTATCATCAGCAAAAAACCCAGCGCCGCGCCGACCGCCACGTTCCGTTTCATATTCGGCCCGTAGCGGTGTGTCGGCATCTGCGCTTCCGTGACAATCTTCATCGAGCTTCCCTCGACCACATTCGCCACATAGGACGGCGCAACTTCTTCGATGGACTTCGCGAGACGGTAGGCTTCCTCCGCATCCTCCATCGTGACATTCACATTCACAATCTGTGTGTTACTCTCAACCGAAGTCTGAACAAACCCGTCCAGACCTCCCTCATAGGGATAAGAAAGGCCTGCCTTCTTCTCCGCCTCTTCCAGAACACTCTGGCTGCTTATGATATTCGCGTACGTATACGCCAGCGACTGGGCCGCGCTCGTGTCACCGCTTGTCAGAGTCGACGCCGTATCCGAAGCACTGTGGTTATTTACATAAGAAGAGAAAGAAGAACGATACGTCGGATGAATGAAAAACGCCGTGATCACCAGCGCAATCAGTCCGCCGACGAGCGTGCCGAAAACCACGAACACAAAATTGTGCCACACGGCGCCGAACAGCCGGCCCAGATCAATTTCTTCCACTTCTTCCCGATTTTTCTCATTTTTATTATATCTGCTGCTCATACGCATCCTTCCCTGTATGAATCCCGATTTCACTCACCCGACACCGTCCGGTGCTTACGCGGACACATCCTCATCGGTCAGCCGTTCTCCGGAGAGAATCTTCGTTAACAGCTGCGACGCGTGACCCACGGACGCCTGATCCGGATACATGACGTACGCCTTCTGGTTCGGCATCGAATACGTCGTCGACTTCCCGCCGGTTCCCGTCACGGCAAAGCGGCGCACATCCCAGCCCGACGGATCGGAAAGCTGCATCTTCACGAAGGACTCGATCTCATCCGCGCGGATGCTCGTCACCATCATATTCTGCAGACTGTTCAGAATGTCCGAATAATGTGTCAGCATCGTAGTGCCGCTGGCAGCCTTCTCAATGACCGCCCGAATCACTTCCATCTGATCCTGTCCCCGCTGATTATCCCCGGACGCAAACGCGTAACGCTCCCTTGCAAATACAAGCGCCTGTTCGCCATTCACCTCATTTGGTCCTTCTTTAAAGGAAAATCCGCGGGCCGTAAAATCCTGCGGCGCATTCACCGTGATACCGCCGATCCCGTCGATCAGAGACTGAAACCCGGTGAAATTCAGCTGAACATAATAGTTGATATCTGTCGAGTACAGCTGGTCCAGCGCCTTGATGGAACAGTCAATTCCGTAGAGGCCGCAATGGGTCAGCTTGTCTTCCACCCCGCCGCCGGACGGATTCGGAACATAATAATCGCGCGGCGTATTGACAAGAAGAACCTGCCTGGTTTTCGGATTCACCGCCATCAGAATGTTGACATCGCTCCGGCTCGTGGTCAGCACCGCGCTTCGTGTGTCCGAACCGCTGATATATAGAAGAAACGGCTGCCCGGTCAAATCACTGACCGCCTGTGCCGCCGAACTATCCGACGACGTGCCTTCCGCGCCGTTTCCGTCAGCACCGGTCCCAGACCGGACCGGGATCTCATAGAGAAGCCGTGTGTCCGTGTCAAAATTCTGATACTCGTCAATATCCGTAAGCGTACCGGCATACGATTCATTAATCAGAATTGCCTTCACCGAATTGCCGTAGAGCGCCGCCGCACAATCCGCCGCGGACTCAAACTCACTCGTCTTCGGATCGGATCCGAGCACCCCGGCGAGCGAAGCGACGGCCTGATCCGTATTGGGCCGGTCAAATTTCCGCATGATCGCAAATGTATAATCCGCAGCGTCCTGTACGGTTTTCGCCGGATCATCCGCCTTTACGTAAATACCGATCATGGAACTCACAGCCTGATCTTTCTTCGTCACCTTCCGAACCGTATCATTCATCTGAATCGCCATCGCCGACACCAGAATCGATCCGATCATCATAACGATAGAAAGCACGACAGCAACCACCCGTCTGATCCGGCGTCCCCGTCCCGGTCCTTTCTTCATGCCGCCAAACATCAGAAAAGCAGTGAGCAGGAGAAGACCCGCCGCCACAGCGACAAGCGCCGTCAGCCAGCCCACCGGCAGCATCCCGAGCCGTATCATCCGAAACACGGCATGGCCTTCGACTGCTGCCTGAATGATCAGAATCGCCGTGGCGAGCGGAATCCATTGTTTACGTTGAAGCATAATTACCCCCTGAAACCAGACAATCGCAAATAATATACATTAACTGCTATGCGATATCACAATCGCACTTTTGTAATATAACACGTTCTGATGGCAGCCGCAACGGGGATAGTGTCAAGATTTTTTCGCAAATTCAATTTCAACCATCGGATTCTTGGTAGTTAGCCGGCAGACGCCTCAGCCGTTTCTGTATTGTTCATAAGTTCCATCTGGAACAGATGATCCATGTTGAGATACCGCCTGGTTCCCCAATCCGAAGCCGCTACGTAACGAAGTCTGGCGCAAACCAGCATCAAAGCACTTTGCCCATCTGGAA
>Ga0256406_1006223_pt1 | contig 12107 bp, 10 predicted proteins | sample RumenRJG_03DNA_FD_185986 | JGI IMG/M metagenome (GOLD analysis project Ga0256406, IMG submission 185986) | Bovine rumen microbial communities from Lethbridge, Alberta, Canada - RJG_03 | ecosystem: Host-associated > Mammals > Digestive system > Stomach > Rumen | place: Canada: Alberta | collected...
AGAAGCGCTTCCGCCTGACTGGCTCCGGCCACGTCAAGTTCAAGCGTGCTGGCATGCGCCACATTCTTGCCAAGATGTCCACGAAGCGTAAGCGTAACCTGCGTAAGGGCGCTCTCGTTAAGAAAGTCGATGTTTACCATGTCAAGCGTCTGCTTGTCGTTGCATAAGGAGTGTAAGAATGCCACGCGCTAAAACCAGAGTTCCTTCCCGCGAACGCCGCAAAAGAATCCTCAAGGCCGCCAAGGGTTTCTATGGCCGTCGCAAGAGCAACCTTCGCCTTGCCATTGACGCCGTAGCCCACGCCGGTCAGTATGCCTACGCTCACCGCCGCGACAAGAAGGGTGACTTCCGCTCTCTGTGGATCACTCGTCTCAATGCCGCTGTTCGTGAACTCGGCATCAGCTACAGCCAGTTCATTTACAAGCTTTCCAAGTCGGGCATCAAGCTGAACCGCAAGGTTCTCGCTGACATGGCCGTCGCCGATCCGGCATCCTTTGCCAAGGTCGTGGAAACTGTGAAGGCTGCTTAATAGCTGCATCTTTACGCGAGAAAAAGCACCCTGCTCCTGCAGGGTGTTTTTCGTTTTTAGGAATCGGCAAAGGCCATGGTGAGCATGAGCGGCTTGTACTGACAAGCCGTGAATGCGAGAGTGAGGCGGTATCGTAGTGCCTAGCTACAATAGAGCCGAACGGTCGTGCGTGAGCCGGAGTCGCCAAGCGCAAGCTGGCGATGTAGGCGAGAGTGAGGCGGTGTCGTAGTGCCTAGCTACAATAGAGCCGAACGGTCTGTAACTGCCGTCGCCGATCCGGCATCCTTTGCCAAGGTCGTGGAAACTGTGAAGGCTGCTTAATAGCTGCATCTTTACGCGAGAAATTCGCCTCACTCCTAACCGAGTGGGGCGTTTTTTTTGCTGGAGAATTTGCTGCAGGCCTTAACTAAAGATGTTGCTCATCAGCATCGCGGAGCATACTACAAAGACCATTACCGTAATCATTCCGAGAATTTTCCATTTTAGGGAGAACCCGTTCTGGTTAACGCCAAGCCCAACATAAGGCAGAAAACTAAGTAGGGCGGGCATAATATAGCGGAAATCGTTGCTGCAGGCATAAGGATATTTGTAGCGGCAGTAGGCGAGAGCGGCAAGGAATGCGACTCCTTGAATGAACAAAATCCAATGGTAAATGTCAAGCTTAGTTTTCCACCAGCCTCGAATTGCGAAAATGATTAATCCGAGTAGCGATAGGCTCATTAACAATGCAAGGGTGTTTCCGGTTGAAGTGTTGATTAGTTTCCATTCACCAAATAAAGATGACTTTAAAGCGTAATTAAGGAAGTATTCCCTGCCGAACCCATCGGCCCATCCGTTGGAGTAAGGTTCCGTCAAAAATGATTTCAAATCGAAATACAGATAGTTCTTTGCTTCGTTACCGACTCTTAGGCTAGAATTTAAACTGCTTGCGTTGGCGACGAAATTACCGTCATGAGATAAATGCCCTGCGACAATTCCAATAAAAACAAGCGACAGTAAAACCCATCCGACAATTTCTGTTTTGTAGGGGCGATGCAGCTGATTCGTTTTTACAAAGCCGATAAAGGCGAATAAGATTACAAGACCGATAGTGACGTAGCCTGTGGATTTTGTCCAAACCGCAAGTGCTGCGCTTGTGGTTGCGATAATGAGGTGTAGCCCTTTTCCGTTTTTGATATAGTTGAATCCAGCTAATAGGCATGCAACATGTAATGCATAGAATAGTTGATCGTTTCCGATTCTTGGTGCGACTAGGAGTAGGGTGGGCCAAACGGTCCAAAGTATAGCCGCAATTTGCAGAGGAATGCCGGAAACAAATTTTTTCAATATGATTAAACCGCATAACAGTAAGAAGATTGAGAGGGCTAGGCTGAACGCCTGTACTCCTGAACTAGAGGCATAGCCAATTAGCCCGCTAAGCAAAAATGAAGGAACTGCGCTTGTGTAGTAAACGGGTGGGTGATAACAAGTCCAACAGTCTTTTGCGTCAGGAATAGAATGATTGTCTACGATATATTGAATATAGGAGAGGTGACCTTCCACGTCCATCGTAAACTGGGTGTATGGCATGGCGTAGAACATCGCAAAACGCAGGAATACACCGATAAGAATACATAGAAGTAAAAATCTATTCAGCTTAAAACGCTTCGCGATCGATGCCACGGTTAATCCTGTGAAAATAGCTATCATCAGCTTCATAAAGAACAATAGCGTACTGTAATCTTTCGGGAAAATGTTGATTCCTGCGATTCCTCCTTTGTTCATCAAGTTTATTTCGTAATGAGTCCTGTTTCCTACGCGATGCGGTGATGTAACGGAGTCTTTAAGCCAAAAGCCTTTGCCGAAGTTGCATCGGTCGTAGTTCATTAAAGAAATTGCGTTGCCATTGACGATAATGGATTCTGCGCAATCATCGGGAATAATGTTGATGTCGTAGGGTGCATTTAACGGATTGGACACAACAAAGCTGACGCTGAATCTTTCGCCTACACCCATACTTTGCGATAGTGGGAGTATAATGGGGCTCTCTGTAAGTCCTTGGTGCAGAACGATGTTTTCAACTCGAACCTGCCCGTAATGGAGAATGCCGAAGCATATTAGAATGCCGATGACGCAATAGAGTTCTAAAGACTTGAATAAATTTTTCATGGTTATTTCTTCTCGTGATAATCTTCTTCAGTGTTTACATTCCAGAGATTGGTCTTGTCGGAGGAGCCTTCGCGTATGCACGTGACCGCTTCCATGGCGGTAAGCATGCTGTGGTCCATGTTGTTGTATTTGTGCATGCCGTTACGGCCCATGGGGAATAGGTTTTCGATGGTGTCGAGATAGTCGCGAATCTTCGCGAATTCTCCGTAAGTTCCGAAGTAGGCGGGGTATGCCTTTTTGATGTGGTATACTACAGAATCTCGGACAGACTGAGGCTTTGCGATGTGAATCTTGTCCAGCTCGTTAATTGCTAATTGAATGAAATCGGCGTCCGGCATTGTCCACATGTCATCGCCCTCGTTGACAAAATATTCAAGTCCAATCCAGATTTTGGATGGGTCGCTAACTAGGTAAGGACTCCAGTTGTTGAATATCTGAATGCGACCCAATTTCACGTCACTTTCCTGAACATAAATCCAGTTGTCGGTCGTGCCAATTTCCAATTTGTCAAGCAGTAGCCCTACAGTTATAAAGTCGCGATAAACGAGGCCTTCTGAAATTTGCCTGATTTCTGTTGGCACGGGAGTTGCTTCGTTAGACAACGCTGCGATTAAGTCTTTTACCGGCATGGTGCTGAGAAAATAATCGCATGGATAGGTCGCTTTTGTGATTAAACCATCTGCATCAGTGCTCTCAACGACGACACTTTCTATGCGGTTGCCATTCTTGTCGCGGTTCACGCCAACAATTTTCGCATTCATGTGAATTTCTCCTCCCAACTCCGTCACTTTCCCGGCGACGGTTTCCCAAAGCTGACCAGGACCGAATTTCGGATAGAGAAATTGTTTGATAAGGCTTGTTTCGGAGTCTTTCTGATGGATGTCGGAGGAATTTGCGAATGTTTGTTTGAGTGCGTGAAGAATGGTCTTGGTGATAGAAAGCCCCTTGATACGTTGGCCGCCCCATTCTGGACTAATCTTGTTGCAGGGAACTCCCCAAAGTTTTTCGGTGTAGTCCCTAAAGAATGTTCGATAGAGCTCGACGCCAAAGCGGTTTATCATAAAATCTTCAAGGCTTTTTTCTTTGCGTTTGGGGAGTAGCTGCACTTTCAGGTAACTCATGCCAATCTTGAACATCCGCCAAAGACCTAGATTGCGAATGGTGTCTCCGTTTAAACTGATGGGGTAATCAAATAGCTTTCTTAAGAAGAGAATCCGGGAAAGTCGACTGCGACAAAGCATTACCAAGTCGTCCTTCTCCGGATTGGACCCATTCGGAGATTCTAAGGGCAATATATCTAGCCACCAACTCATAACGGAGTCATTCTTACTAAAGAATCTGTGCCCGCCAATATCCATTCGATTCCCGTTGTGGTTGACTGTGCGCGAAATTCCACCGATGATATCGTCCATCTCGAAAATAAGGGGCTTTATATCTGTTGTACGGAGCAATTCTAAGGCTGCAGTCAATCCTGCTGGACCTGCGCCTGCGATAATGGCAATTTTATTAGTCTCTTTTCCCGAAGTCATCCGTTTTCCTTTCCTTAAATAAGATCAGTTTACGACTGCAAAAATTCCACAACAAGACTATGGTGGCGGCAATCATCTTCGAAATCATTTCTTGTACGCAGAAAAAGTTGACTAGTAGCAACATCAATAGTTCGTTGATTCCAACACCGATGAAACCCACAATGGCGAATACGGAAAACTCTGCTAGTTTTCGATTTTCTAGTCGTCGTTCGCAATCGGAGAATACCCAGCTTATGCTTAGGGCGTAATTTAAAGTGAGCCCAGCTATTAAACCCATAAGGTTTGCTAGCAGATAATGCCATTCAAGGGCGTACAGGCAGAGTGCGAAAAGCCCGAAATCAATGACAAAGGCGAATCCACCCACTAGAGAGTAACGTGCTAGTTGGGCTAGCACTAAATAGATGGTCGGCATGTATTTTTTAGTTAGAGTTTAATCCATTCCCTGTAAGCGAAAACATTAGAATTAGAGTTGCTGTTTTCGCAGTTCCAAATTTCGCTTGTGAATGTCTTATGGGATGTCTGAAATTCCGTTGCTTCGATTTCGTTTTCGCAATCTTCAATCAGGAAAAATACGGCGAAGAACATGTTTGATCTTGCGCACATTCCGCTTCGATTTACACTTGTGAATTCAAGTTCGCCGTTTGCGATGCTGCTTAAAACATGTCCGGTGGGTTGGCCTCCATCGCTTGCGAATGTCATGAAGTAGCGGCAACTTTCTTTTTCATCGGAGTTCTGTTCTTTCAAAAGTTTAGCTGCCATCGGGAAACATTGAACGATGCTGTCTCTCTCCATTTGGACAATGGGTGAATTGGAAAGCAGACTTGTCGTTGAAATGCCTGTAGCGCGTTCCGCGTAATCTATACAACTCCTCTGCGGCGTACCGTTGTAAGCGATTACATGGTTATCAAAAGAGAGATCTTCTGAACTTGTTGCAAACTGCAAGACGTATTTTTCCAGCGTTCGGCTAGAATCAATGCATACTGCTGTATCGATGGGGTTTACTACTTCGCGAATTGTTGTATCGGGCTCACTTATGCTAGAGGATGATTCGCCGACATTTGATGATGACGACGGCTGTTCGAATCGTCCTGTAGAAGTTTGGGCGTTTCGGGAAATTGCGGAGCACCGGTTTGCCGCTTGGTTGCTGAATTGGCTGGTTAGACTGTTCACGGAGTCTGCTTCGACTTCGCTTATGCGGCAGGCTGCGTCAAAGGTGCCGTCCTTACAGCCGTTGCTGATGCTAAAGAATTCGCTGTTTTTCTTGTCATTGCATGAACCCTTGAATTCGACGAACATCGAGTCGCATGATTTACCAAGTTTGCTAGCGTTCAGGGTGCTGATGGCGACATCTTCAGAAATTTGTATAGTCATTGCCAATGCAGAGCTATCGGCTGTACATTCGGCACGCATCCCGGAACCGTTGCCCATTACGGTTAATTCGCCACCGGTTAAATGATTGCGGGCCACCCCATTTTCGTTTAGGCCGAAATTGTACCATTCCTTTATTTGGGCTTCAGAAATAGCGTTTGAATCTTCTATAGTACCGCCAGAAACCTTGCTCGAATCGGAGCAAGATCCTGTCAGTAAAACGATTGGGCAAAGCAATAGAAGTGCGTAATCTAGTTTCATAACCGTCCCCTTGTTTTAGGTGTGGCCTTGGTGGGTTCAATTTTTTCTGAAAGCGGGAACATCTGTAGGTTCAATCGATAGACGCGATTGCCGCCTTTCTTGGCTGTTGCGATAGAGACGATTCTCTTGCGACAGGTTTCAAGTTCCGTTAAAATCTTTTCATAGTCTTCGTCATCGATTCCCATGGTGATACCCGTAAAGTTGCGCTCATCTATGGGGTATTTTTCAATGGAGTCTTTTGCAAATTCGGCCATTTCTTTGTGCATGGCACGTACAAGCGTCGGCATTGCCACAACAGACATCTGAAGCGATCTGTCGACTTGTTCATAGACGTCTTCGGCGGTCTTTTTCAAAAATTTCGCCCGAGTCAAAAATGCAAGAGCATTGCGCACTTCTTCGGCAGAGAATGCTCCACCGCAGGCCTTGGCGATATCCAGCGGCTTTGCGCCAGGCATCATAGGGGCAAGTTCGCGCAGTACCGGGTATTTCCATGATTCGTAAAATGACACGGATTCGCCTTCTAGAATGCGGACTTTGTGGGCGCTGGCAATCACCTTCATTTCGGAGTATGCGGCCTTTTTGTCGGCATCCTTCTTTGCTTGCACAAATTTTACTAGCTGCCTAAAATATTCGCGCTCGGCACCGACAAGTTCCATGGCGTCGGCAGCGCGCTCAATACCATTTTTCGATAAACCGCTCTTTCCTTCGCATACTAGCTTCAAATAGTTTGGCGAAGTGAATCCGCCCTTCTTCGTGAACTCACGCCAAGAAAAAGCGGATGTCCGCTTTTTCCATTGGTAGTAATCGTTCATGAATAAACGATAGTCTTCGTATTCAATTACAGATTTCATTGGTTCCACGTCGTGTCGCAGGTCATGCCGTTTTCTGAATCTCCCTGACAATGTACAGTTGGGATTGGCTCCGCTTCAGGGAGATTGGTGACAAATGCTTCGCATTCTGCCTTAAGAGTGTTGGCGATTGTTTTTAGAGTGGTTTCGTTCGAAACTTTGGCGATGCAGGATGCTTCAAGAGTTGTTTGGGGAGAACATTCTTTGCTGTAAATTTTGTAAATGCCACCCTTTTCATTACATTCGGAGATGAAGGCAATGCTGTCGGCTATGCAGCGGTCCAATTTCCCGGCATTGGTTTTGTAGAGCAAATCTTGCCTATAAAGAGAACCTTCGTTCTCTTTAAGGAGAATTGTTCTTTCATCATTTAATTGTAGGATAGTTGTTGAACCGGGGATTGTTTCCTGCATGGACTTATAAAAAGAGATTCCGTTTTCTTCGTTGTACAAGTTCACCCAACAAGTTCCTTGGTTGTTTATTTCACTGAAAACAACATTCTTTTGGGTTGTGAATGTATGCCGAACAGGCGATTGCATGATTACTGGTTCTTGTGTTAAAGAAGAATCATGAAGATCAATGGCATCGTTGGAAATGATTGCGGTGTTGTTGCCATTGGCATTGAGCGCTTCAGTCATAAAAGCGATGTCGGCTTCAGATAACGAGACAACTTCTTTTTCGGTTAGCTCAGTCCCTGTGGAGGGTGTTGAGCTTTTGTCGTCGGAGCAGGCCGCAAATGCGATAATTGCTGCTGCAGAAAAAATGATTTGCTTATTCATGTTGGCACTCCTTCGCTTTTCCGCTGGTAGTAATCTAAATATATTTTCTTCTTTGGTTGTGACGTATGATATTTCTATACAAAATTGTTGAATTTTACTCAAAATGTATAATTTAGTGTATAAAATCAAAAAAATGAAGAATTTTTTATACGGGGAGGGTGTGTCGTTTAGAGAAAGGGATTTACGGAAAAGGGACTGCTCGCTTGCAGTCTCCTTGCTTCGCAAGGCTGCTCGTTCGCCCTACGGGCTCGATGCAAGCTGCGCTTGCCTCAAGCTCATAATTTGCCTCTTCGCACTTCGTGCATGAGCCAAATTATGCCGCACCCTCTTCGAGGGTGCCGGGTTCCTTCCCGTGTTATAAAAAAAGAAAGCCACCTGATAGGTGGCTTTTCTTTTTTTAGAGCGGGAAAAGGGACTCGGACCCTCGACCCCGACCTTGGCAAGGTCGTGCTCTACCAACTGAGCTATTCCCGCGGGGTGACCCAATTATAGAATAATAAATTCACTATGTCAAGGGCAAATGCAGAGAAAAAATCAAAATTCCGTTCTTTTTTCCCCTTAATTCGAAAAATCCGGCTTTTACACCCAAAAAACCGTGGGGTAGGGGCAGCGGCAAGCGCATGTACAGGTCTTCCGAGATCAAAAAGTCCTGCCCCAGCTTGGAGCAAAGGGTCTGGATTCTCGAGGTGGTGTTCAGCACGTCGCCATGGTAGGCCATTTCGCTGCCGAAGTTTCCGACTTCGGTGGAGATGACTTTTCCGCAGTGGGCTGCCGCCTTGAACGCAGGGACTACGCCGTAGCGTTTCTTGAATTTGTAGGCAGTTCGTTCCAGGCATTCCTTGAAATCGTAAAAGCAGTCGATGGGCCGTGCTTGTTTTTTGCAGTCGCTGATTTTCCAAGTCAAAAAGGCCCCGTCTCCTGCTATCTGGTAAATTTCGCCATGGTTTTCTTCGCAGCAGTTCGAAAGCAGCCTGTAGTAGTCTCGGATAAAGTTGCTGTACTTGACGTGTCCCAGTTCCTCGGCGATTTCGGTGGAATGTTTCATGTCGATAAATATGAATACCAAGTCCTCTTCTTTGGGGTCTTGGTTCTTGCCAAGTAGGGTGTTCACAAAGACGCGGGTGCCGAATTTTTTGTGCACGGAACGCACAAAGGTAATTAGGTTCCCGAGCATGAACAGTTCAAAAATAAGAATATGCGTCTTGGGCTGCTTGAAGACGTTCAGTACATGTTGAAGAGCCGCTTCGTTTATGAGACCTTCGCTTCGGTCAATGTCCCATATCAGAATGCAGAGAGTCAGGTTTGCACATATGCTTGCAATAAAGAACCAGGAACGTATCAAGAGTGCCGCCGCTACCGGCCTTTTGTCCATTTCATCTTGCAAAATCATCACGTCGTAAATGGCATGAGAAAGGCCAATCAAAAGCGACAACTGCAACATGAACAGCATGCGCGATGAATCAAAACCGTTTCCGGCTCCGTATGTCAAAAGGGCCGAGGCGCTTAAGGTGAAAATCACCCAACTCAAGATATAAAAAGCAATTGCTTTACATTTACGTTGCGTTAATCGGGTAATGGCCATAGCACCTTCAGTGGATAAATAGGGGCAGCGCCCAAATCATGGCGATAATGATGATGTCTTTGTAGGATTCGTCCAATAGCAGGGCCGATGCCAAAAAGAAAATGGTGGTGGACAACGTCAAAAAAATCAGGAGCGGGAGCCGCTTCTTTAATTTTTTCTTGAAATTGTTTCGTTTCTTGTCGCCCATACTACTTATATAATCTAAATTTTGATAAAAAGGTATGATTTAAATTTTTATTTATTGAAAAAAATGTTCGGTGTTTACATTCATATTCCGTTTTGCCGAAAAGTCTGCGATTATTGCGATTTTCGCGTTATGCCATCGCAATCGAAACTTTTCGGGGAATTCACGGACTTGCTGTGTAAGCAAATTGTATGTTTTGGACGTTTGCATCCTGGGCTGCTCTCCAGTGCAGAAACACTTTATTTGGGTGGTGGAACACCGTCAGAGCTGCCTCCTGAATTTTTGCGTCAGATTTTTGATTGCCTAAGGTCGGTTGGCGTTGAACCATCGAAGCTGAAAGAAGTCTCCATGGAATTCAACCCGGAATCAACAAACGAGGCTACGGTACAAAATGCCCTTGATTTAGGCGTTAATCGCATCAGTCTCGGGCTTCAGAGCTTTGACCCAGGCATTTTGAGGACGGTGGGACGTTCCCATTCGGTAGAAATGGGGCTGTCGGCCTTGCGACTTTTGACCTCTGTTCCCCATTTGCAGGTGAATGGGGACCTGATGTTTGACTTACCGGGGCAAAGCGTGCAGGGTTTCTTGAATGACGTGGACCGCCTTTCGGATTTCCCTCTGAATCACGTGAGTTTTTACGGATTGAATGTTTCGCCCAGATCTCGGTTGGGACATAAAGTTTCGGCAGGATGCTTGACGGTAAACGAAGACCTGTACGAGTCCATGTACATGGGCGGTGTCGAAATCCTTGAAAAGAAAGGCTTGATGCGTTACGAGGTGTCGAATTTTGCCCGTCCGGGTTTTGAAAGCGCCCACAATCAAAATTACTGGAATCGGGGAGAATATGCGGGTTTTGGCCCCGGAGCTCACAGTTATTTGGGGAAAATGCGCTATTATGCCCCTGAAATTTACCCACGATGGCGGGAATATGTGAAAGCAGATTGCCCTAAAACGCAGCTTTCGCTGGATGAATTGGATAGAGAGGCCGCAATAATGGAGTTTTTGTGGCTGTCTCTTCGGCAGTCCAAGGGAATTTCAACCGAAGAACTACAAAAAATGGGCATTTCCTTGGACAAATCGGTGTGCGATCGATGGATTTCGAAAGGCTTCCTAAAACACGAAAATATGTCAAATTTGCTACAACGTAAATCCTGTTTTCGCCTTGAAGGGCGGGGCTGGATTTTTATGGACGATATTGTCACGGATTTGGCGAATTCTTATTCCAACTTGGAATAGTCCGCTTTGGAAACGCATTGAGATTCGGGTCACAACGTAAATTTTTGTTGTCCGTTTTCTAAAAAAAAATCATATCTTTGGTATTGATAGTTTGCAAAGAAATGTTTGCAGAGTTTGGTCGCTATATTGAGGTTGCAATGCGGTTCATAAAAGGTCACATTCTTTCGTTTATCTTGCTGTCGATAGCGGGGCTTTCGACGCATGCCGCTGCCATTGATATTGATTGTGAAAATTATGATGCGCTTCCGCAAGAAATAAAGGATGCGAAAATATGTTGGTATTACCGTATCCAGTCGACGGGTGCAAGACCGATTCTCTATGTGTATGATGGAGAATTTCGTACGAAAGAGCATGCCAAGAAAAATGAACCGTTCTATGTATATGCTCCTGATATGAGTGCCGTACCCGATACGGTGGGTGTTTACCTTTGTGAAGATCCTGATGCGGAAAAATGCTCTCGAGGAGATGATGTAAATGAGAGTCTTACTCCGGTGGTTTCTTCTCCGAAGTTTGGTATTGTAAAGCTTGGCTTAGAGAACAAGTACGAACGCTACAATTTCCGACTTGGTACGGCAACGGAACTGACTGCGACTCCCAGTGTGGATATTATCTACAACTTCTATAAGCCGACACTTCGCTACAAAGTTGATGGCAAGGCCGTCAAGGATGGTTGGAAACTCCCCGAAGACATCAAGGTGCTCGACACCATCACTGTTGAAGTGGAAATGATTGTTCCTGTGGGTCCGAATAAAGATAGCGTGGACAAGTTCGACAAGACCTTCTATATCAAGGTCGGCAAAGACTATGAAAACCTTGTCTTCTTAGATACGAACGGTATTGCAAAGATGATGCTTGATGACGGAACATTCCGTGTGGACTTCCATGATGGCTACGCGATTTTCCTAGTGACAGCGACCAAGGCGGTTAAGAAGGAAGGGACGCCCTTTACGATGAATTCGTTCAAGGATTCTACGACCAAGGAATTCCTGTTGACCGATCCGTTCCCCAGCGATCTCCGCTTCGACAATCCCGATATGCCGAGTCTTGATAATGCCGCCATCTACGATACTGATGGTGACGGTATTGGTGACAGCATTGCTACCTGGTATAGTGGTGCGACTGATTCCATGAAGGTAAAGAACTTCTTCTATAGCTGGCCAAGCGACGAGTCTTATAAAGAATACAGTGGCGATGTCAAGCAGAAAAAGGATATTTATGGCTACCCCGATGTCGAGGTCAAGCTCCAGAGCGATGATGCAAAGGGTGCCGTGAAGGCCTATGTGTGCTACATTGGCGGCTGCGATACGCTGAAGACCGCTCTTGCAGACAGCATCGGTGCTGCTATTCAGTCGGCCACTTTGGTAAAGGGTAATGGTGGAACGGATACTCTGATTGTTCGCTTCAACAAGGATATGGATCCGTCCTGGACAAGCGGTCGTGGTTTGAAACTTAACGGTGATGCCATCGATGTGAATGCAATTTCGAAGAAGGGTAACCAGTGGGCCTTTGTGGTGAAGTCTGGCGTTGTTTCTGTTGGTGATATGCTCAAGATTGAAACCATCTGCGACGATGCCAAGTGCCCTGATGGAATCCTCACCGCAGCTGATGGCGTGCCCACCAGCAAGAATAACCAGGAAGTGCCGGTG
>Ga0256406_1006225_pt1 | contig 12096 bp, 11 predicted proteins | sample RumenRJG_03DNA_FD_185986 | JGI IMG/M metagenome (GOLD analysis project Ga0256406, IMG submission 185986) | Bovine rumen microbial communities from Lethbridge, Alberta, Canada - RJG_03 | ecosystem: Host-associated > Mammals > Digestive system > Stomach > Rumen | place: Canada: Alberta | collected...
AATTATTTGTTCATATTATATGGGTGTTTTTCGGTCGTATTTATTAATGTACCGGTAAAAAGTATGGCACAAAAGGTAGTGCACCAGATTAAAGATAGTGGTCACAAATATCCTTGTTCAGTATTTGCATTCAATAATGATGGTTTTGCTGTTAAAGCGAAGGGGCCGTTGGGAAAGACAGAGTGCTACGAGTACAAGAAGTGTGAACGTCTTCTATCTTATAGACATGCCACATATTATTTTATCAATAAGGAAGCAGCGTTTATTTTTCCTGATCAATGTATCAAAGGAATGTCGGTGAAGGAGTTTCAGAATTTTTTGTCTGGTAAGACAGAAAAGCCGTGCAGAACTTTATATCCATGGCTTACTGCATCTGTTTGGTCTGTATTCAAGAGAATAAAAAAGAAGAGTTAAAAAAAGCTGTGAGAAATTTTTGCAATTTCTCACAGCTTTTTTTAACTGATGATTAAATCCAGTATTTGTCGTTTTATTACAATCATATAATTAGAAAGTTCTAATATACGCGAATTGTCCATTCTATTCACTGGTGCTGAAATACTGAAGGCAAAGTGTTGATTTTGACCAGGCAGATCAAAGGCAACTGCTATACAGCGTATTCCGGTTTCATTTTCTTCATTATCAAGTGCATATCCTTTTTGCCTTATTTGTTGGAGGGTAAAGAGGAATTCATTATAATCCGTAATGGTATAGGGTGTTTTTTTGAGTATGTTGCTTTGATTCCATAACGAATACACTTCTGATTCCGGCAGCATTGATGCGATAGCCTTCCCCACGCCAGAACAATAAAATGGAATCTGGCTTCCTATTCTTGATACCATTTGGACGGTGTTATTTGGATTTTGAACTTTGTCAAGATAGACGGCGTTCGCACCAATCAGTTTAACAAAATGCACAGTCTCTCCGGACTGCTGCATAAGTTTTTGAAGGAAAGGCCGCACCTCTTGAACAATATCAATACGCTCCAGTATATGACTGGATAATTCAACTATTTTATACGTTAGTCCATATTTTCCATTCTCAAAGTGCTGATGCACATACCCCATATATTGCAGAGACGCAAGCAGACGATGAGCTGTACTTTTATTTATGTCGAGTGTACTTGATATTTCCATCAGGCTTAAAGAACCCCGCATAGCAAGTAATTCAATTACAGAAAATAACTTTCCAGCAACCTGAATGGGATTAGCATTTTTTATACTATCTTTATTCTCCATAAGTAATCCTCAGAAGCAGATACTAATTTCACATTATGAAATATTATAAACTAATCGATTTTTATATTCAAGCACTTTATAATATTATATTTACATCATAGTGCACATAAAAAAATAATGATATTCGGCAATTTTAGCAATTTTTATTTTTAATTTGATTTTAATATTGACATTGACTTGGCTAATTATATAATGAAGTAAAGTCCACAATACAAAACACAATATCATAATATGAAACATATGCTAACAAATCGAGACTAACGATTATATTATGGCTATCCATTTTATTTAATGTATCAGAGGAGGATATTAATACAATGCCATCGAATGAAATACTGCATTCATTTAGAAAGATAGGGATAATTCCTGTTGTTGTATTAAATAAAACAGAGGATGCGTTGCCACTCGGAGAAGCTTTATGTGAAGGAGGGCTTCCAACAGCAGAGATTACATTCAGAACGGATGCAGCAGAAGATTCTATACGGAGAATGGTTCATACATTTCCGGATATGCTGATTGGAGCCGGTACGGTATTGAATACAGAACAAGTAGACAGAGCTATTGATGCAGGGGCAAAATTTATCGTTTCTCCGGGATTGAATCTTACAGTTGTGAAATATTGTAAGGAAAAAAATATTACCGTAATTCCAGGTATTCAAACCCCGACTGAAATAGAGATGGCATTAACAGAAAATATAGATACAGTTAAATTCTTTCCGGCAGAAATGTCGGGTGGATTAAATATGATGAAAGCACTGGCAGGACCGTATACAAATATTAGCTTTATACCGACCGGTGGAATTAATGCGTCAAATGTGCGTGAATATTTAAAATGGGATCGTATCGTTGCATGCGGCGGGAGCTGGATGGTTAATCAAAAAATGTTAAATACAGGAAACTTTGAAGCTATTAAATCCGCAGCCAGGGAGGCTTCACAAATTGTTAAAGAAGTTCGCGGATTTTAGGGAGGGTGATCAATGGACTTGAAGTTAAGGCCTGTGATGGATTGTAAATATGATGCGGTATCGCTGGGAGAGGTGATGCTTCGCCTCGATCCTGGCGAAGGCAGGATCCGCTGTGCACGTTCTTTCAAAGTATGGGAGGGTGGGGGTGAATACAATGTAATTCGCGGCCTGCATAAATGCTTTGGAATGAATACAGCTGTTATTACTTCTTTTGCTGATAATGAAGTTGGTAAACTGATGAGGGATCTCATTGAACAAGGCGGAGTAGATACTTCTCTTATTTATTGGAAACCAACGGATGGAATCGGCCGAGCCTGCCGAAATGGAATAAATTTTACGGAAAGAGGGTTTGGCGTACGCGGAGCAATCGGTTGCTCTGACCGTGCAAATACAGCAATTTCTCAAGCTAAACCCACAGATTTTAACTTTGATTATATTTTTGGCAAGATCGGAGCCCGATGGCTTCATACGGGAGGAATTTATGCGGCATTATCTGAACAAAGTTGCGATACTGTAATCGAGGCAATAAAATCTGCCAAAAAAAATGGAACAATTATTTCATACGATTTGAATTATCGAGCTTCCATGTGGAATGCAATCGGAGGACAAAAGAAGGCACAGGAAGTAAATCGCGAAATAGCACAATACGTTGATGTAATGATAGGCAATGAGGAAGACTTTACCGCATGCCTCGGCTTAGAAATTGAAGGTCAGGACAAAAGCCTGAATAATTTGAACATTGACGGATATAAAAAAATGATTGATAAAGCAGCAGAAATATATCCTAATTTGAAGGTAATTGCCACAACACTTAGAACTGTTAAGACAGCGTCTATTAATGACTGGAAGGCAATATGCTGGTCGGAAGGCAATATTTATCAATCCAAAGTATATAATAATCTCGAAATTCTGGACCGCGTCGGTGGTGGAGATTCGTTTGCAGCAGGTCTTATCTATGGCTTGATGGAAGGAAAAGACCCGGAAACGGCTGTTAATTATGGAGCCGCACACGGAGCGCTTGCGATGACAACACCAGGCGATACGTCTATGGCAGATCTGAATGAAGTGAAAAGCTTAATGAATGGTGAAAATGCAAGAGTAAAACGTTAACTAATTTTATAAAAATGGAGGATAGGATAATGAAAAAGATGGCTATGGTAACTTTAGGAGCAGTATTCAGTTTGGCATTGGCAATTCCGGCATCTGCAGCAACTTATGAACTGACATATAGTACTCCACTTTCTCAAACTCAGACATCTACGATTATGTTTGATGAGGCGCTTGATGAAATTGAAGAGAAAACAAATGGGGATATTACTTTTTCACGTACTTATTCGGGGACACTAGGAAGTGAACATGATTTAGGTGTAATGGTAACAAACGGTGATATTGATATTACTTGTGTTGGACCGGGACAGTGGTCTGATTGGGATGAAGCATTTAAGGTGTTCGATTGCCCGTTTGCGTTCAAAGATTTTGATCATTTCGATCGCTTTGTGGCTTCGGATGATTATCTGACATGGCTGAAGAAACATGGCGATGCTATGAACCTTGATTTTGTAGTGACATTTAATCAGGCGTTCAAGGGAATTCTGAATAAGGATAAAGATATATATTCCACAGATGACCTGAAAGGATTAAAGATCCGTGTTCCTGATTCGGCATCTTTGATTGAAATTGGAAATGCAATGGGCTATACTGCGACACCTTGTGCAGCTGCTGATCAGTATACAAACCTTTCTCAGGGAGTTGTAGATGGTGCTGACCATGCGCTTTGGGCGGATGAGAGCTGGAAACTGACAGAAATTGCAAAGCATTTTTCCGAGACAAATCATGCACTTCAGATAGTGTTCTTTGTAATGAATAAGGATTCATTAGAATCTCTGCCGGAAGATTATCAGAAAATTGTTCTTGATGCTTTTGCTGAGTGCCAGGATAAAATTGCTAAGCAGACACGAATTGACGCAGAGAATTCCTATACTCAGGCTGAAGAAGACGGTGTAAAGATTATAAAGAATGAAGATATCGATATTGATTCTTTCAAGACGGCGCTTCAGCCTATTATCGATGAGTACTCATCGCTTGATCCTGAGCTGTATGGCATCATTCAGGATACTGCGGAGGAAGAATAATCAGAACTTAGAAATAATTGATAAGTAGTATCCAGGCCCTATCTATTCAGCAAAGTCAGCTATAGGAGCAACAACAATTTAGATTTGCTGATAGATAGGGTTTCTTTTGGAGGGTGATCAAGATGAAAACGATATCGAAAATTAACCATATGCTGTGCAGGATCGAAGGCTGGGTGATGGTCCTTTGGTTTTCAGCCGTTATGGTTGTGATGACAGCACAGGTAATATCTCGTTATATTTTAAGCTCGCCAATCCAATGGAGCGAGGAATTTGCCAGATATTCTTTTGTCTGGATCAGCTATATTGGATGCGCTTACTGCATTGGAGTAGATGGGCATACGTCAATTACCGCTGTCAGAGATAGACTGCCTCATAAAGGGCAAAAAATAATGCTGGCAATTGGCAACATTATTATAGCCTGCGTTTTTACCAGACTCATGCCTATCGCAATAAATTATATTGCGAAGAATGGCAAATTTCCAACTTCGGTTATGCGTATACCATTCAAATATCTTTATTATTCATTTGTTGTTGGAATAGGCTTGAGCATATTGCAGCTAGTGTTGAAAACAATTCTATTATTCGATAAAGATGAACTTGAGCCGATTAGGGAGGGAGACAATCAAACATGTTGATGGGAATCATGGTTTTGATAATAGTTTTGCTTGCAGTGATTGGGGTTCCAATGTCATTCTCTGTACTCGCAGGATCGGTTTGGTATTTCCTGGCATCAGGAATGCCTGAAACTATGATGATGCAGCGACTGATTATGGCTGTCGGGGATTCCTTTAGCATGTTAGCCATCCCTTTTTTTATGCTTGCGGGAACAATTATGAATGCCGGGGGCGTTGCTACAAGGATATTTGATTTTTGCAATACATTGGTGGGGCACATTCCGGGAGGCCTTGGCCATGTGAATGTTTTCTGCAGCGTTATTTTCGCTGGCATGTCTGGAAGTGCATTAGCAGACACGGGAGGAATAGGAGCAATAGAGCTGAAGGCAATGAAGGATGCAGGGTTCGACGATGATTTTTCTGCGGCAATAACAGGTGCATCTTCTTGCCTTGGTCCTATAATTCCACCAAGTACTGGAATGGTTCTTTATGGAATGATGGCAGAGGAATCTGTTGGAAGACTCTTTATTGCCGGTATAATACCGGGAGCAATCATGGCATTTGCCATGTGCATGATGGTATATTTCACTGCGAAAAAAAGACATTACCCGGTGAATCCAAAGGTGGCATGGCGAGAAAGAGGAAGAGCGTTTGTTCGTGCTATTCCTTGTCTTCTTTCTCCTGTTATTCTTCTCAGTGGAATTCTTCTTGGTATTTTTTCAGCTACAGAAGCTTCTGTTGTTTGCTGCGTTTATTCAATGTTTCTTGGAATATTCGTTTACAAAGAATTGGATTTGAAGGGATTGTTTAATGTATTTTTGGATACGTTAAAATCAAGCGGAATGGTTATGACGCTGGTTACATTTTCAATGCTCCTGGCGACTATTTTGAATTATCAGCAGATCCCGCAGGCAATGGCTGCGTTTGCAGTTGCTCATATTACATCCAAATATGGAATCGTTCTTTGCTGCATGGTGCTGATTATTATTGCCGGGATGTTTATTGATGTAACTCCTGCAATGTTGATTTTAATTCCCATTATGTTACCCGTAATCAGGAGCTATGGAATCAATGCAATCAGCTTTGGAGTAGGATCCACTTTGCTTTTCTCTCAGGGATTACTTACTCCTCCGGTTGGCAGCATTTTGTATGTACTTTCAGATTATACACATTTACCGATTACAAAAATTTCAAAAGCGGTTCTTCCTTATATTATTTTGTTCATGTGTCTCGCATTTTGCTTTATCTGCGTCACACCAATTTGCAATTTCCTTCCCAATCTGGTTGCAGGTTAATAAAACAAATATGAGATCTGAGCCGCATAAAAACCTGAATTATGGACACTATTATTAAATCAAAGGGAATTTATGATGGGGATACATGCAGGATAGTTACAGACAGAGCATTGCTTATATCTGGTGAATACATAAGCGATATCGGAAAGCCTGTTGATCTGTGTGAGAAATATCCTAATGCTTCCGTTATCGATTGGTCTTCACAATATTTATTCCCGGGCCTTATTAATACGCATGTTCATTTGGAGTTTGACGGAAGTAATCACGCGAGAAAGAGATGGATAGAGGAAAGCGAAGGAACAAGATTTCTTTTGTCAGCTTCAAACACAACAACGCTTATCCATTCCGGAGTGACCAGTGTGCGCGATGCAGGAAGTTCATGGGGACTGTTGGATCTAAAAAGACCGTACGTAAGACAATTACAGCCGCTGCCATTGATTAAGTTTGCAGGTCCACCATTGACAGTGACAGGGGGGCATTTAAGTTTCCTTGGAAATGGTTGTGAAACGGATAGCTGTGAAGATATGATCAGGCAAGTCCGGATAAGAAAGAAAAAGGGCTGTGATGCTGTGAAGTTAATTGTGACAGGCGGACAGATGACGCCCGGATCAATTCCAGAACATACATATATGAGTGCTGCTGAAATCAGAGCTGCCAGCAGTGAGGCTCATAACCTAAATCTTCCGGTATTTGCACACTGTCTTACAACAGAAGGGTTTACTAGTTGCATTAAGGGCGGTGTTGACTGTATTGAACACGTGGCTTGCTTTAAGCGAAATGATGAGAATGGACTGCTGGAGAGAGTATATGAGCCAGAGAAAATGAGGATGGCTGATAATAAACATATCTATTTTATGATGGGATTATCGGCAGGATATCACAATCTGGACGACTTCAGGGATGGTGTAAAAGCAAGCTCTCCCAGAGAAATTTTCTTGCTTGAGCAGGAAGAAAAAATGTTCCGGATATTCAAAAAATGCATTGAAATAGGAATGACACCAGTCTGCGGAACAGATGCCGGCACACCTGGAACAAGGTTTGATGAAACATGGCTGGAACTGGTGCTTATGGTTGAAAGAACAGGATTAAAACCAGAGGAAGCAATAAGAATAGGTACGGTAAATTCCGCTAAATGTCTGGGTATTCAAACCGGAGAATTGAGAAAAGGATATCTTGCGGATATGATAACGGTGACAGAAAATCCTTTGTGCAATATAAGAGCGTTGAAAAATGTTGAACATATTATTTGTCAGGGAAGCATAGTGAGGTAAATACAAATGGAATATAGATGTACAGTATGTCATAGACCATATGTGGGTTCCAAGAAACATTTTGTTTGTACTTATTGCGGAGGCTCTATCGAAAGTCCTGTTGACCTTGATAAGAACCCTGATGAATTGCGCCGTATTATTCGCAATGGCAGTAATACAGGAGTTTGGGGTTATCGCAATTTCTTTTCGGTTCCGGATGACGCTGTTCCAATTACGATGGGCGAGGGTAATACGCCACTATTATCGGCGGAACGCCTGGGAAAGCACTATGGATTTGACCATTTGTATTTAAAAAATGAGACGATGAATCCATCCGGTACTTATAAGGACCGTTTTGCTACCGTTGCAATGACGATTGCCAAACATGATGGGGTTCAACAGGTAGCAATCGGTTCAGCAGGAAATGCGGCAGCGGCTGTGGCAGCTTATTCTGCGAAGGCAGGCATAGAATGCTTTATAATGCTCCCTCCAGGTGCCGTAAAGGAACGTGCCTGGCAGAATATGGCTTATGGAGCACATTTTATTTACGGAGATGGTGGAGTTAATGATTGCGTAAAAATGGCAGAGGATGGTGAAACTATTTTTGGATGGAAAAATATGTGCACCACTATGATGAATAATCCACTGGCTTGCGACGGATATAAAACAATTTCGTATGAAGTCTCACGAAGCATGAATTTCGAAGCTCCGGATTACGTTGTATGTCCTGTTGGAGGTGGCATTATTGTTAGCAAAGTATATAAAGGCTTTGAAGAACTGTATCATCTGGGGATGATTGATCATTTGCCAAAAATGATTGCGGTACAGGCAGCTGGATGCGCGCCACTCGTGAAAGCTTATAAAGAAGGGAAGAAAAGCACAGAAAAATGGGAAAATGGAAGTACTGTCGCTTTTGCTATTTTTGATCCCGTAACTTTTGAAGGAGTGACAGCGCTTGATACAATACGTAGAAGCGGTGGTACAGCAGTAGCTGTAACGGATGAAGATATCCTGGCTGCAATGAGGGATTGTGCAAGATATGAAGCTGTAATTCCCGAACCCGCGAGTGCAGCAACTGTCGCAGCAGCAAAAAGGCTATTGGATGATGGCGAAATTCCACAGCAAAGCCGTGTGGTATGCGTTTTGACAGGAAGCGGTCTGAGAGATCTGAAATTATTTGATAGTGAAAAAATGAGTATCCCAACTGCAATTCCGGGAGATCAGGAATCCCTTAGAAATGCTATTGAATATTATTCAAATAATGGAGCAAGAAGTTAAATGATTGATGATCGTCTTACTTTGGAAATATTAAGAAATCTGATGAATTGTAATACCGTAAACCCACCTGGGAATGAGAAAAACGGTGCACAGTATTTAGAAAAGCTATTTATAGAAAAGGAACTTCCCTGTACAGTTCAGGATTTGGGAAATAATAGGGCAAATTTCATCGCAGAATTTGGAGAAGGCGATAAATGTCTGGAATTGTGTGGGCATTTAGATGTAGTTCCATGTACGGGAGAATGGAAACATCAGCCGATTGGATATACTGAGCAGGAAAACTATATCTATGGCCGTGGGGCATGTGATATGAAGGGCGGAGTTGCAGCTATGTGCAGTGCTGTAATTTCCGTGATAAAGGATCAACTACCACTCCATGGCAGACTTCGTTTAGCCTTTGTGGCTGATGAGGAAGATGCAAATCTGGGAATGCATAGTTTTCTTTCTTCCTATCCGGCAGCTGATTATAGTATACTTGGTGAACCGACAGAATTACATGTTGCAGTCGCACATCGCGGAGTTGGACGCTATTTTATTGATTGTTTTGGAAGGGCTCATCATGCAGCATTGAGATCATCGGTAGAAACCTCCATTCATTCAGCAGCCCGGGCTGTTTTTGCAATTGATGCATTGAATGAACGTTTGCGATCAAAGACTCACGAAATTTTACCGCCTCCTTCCATAGCGGTTACCATGGTGAAGGGGTATGAGAAGGATAATATTGTACCGGGGGATGTTCAATTACTTGTGGACTTTCGAATTCTTCCAGGTATGACTGAAGAAGAAACCAGAGAAATGCTGATAGATGAGTTGGTTCAGGCTGGCATTCAAAACTATTCAATACATAAGCATTTTTTTATGCCTGGCGGAGAAACTAATGCGTGGCATCCATTTGTTAGGGAATGCTTGTCGGATGCATCCGGGTTCAACAGAAGAGAGGAGACGCCATGTGCATTTGATGCTTCCTGTGAGCAATGTTTTTTGGTTGAAGCAGGATCGGCTACTGTGATTTTAGGTCCCGGAAGTTTAGCTCAAGCCCATACGGTTGATGAATATGTTGTGAAAGAACAAGTTCTTCGAGCTTCCTATATATATAGGAAGATAATAGAAAATGTGCTGTTGTAAGCATTTCAATATTTCTGCGAATAACAATTTTGATGATCATAGTGGGGATAATGTTTATGCAGATGACAATGCGATGGTATGGATCCAAATATGACACAGTTAGTCTAAAACAGATTCGGCAGACCACATACGTAAAAGGCGTAATATCGACTTTATATGATAAGCATCCTGATGAATGCTGGCCGCGTGAAGAGATCCACGAATTAAAAAGAGAAATCGAAAAAGAGAACCTTTATGTTGCAGGGATAGAAACACTGAATGTATCTGATGCGATAAAAATAGGTTCGGCTAATAGGGACAGAGATATTGACACTTATATAAAGTCTCTTGAAAACCTTGGGAAAGAAGGCATCAAAATCGTATGCTATAATTTTATGCCTGTTTTTGACTGGACCAGAACAGAACTTGCCAGGCGCAGATCCGATGGGTCCACAGTACTTGCATATACTCAGGATGCTGTGGATAAAATCGAACCGGAAAGAATGTTTTCAACCATATCAGGTGATATGAATGGCAGTACCATGCCGGGATGGGAGCCTGAACGGTTGGATCATGTTAAAGAGCTTTTTGAAATGTATAAGGATGTAGATGAAGAAAAGCTATTTGATAACCTCGTCTATTTCTTAAAAGCGATTATGCCCGTTTGTAATCAATATGATATAAAGATGGCAATTCATCCAGATGATCCGGCATGGAGTGTTTTTGGCCTTCCAAGAATTATCACGGATGAGAAACACATTGTTCGATTATTAGACGCTGTAAACGATCCGCATAATGGAATTACATTTTGCACTGGCTCTCTAGGTACAAATCCCGATAATAATCTGCCTGCTATGATCAAAGACTTAAGAGAGCGCATTTATTTTGTCCACCTTAGAAATCTGCGGCTTTACAAAGAAAATAACTTTGAGGAAGCAGCACATCTTTCCACTGATGGGGATTTTGACATGTATAAAATTGTATCGGCATTGTATGATATCGGCTTTGACGGACCTGTCCGCCCGGATCATGGAAGAATGATCTGGAATGAAGTCGCCATGCCCGGATATGGGCTTTATGACCGCGCTTTAGGAGCTGCTTACATTTGCGGGCTATTTGAAGCTGTAGAAAAATCCAGAGGTTGAATACGGGCTGCTGTACACCAAAGGAGAGAAACGCTGCAACCGCAATATTTTCCAATAAAGATTACAATTACATCCAAACTAACTACATCCATGTTGAGACAATTGTTATAAAATGTGATATTTTCATACTCCGTATGGTGCGAGTGTGACTTGGTAAACATACTGTATATAACGATTCTACAACTTAAGGGGAAAGTATGCGTTTTCAGCTTACTCTCGCAGAGGTTCTTTTTATATTGGTTTTGAGCCATATCAAAGTTTGTCTTAAATCGGGTGCAGAAACATCTGACGTATGGATACATGATTTTTTTCCCGATTCGTATTTTTATGGTTTTGTTTCAGACAACAAAGTTTTAGCATATGCATATCGTTTCCAGATAGAGCGATAGGGGATCAGAAACTTAAGAGATTAGGCCATATTGAATTACATATTGTTTGAATCCAATCATTAATCCTAACGGCAGAAAGCAAATTTGCGAAAAGATCTTTCTGTTATCCTTGTCGGTATAAAGAACAATTCAAGGGTTTACCATCATGATGTGCCAACATCCTGAGGAATGGAGTTTACCAGTGGTCCACAAGCATAAGAAAGCTCTTCGAGGAACTACTTAACTGAGTGAGCAATTTCATCATATACTTTTTTATACCAGGTCTATTAAAATACGTCGTTTTTCAAAAATTAATATTCACTTATCGCATTGCTGCCCTGTTCAGGGCAATATTTATTTCTCCAGGTTTATCTGACCAAGGAATCATGGTTAATAGTATCAAGATTTCGAGAGCCTATAAGTCGAAAAAATCTTAGATTTTTTCGACTTCATTATCCTCAAAACCAACTAAGTACGACAGGCAGTGACGATTTGCTGTTTGTGTTCTATATTGTGAGAACAAGTTGCCGGCTGGCAAAAATATGAACATTATAACGGAATGTGTGCGATTTTATACATTTACCCTGAATTATTCACCGTGATGCGGTGATTGCGGCTGAAATCCGCATAGTGACTATAGTTGCAAGCTTTGTTGCTTTCACTCGATAAGTGAATAGAAAAAGGACCTGATTCTTGGTAAAATCAAGGTG
>Ga0256406_1006227_pt1 | contig 12094 bp, 10 predicted proteins | sample RumenRJG_03DNA_FD_185986 | JGI IMG/M metagenome (GOLD analysis project Ga0256406, IMG submission 185986) | Bovine rumen microbial communities from Lethbridge, Alberta, Canada - RJG_03 | ecosystem: Host-associated > Mammals > Digestive system > Stomach > Rumen | place: Canada: Alberta | collected...
TTTGCAACGTTTTCCATAGGAAAGTAAAACAGACAACAAATAAGTAATCAATAAAACACGAAAAAGAATGAAACATCTAATCATTGGAGGCGTGGCTGGCGGCGCAACAGCTGCGGCACGCATCAGAAGAGCTGACGAGACGGCAGAGATCATCATGTTGGAAAAAGGCAAATACATCTCATACGCCAACTGCGGACTACCTTATTATATAGGTGGGACTATCAGCGACCGTGAGAAACTGTTCGTACAGACCCCCGAAGCTTTTGGAAGAAGGTTCATGGTCGATGTGCGCACAGAGAACGAAGCAATCGCCATCAATACGGAACAAAAGGTTGTGACCGTGAAGAAAGCCGACGGAACCACCTACGAGGAACACTACGACCGGCTGCTGCTCTCACCTGGTTCGTCGCCTGTGCGCCCGCCCCTGCCGGGCATCGACCTCGAAGGCATATTCACCCTGCGCAACGTGGACGACACCGACCGCATCAAGACTTACATCACCCAACGACAAATCAAGAACGCGGTCGTGGTGGGAGGTGGCTTCATCGGACTCGAAATGGCTGAAAACCTGTACGAAGCCGGTGCAAACGTGTCCATCATCGAGATGGCTGAACAGGTCATGGCGCCAGTGGACTTTTCCATCGCCTCTCATGTTCACCGCCACTTCATGGACAAAGGTGTCGGACTACTGCTCGGAAAGGGCGTGAAAGGCTTTGAACAAGTGGATGGAAGGTTGAGAGTCTATTACAGCGGAACGCAAGACAACGCCGAGACCGAACACATTGATGCTGACATCGTGCTGCTTTCTATCGGTGTCCGGGCAGAGACCACATTGGCGAAACAGGCTGGCATCGAGCTCGGCGAACGCGGCATCAAGGTGAATGAGTATCTGGAGACTTCTGCGAAAGATGTGTATGCTGTCGGCGATGCTATTGAGTTTCCACACCCGGAGACAGGATTACCATGGACAAACTTTCTCGCCAATCCCGCCAACCGACAGGGACGCATCGTTGCCGACAACATGGTTTTCGGCAATAAGACCGCCTATGAAGGTGCCATCGGAACGTCTATTGCAAAGGTTTTCGACCTGACCGTCGGCTCAACGGGACTGCCCGGAAAGCGCCTGAAGCAACTCGGCATGCCATATCAAAGCGTATGGACCATTTCGGGTGCCCATGCCGGATATTATCCGAAGGCATTCCAACTGACCACCAAACTGACTTTCGACCCAAAAGACGGACGTATCTACGGGGCACAGTGCGTGGGAGCCGATGGTGTGGATAAGCGCATCGACCAAATCTCGCTCATCATCAAGAACAGGGGCACCATTTATGACCTCACCAAGCTGGAACATGCCTACGCTCCACCCTACTCTTCCGCCAAAGATCCGATTGCCATTGCCGGCTATGCTGCTGCCAACATCATCAACGGGAGTATGCCCGCCATGACATGGAGACAGCTGGCTGGCACGGACAGGAAAGGGATGTTCCTGCTCGACGTCCGCACAAAAGAGGAATTTGCGCTCGGCACCATCGAGGGAGCTGTCAATATTCCACTCGACGATTTGCGCGAACACCTCCACGAAATACCTACCGACAAGCCGGTCATCATCTTCTGTGCCGTCGGTCTGCGCGGTTATTTGGCTACACGCATCCTGCTCGGGCGCGGCTTCAACAACGTGCGCAACCTGCTGGGAGGCTACCGAATCTATCAGTTGGCAACGCAAAAGATTGTAAATACGCCGCCTGCAGAGAGACAGACAAAACATGATACGGCCCCGCATAGAGGCGTTTGTTGTGCAGAGAACAGCAAGACACTGATGGTGGATGCCTGCGGGTTACAGTGTCCCGGCCCCATCATTCAACTGAAAAAAGCGGTAGATAACGCTTGCGACGGCGACCGGATTGAGGTGAAAGCCACCGATGCCGGTTTCCCGAGAGATGCCCGCTCATGGTGCGCATCGACGGGAAACAAGTTCGTTTCCCACATAAGTGAGAGCGGCATCCACACGGTGGTTATCGAGAAACAGCCGCAACGTCTCCAAGAGGCAGCCGCTTCAAACAGCGGAAACAAGACCTTGATCATGTTCAGCGACAACCTCGACCGCGCCATTGCCACGTTTGTACTGGCAAACGGAGCAGCGGCTACGGGAAAGAAAGTATCTATCTTCTTCACCTTCTGGGGGCTGAACGTGCTGAAGAAAGAACATAAACCGGCGGTGAAGAAAGACCTCTGGGGACGCATGTTCTCGTGGATGCTCCCCTCGTCGTCCAAAAAGCTGAAGCTCTCGAAAATGAGCATGATGGGAATCGGCGACCGGATGATGCGCCACATCATGAACGAAAAGCACATCAATTCGCTCGAGGAACTCCGCACACAGGCACAGGAAGCAGGAGTGGAATTCATAGCCTGCCAGATGACGATGGACATGATGGGCATCTCGAAAGACGAACTCATCGACGGCGTGAGCATCGGCGGTGTGGCAACCTACATGGAACGGGCAGAACAGGCAAACGTCAACCTATTCATATAAGTGGCTATGGACAAGGGAAAAATCTGTAAGATAAGGGATATCTACCGCGCCATTGCGGAGATGGAGATGCGCTTTCAGAAACGTTTCGGGCTCAACATCAACGAGGCGATGCTCCTCTGCATGCTTCAAGAGCAGAAAGGCATCACGGCAGGCGAACTGACAAAGGCTATGGGACTGACACATTCGAACATGTCGAAGGTCATCCGCTCGGTAGAAAAGCGCAAGTTCGTCAGCCGCTCATTCGACAAGAACGACAAGCGCATGATACATTTTGCCATCACAAAGGCGGGGCTGGAACAGCTGGAAACCATCAAATGCAGCGAGATAGACATTCCAGAGATGCTCAACGAACTGCTCTCCTGAGAGGGAGAGGGACAAACGGCAGAAAGGGGATGCGCCAAAAATGTGGCACATCCCCTTTCCAGTTTCTCACGCTATTTCCTGTTTATTTCTTGTAATATTTCAATGCTTCGGGCATCCACTTCTGGATATTCGCTATGCGCTTTGCATCCGACGGGTGGTCGCTCCAGAAGTCCGACTGGTTGCTGTTGCCTGAGCTGGCTGCCATGCGCTGCCAGAAAGCCACAGCCACCTGCGGGTCGTAGCCTGCCATTGCTGCGAAGATGAGCCCCATGTGGTCTGCCTCGTGCTCATGGTCGCGTGAATAGGACAGGTTGCGAATCTTGAATCCCTGCTGTGCCAAAGCACCGAGGATAGAAGCCGTGTTCGACCCCATACCTGCGGCAGTCAGCACTCCACCGACAATCTGCGTGCCATATTGCTGCTTGATTTGCTTCGACATCTGCTCTGCTGAGTGACGGGCAACAGCGTGCGCAATCTCATGACCGAGGACGATAGCGAGCGAAGCCTCGTTCTGGGTGACGGGCAACAACCCCTCATAAACCACAATCTTTCCGCCAGGCATACAGAAGGCGTTCACGCTCTTGTCCTGCACCAGATTGAATTCCCACTTATAATTGACGAGGTCGGCTGCCATACCATTCTGACGCAGATAGTTTTCCACTGCCGTTGCCAGCTTCTGTCCCACTCGCTTCACCATCGTCGTATTGGCGGTGTTGGTCGAGATTTTTGCCGTCTTCATATAGTTGGCATACTCCTGATTGCTGAGGCTCAGCACTTGTTCGTCGCTGACCATCAAACTCTGCTTACGTCCCGTGATGGGCACTGTTCTCGTTGTTCCACACGCCATGAGCAATGTGGTAACAAACATCACTAATAAAAATTTTGCCTTGTTCATATCATTACATATTTAACCAATTATTCTCTCTCAAAAATTCGATTAAGTGAGCAAAAAAAGAAATTTATTTATTTTTTCGAACGGAAGAATTGTATAATCGACGACCAAAGGGAAAGTCAATTTTATCTAAATGTCGGTAAACATCATTCTCCCTATCCCTTCATCAGCAGTTCCTTGTAGCTGTCTATCTGCTGATTGACCAGTGTCTTGAACCTCAACGGATTCTTGATGTACGGATATTCGTTTGCCACCTCGCCAGTCGTCACGATGACCGTGCCGTAATTCAATATCCGTCCGAGAATGCCCTGAGAAAGGTTCACCCCCTCACAGCGATGCAGCACCAGCTCGTTCGATTCGAGGCGCACGATACCCACCTTCTCGATGATGCGCTTATTGGTCAGCACAAACCGCTTGCCGCCCCACTTCACAATAGCCCACACCACTGCCACGGCAATGATAATCAGTGTGAACAGCAGGCGCGTGCCGAACGTCGTCTCGCCAATCGGAATGAAGAGCAGCGCCAAACCTGCCAGCGCCAACAGTGCCGGCAACCAATAAATGACATAGTGATAGGTAGCTTCATAAACGATATGCTCACCTTCCATCAAACTTTTTTCTACGTATCCCATAATTCATCATTTAGCTTTTCGCAGCAAAGATAATATAAAAATTCGATTAAGTGAGCAAAAAAGAAATTTATTTATTTTTTCGAACGGAAGAATTGTATAATCGACGACCAAAGGGAAAGTCAATTTTATCTAAAAATTCGATTAAGTGAGCAAAAAAGAAATTTATTTTGTCTAAACATGAGTTCGATATAAGGATGACGCGAATCCTGCGATGTCTCTCATTCCATTTCGTTCATTCCACTCGCCGAGCCGTTTGCTGCTTTTGTATATTTATGCAAGGGTGGAAGGATTGGAGGATGTTTTGTAAAGTCTTGTATTTCAATACGTTAAGAAGGACTTTCCAAAAGTTGAACTTTTGCGTCCTAAAAGTTCAACTTTCATCGCCTAAAAGTTCAACTTTTGCAAGCTAAAAGTTGAACTTTTGGAAAGCGAAAGTTCAACCGCATATTTATACGCCCTTTTCCGTATGTTTATACAAGCCATTTTTGGGGGAATGTTTTCGTCAAGTCCACGCTATTTAAACGGACATATTTTGCTCTATTTATTTTGATTTTCAAAAACTTATTTGTATATTTGCAGTATGAAAGATGTTATCGCTTTTTTTGTTATGATACTAATGCTCATTGGAATGTTTCTCCTTACCATTTTTGAGTTTTGTATCTTACATGGAAGATCAATAAAGTTTTATGTTGATGTTATGGTTGTTTGTGCTGCTATAGCATCATTATCAGGGGGATATATTATAGTAAGGGCGGCAATTGAAATGAAAAAAGATTGGGATAGAAGATACGGTAAATAAAACAGGTATCTTGAAGATTTTACTTTTCTTAAACTTATATCCAACAGCCTTCCCCCGTACGTTGCGGTTTCATCGCATAAGATAACCATCTATATCAAGCACATAAGTATAATAAAGAACGGAATATGGGAAGAATACAACCTATAAAAAAACCGCCCGAAGGCGGTTATCCAGTATGAACGGAGTGAGCCCCGAAAAGCCCTCCCCAACAGCTAAACCTCGCGATAGAGCCTGACTGGACACTGCAAAGATAACAATAATTTTTAAAAACACAAAACAATAGGAAAGAAATATCAAGACATGGATTTTCAATATCCGCATGAAGCGTGCCATCGGGCGCGCCGACGAGCTTGCAAACAAGCAAAAACAAATCAAAGGAATGCCGGAATATTACCGCTAAAAAGGCATCAAACAAAGGAAAAAGCCTCTCCCCCTTTGGGGTTTTCGATGCCAAGTAAGACAAAATTTCAAAAAGAAAAAAAGAAAATCTGTTGCTTTTTATCTTGAATTTCCAATTTTTCGCTAACTTTGCATCAGAATGTATCAAGATAACAAAAAACTATTCTTATGAGACTGAATCTTAGCTCACAAATCGTACTCAACAAAGTACCGACAAAATTCTATCGACCGGAGAACGCCGTGGAACGCTCGGAAGTGACGCGTATGGAGAAGATACAAACAGACATCTTCCCCACCATCGACGAGGGTGCAAAGCACATTGCTGACACGATAGAGGCAGAAATCACCACCAAACAAAGGGAAGGCAAGTTCTGTGTGCTCGGACTGGGAACGGGCATGTCGCTCACACCTGTCTATCAGGAACTCATACGCCGCCACAAGGAATGCGGACTCAGCTTCCACAACGTAGTGGTGTTCAACGCCTACGAATATTTCCCGCTCACGCCGGAAACTCAGACGTGCAGCATCAATCAGCTCAGACGCCGCTTCCTCGACCATGTGGATATCAACCCGCAAAACATCTTCACGCTTGACGGAACGATTCCGCAGGACGCCGTGCAGGAGCATTGCCGGCTCTACGAGCAGCGCATACAGACGTTCGGCGGCATTGATGTCATGATGCTGGGCATCGGGCGCATCGGAAACATTGCCACCAACGAGCCCGGTTCGGGACATAACACCACTTCGCGCATCATCCTCATCGAGCCTACCACACGCGAGGAGATGTCGCTCAGCTTCGATAACGGCGAGACGGTGCCGCCCTGTTCCATCACGATGGGCATCGCCACCATCCTCTCAGCCCGCAAGATTTTCCTGACGGCATGGGGCGAGGAAAAGGCAGACATCATCCAGAAGACGGTCGAGGGACGTGTGTCGGACGCCATTCCGGCATCATTCCTGCAGACGCACAACGCCGCACACGTGGTCATCGACCTGGCTGCCGGCTCACGACTGACACGCATCGTGCGCCCATGGCTGGTCACATCCTGCAAGTGGGACGACAAACTGGTGCGCTCGGCACTGGTGTGGCTGTGCCAGAAGACGGGGAAACCCATCTTGAAACTGACCAACAAAGACTATAACGAGAACGGGCTGTCGGAACTGCTCGCACTCTACGGCTCCGCATACAACGCCAATATCAAGATATTCAACGACCTGCAACACACCATCACGGGATGGCCCGGCGGTAAGCCCGATGCCGACGACACGTACCGACCGGAGCGGGCAAAGCCGTTCCCGAAGAGGGTAATCGTTTTCTCACCCCACCCCGACGACGATGTCATCTCGATGGGTGGCACGCTCCGGCGACTGGTGCAACAGGGACACGACGTGCACGTGGCTTACCAGACGAGCGGAAACATTGCCGTCGGCGACGAGGAGGTGAGCCGCTTCATGCACTTCATCAACGGGTTCAACCAACTTTTCGGAGAAGACGGGGATGAAATCATCAAGAAAAAATACCGTGAGATAAAAGATTTCCTTGCTAAAAAGAAGGAAGGCGACATCGACACGCAGGACATACGCACCATCAAGGGACTGATTCGGCGCGGTGAGGCGCGCACGGCTTGCACCTACAACCAGATTCCGCTTGACCACGTGCACTTCCTCGACCTGCCGTTCTACGAGAGCGGACGCATCGAGAAACTGCCGATGGGAAAGGCTGACGTGGAGATTGTGCTTAAGCTGATTGATGACGTGAAGCCCCATCAGATATACGTGGCGGGCGATTTGGCTGACCCGCACGGCACCCACAAGAAGTGTACGGATGCCGTCCTGGCTGCTATCGACGAGTTGAAGAAGAGCAACGCAGAGTGGCTGAAGGAGTGCCGGATATGGATGTATCGCGGCGCGTGGGCTGAATGGGAGATTGAGAACATCGAGATGTGTGTGCCGATGAGCCCCGAAGAGCTTCGTGCGAAGCGCAACTCTATCTTGAAACACCAGTCGCAGATGGAGAGTGCGCCGTTCCTGGGCAATGACGAACGACTGTTCTGGCAGCGTGCCGAAGACCGCAACCGTGCCACGGCAAAACTCTATGACGACCTCGGACTGGCTTGCTACGAGGCGATGGAAGCCTTCGTGGAATACAAGCCGCTGTAGGCGGTGCTGCCTGAATGGCATGAAAAAATCCTTCTGATGCTCTCACTCCGAGCGTCAGAAGGATTTTTTCTATTCTGTAGGATGCACACCCGGCGGCTGATTCCTACGATGCCATGTTTCAGCGCCCCTTCCACCTTGTCGAGGAGGCGGCGAGCATCCATATTCTGTACCTTTTCATAGCTGCTTTATTTGTTTAATTGTCTGACTGGGAATGTGAAATAGGTGTCGGGGAATGGCTCGTTGCGCAGTGTGAAGTGCCACCATTCGGAGTCGATGGGCTTGAATCCGTGTCGCAGCATGGCGTTGCGGAGTATCATGCGGTTACGGAACTGCTCGGCGGTGATGCTGCGTCGCGTGGGACTCTTGCTGTTGTCGCCTGTGTAGGTGCCCGTTTCAGGATTGCCGCAGAAGTCGGGATGGCTTTCCGGACCGAACCAGTCGAACGTGCCGCCCATGTCAACTTCCTTCTCCGACGCCATGTCGAAGAGTGTCAGGTCCACTGTGCTTCCTCGCGTGTGACCGCTTTTTTCTGCGATATAGTCCTGCTCGAAGAGCACGCTCTTGTCCAGGTCGGGATAGAAATAGGGCTTCATGGCGGTGTCGGGGAGGTCGGATGCCCACCGCACGAAGTGGTTGACGGCTCGCTGCGGGCGGTAGGCATCGTAGATTTTGAGGCGGTAACCCTGTTGTTTGAGCTCGTCGCTCACTGCGCGGAGACTGTCGGCTGCCCGCCGTGTGAGCAGTGCCGTGGGCTGTTGGTAGCCGTCGATGCGTGTGCCTACGAAGTTGTAGGTGCTGAAATAGCGTATTTCGAGGATGGCGTCGGGCACCGCGTCGGTCAGTGTAACAAACTGACTGGAGTCATCCGTTGCCGTCAGTCGTGCGCTCGTGGTGCATGCTGTGAGCACGATGAGGGCAGCGAATATTACTATAAAAGTCTTTTTCATCATTTTCCGGTTACGTGTCATTGGTTCTCATGTATTGGTTTCTTTGTTTCAGACCACCTCGGCGAGGGCTTTTAACTCCTCATCGGTCGTAGCCCAACTGGTGACGAAACGGCAGACGGTATGGTGCTCGTCGGCTGGTTCCCAATGGGTGAAAAGTACGTGGGGCTCCAGTTCGTGCATCTTCGAGTTCTCAATGACGAAGAATTGCTGGTTCGTAGGCGAATCGATATGCAGCCGGTAGCCCTTCGCGAGCATCATTTCTTTCAGGCGCATCGCCATATTGACGGCGTGGCGGGATATGTTGAGATAGAGGTTGTCGGTGAACAGCGCATCGAACTGGATGCCTGCCAGCCGTCCTTTTGCCAGGAGTGCGCCATGCTGTTTGATGATACTGAAAAAGCCTTTCGGCGCTCCGCCGCGCGGAAAGACCACCGCCTCGCCGCAGAGTGCGCCCACTTTCGTTCCTCCGATATAAAACGCATCGCTGTGCTGTGCGAGGAAAGGCAGTGTCACCTCGCTGCTCGCAGCCAGTCCATAGCCCATTCGGGCGCCGTCCACGAACAGCTTCAGTCCGTATTTCCTGCAAACATCATGGATATCCTGCAATTCTCGGGCAGTATAGAGCGTGCCGAACTCGGTCGGAAAAGTGACGTACACCATGCCCGGCTGCGCCACATGGTCGCGACTTTCGTCGTTCACGAACCAGTCCATATAGCGCTCCAGGTCCTCCGTCCGCATCTTCCCGTCGCAAGCGGGCAAGGCAATCACCTTGTGTCCGCTCTGCTCGATGGCTCCTGCCTCGTGCACATTGATATGTCCACATTCGGCTGAGATGACCGCCTCGTGGCTTCTGAGCAGCGCGTCGATGACCGTGGCGTTGGTCTGCGTGCCCCCCACGAGGAAGAAAACGTCAGCCGACGCATCACCGCAAGCCGCCCGGATTTTCCCGCGTGCCTGCTCGCTCCACTCGTCAAAGCCGTACGTCAGACTCTTTCTGCCGTTGGTTTCCACCAACTTCCGCAACACTTCAGGATGCGCACCGTTATTGTAGTCGCATTCAAAATTAAGGATTTCCTGTTCTTTCATTATCTTTATTGCATGACTGTTTTTTGTGTTTCAAGTGCAAGCAACGGTGGAAAACGGGCACGTCCCCACCCCGCTGCTTTCCATTAGCTTTTGCAAAAATACATATTTTTCAAGTGATTTCCGAAAAATTATCAGTATTTTTGTCACAAAATCATGAATGACTATGAATCATATCTCCATTTTTACACTCACTTCCAAGCTGCACGACGAGCAGTCGGTGGCTGCCGTGACGAAAGAATTTCTGGGCAACCTCCATCTCGAATACACGCTTCACGGGGGCGACTACACCGATTATGGCAGTGCACCGCTCAATCTTATATATGTACGCACGGGCGGAACGGAAGACATCTTCCTCAAACTCCTGCCCGAACTGCGCACGAAGAGCCGCCAGCCGTTCTATTTTCTCACCTCCGGAAAGAGCAATTCGCTGGCAGCATCGATGGAAATTCTCTCCTATCTGCGACAAAACGGCTTGCAGGGCGAGATTATACACGGCAGCAACGAATACATTCGCGAGCGCATCGCCCAACTGAGCAAGCGCGGCGAAGCACGAAGATGGCTGCATGAATGTAGGCTCGGTGTCATCGGCAAGCCCTCCGATTGGCTCATCTCCAGCCATGTTGCCTACAACACGATACAGGAGAAACTGGGCGTTACGCTCATCGACATTCCCATGCAGGAACTGCTCGACACGCTTGCCACCACTCCTATGCCCGAGAACGGCGAGACGGTGGCAGACAAGGCGGTCAGCGACGCCATGCCCGGAGCAGAGAGAATCTATGCCGCACTAAAAAACATCATCGTAAAATACCACTTGCAAGGCTTCACTATCCGCTGTTTCGACCTGCTCACATCGGTCCGAAACACGGGCTGTCTGGCACTGGCAAAGCTCAACAGTGAGGGATTCATCGCCGGGTGTGAAGGCGACATACCGGCATTGCTGTCGATGACCATCGCCCGTGCGGTGACAGGCACCGCCGCATTTCAAGCAAACCCTGCGAGCATCCGACCCGATACGGGCGAAATGGTGTTCGCCCACTGCACCATCCCGTTCTGTCTGGTGGAGCGTTACGAGTTCGATACCCACTTCGAGTCGGGCATCGGCGTCGGCATTCGCGGATACATGAAGGAAGGACCGGTAACCATCTTCAAGGTCGCGGGCGACCTCTCCCGCCACTTCATTGAGGAAGCCGAACTCATTGCCAACGAGTCGAAGCCCGACCTCTGTCGCACACAGCAGGTCATCCGACTGAAACACCCCGAGCGCACAGCCTATTTCCTCAACCAACCCATCGGCAACCACCACATCATCATGCCCGGACACCACCGAGAACAACTCGAACAACTGCTCGGATGATGCCCTCTTCTGAATTAGAATATATTCTTCATAAGACAGATAAATCGGAATTTATATGGAACACTTTAGCAGATTAAAGAAAATAGATGCCCACACACATATAGGGGCATTCGGCAGTCCTTTCAATATTGATTTTAACACGGAACGACTGCTGGAGCAAATGGACATATACAATATTGAGAAAACAATTTTATGCTCTTCAAGTGCATACTCTAATGATGACACTCTCAAAGCATACAAACAGCATCCAGACAAGATTATTCCCTTGATGTGGGTAAATTGTGCACAAGGTCAACCTGCTTATGATCTCTTAGAACATTATTTTCGTGATGAACATTTTGCTGGTGCGAAATTGCAGTCGCTGTTCGATGGTTATACTGCTGATGCTCCCTGTGTTGACCCTGTTGCAGAATTGTGTGAGAAGTATGGCAAACCATTGTTTGTACATTCTGGCCATCCACCTTTTTCTTTGCCTTGGCAAATTGGACTGTTAGCAGAACGGCATCCCTACTTGCCTATCGTTATGATACATATGGGGCATGCTCATGGAGTATATGTTGATGCAGCTATAACGATGGCTTGCAGATATGACAATATTTGGTTAGAGACATCTGGCACATCTATGAGTTGTCAGATAAAAAACGCTTACGACACTGTAGGTCATGACAGAGTGATGTTCGGTATAGATTCGCCATTTCATCATCCCACTGTAGAGATACAAAAAGTAATGGCATGCGGTATAGATGAAAATGGCTTGGAAAACATATTCTACAATAATGCGAAGGCATTTATGAGACTCTAAATTCCAATTTAGCAAACAGAAACAAATATGAAATACCGAGACACTGACCATCTTTCTGCTTCTGTTGGCAACAGTGTTATTTCGCTATATATAAATAAGGTATTATTCCAGAAGCATGAATAAA